>Ga0214474_1001505_pt1 | contig 10749 bp, 11 predicted proteins | sample RVTome_2_FD_187335 | JGI IMG/M metagenome (GOLD analysis project Ga0214474, IMG submission 187335) | Soil microbial communities from uranium-contaminated site in the Upper Colorado River Basin, Wyoming, United States - RVT95D214 HiSeq ...
TTTTCTCTCCATTCTCTCGGCAGATGATAAATCCGACTTCTGGCAAAGTCAACGCAGGTTTGACCCTGGCATCTTCATCCCCGATTTTATGGGTTTCGTCCGGCCCGATCCCCCGTCCGTCGGAATTTGCGTGCGCTTCCGTTTCTCCCCGGAGTATCCTTCGGGCGCCGGGAGGAACAAGTCTTCCGGAGGAGGTACAAAATGTCGAAAAAAGATTTTTGGATCGTGATCGTCTTCACCGTTCTCGTCCTCGCTTTATTGCTGGCGGGCGGACAGACCGCCGAGGATTGGGAGAAGCAGCTCAAGAAGAGCCCCGACGAAAGGGAGCTCCTTCTCAAGCTGGGGCGCTTCCATCATGACCAGGCCGGGCTGGAGGATCGCGCGGACGCCGTCGAGAAGGCCGAGAAGCATCTCTCCCGGCTTCTCTCCCTGGAACCGGAAAACGCCGCTGCCCTCGTCTATATGGGCTCGGTCCTGACGATCAAGGCCAGGGCGTCCGCCCCGTCCATGGAAAGCCTCGAATATCTGAACCAAGGTTTCTCCATGATGGATAGAGCCGTCCTGCTGTCTCCGGAAAACCTTGAGATCAGGCTCGTCCGCGGCGTCAACGGCGTCCATGTGCCGGCGGAATTCGGCCGGGGAGATCTGGCCCTGGAGGATTTCCGCGCCATCGAGAAGCTTCTGGCCGGGGCGTCCCGCCCTCCGGACCCCAGGTTCCTGCTGACGTACAATTTCTTTTACGGCACGTTTCTGGCCGGCCGGGGGGAGATGGCGGCCGCCGAACCGAGGCTGAAAAAAGTCATCGAACTCGGGCCCGATTCGCCCTTGGCGGCGCAGGCCAGGACAATCCTGGAAGAACGGAGGCGGCCGTGAGCGCCGCGTCCGCCGTGGTCGAAATGGCCGCCGTCTCCAAGGACTACAGGCTGGGAAAAACGGAGGTCGCGGCGCTTAGGAACATCAACCTGGAGGTCCGCTCCGGGGATTTCACGGTCCTGGCCGGCCCGTCGGGAAGCGGCAAGACGACGATTCTGAACCTGGTCGGCTTGATCGATAAGCCGACCGCCGGGGAGGTCCGCATCGGCGGCGAGGACACGATCTCTCGCGGCCCGAACGCCCTGACCTCGATCCGCCGCGACCGGATCGGTTATATCTTTCAGATGTTCAACTTGGTTCCCGTTTTGACCGTCTTCGAGAACGTCGAGTATCCGCTGATCCTGGGCCGGGTGCCCGCCTGGGAGCGGCGCCGCCGCGTCCTGGACGCCCTGGACAAAGTGGGTTTGGCCGGCCGGATCCGGCACCGGCCTTCCGAGCTTTCGGGCGGCGAACGCCAGCGTGCTTCGATCGCCCGGGCCGTGGTCAAGAAACCGTCGCTGGTTCTGGCCGACGAGCCGACGGCCAACTTGGATTCCTCGGCCGGCGCCGTCGTCCTGGACCTCATGCGGAGGCTGAATTGCGAGGAGGGCGTGACGTTCCTCTTCTCCTCCCACGATCCGCGTATCATCGAGGCGGGCCGGCGCGTCGTCCGTCTCAAAGACGGCAGGATCGAAGGCATCGGCGATAACGGAGGGCGGCCGTGATTTTCCTCAAGCTGGGATTCCGGAGCCTTTTCCGGCAGAAGCGCCGCACGGCCGTTTCCCTTCTCGTGCTGACCTTCGGGATCGGCTGCCTATTGCTCACCGACAGCCATTCCCGCTACATCAAGTGGGGCCTGCGCGAATCGACCATCCATTCCGAGACCGGGCACATCCAAATCTTTCAGCGAGATTTCTTCCTCCGCGAGGAATCCCGGGTCCTCGAGTTCGGCCTGGAGGGCGTCGAGGCCCTTCGGAATGAACTGCTGCGCCTGAGGGACGTCAGCCTCGTCCAAGCCCGGATCGATTTCATGGGCCTCGTCTCGAACGGCGAGAAATCGGTCGCCTGCCTGGGTCAAGGCGTCGAGCCCGCCCAGGAAAAAAGGTTGCGCGGGCTCTTCCGGATGCCGGCCGCCACTTACGACGCGCTGGCCGCCCGCGGCGACGACGTCCACGTCATCGCCCTCGGCGCCGGGCTGGCCCGCTCTCTCGGCGTCAAGGCCGGCGACAGCGTGACCTTCATGAGCACCACCGCAGCGGGCGCCCTGAACGCCATGGACCTCACTGTGGCCGCCACCTTCCGGGGCTTTTCCTCGGACTACGACGAGCGGGCGGCCGTCGTCCCGCTGCGGACGGCTCAACTCCTGCTGGACACCTCCAAGGTCAAATCCCTCATCGTGACTCTCGACGCGACCGAGAAGACGGACGCGGTTTTCGACCGAATCGGCCGGCTGGCCCGGGACAAGGGTTTTCCGGTCGTCCTCAAAAAATGGCATGAGCGCGCCCTTTACTACAGGCAGGTCGAGGGATTCTACGAACAGGTCACCGGATTCCTGTCCGTGGTCCTGTTCCTCATCATCTTTTTCAGCACCTCGAACACAATCCTGATGGCGGTCGTCGAGCGGACGCCGGAGATCGGAACCCTGCTCGCCCTGGGCACTTCGCGGCGGCAGACCTTGACGACGTTCCTGTCGGAGGGCTTGTTCATCGGCCTGATCGGCGGGATCCTGGCCGCGGCGTTCGCGTTCCTGGCGACGCGCGGCCTCAACGCCCTGAACATCGTTCTCCCGCCGCCGCCCGGGTTGGCCGACGGCTATCCGCTGTCGTTCCGGATGAGCGCGGCAGGCACGGCAATCATCGTGGTGGGGGCGGTCGCGGCCTCGGCGCTGGCCTCGATCCTTCCGACGCTCCGGGCCGCCCGGATGCGGATCGTCGACGCCCTGGGACATATTTGAAGAGGAGCCGATGATGAAGACGATCATAGGCATCGCGCTCCCGGCCTTCCTGGTCCTCTTTCCCTTGGCAGGCGAAGGGACCATGGTCGCCTCCGGGTCGGCCGACGCCCGGCTCGTCCGGATCGACTCCTTCCGCATCCCCGACGGCGAATTCCGGGTCCGGACGAAAATCAGCCAGTGGGAGGGGGATAGGCTGGCCGAGACCGCACTCTTCGACGTTTACGTCAGCGGTCCGGACAAGAGCTTGGTCATCGCCCGCCGCTACAAGACCGAGGGCATGAGGCTTTTATACGTCGGCGAGAACATGTGGGTCCTTTTTCCCGACACCCAGCGTCCCATCCGTATCACGCCCGTTCAGAGACTCCTTGGAGAAGCATCGAACGGCGACGTCGCCAGACTCGGTCTAAACGCGGACTACGAGGTCGCGGAGGAGAGCCGGGAGGACATCGATGGAGTTCCCTGCCTGAAGCTTCTCCTGGCGGCCGTCCGGAAATCTTCGACCTACGGCCGAATACTCCTCTTTGTCCGGGCGTCGGACCTGCGGCCCGTCAAGGCGGACCTCTTTCTGATCAGCGGGAAACACGCCAAGTCGGCCGTCTATGAGGAGTACCGTTCCGCGGGCGGCCGGACATCCCTGGCCCGGATGACGATATTCGACCGGATCGAACCCGCTAAGCGGACGGTCTTCGAATACCTGGATATCGTACCGGTCGCCCTGCCGGACAAGTATTACAACAAGAATTACTTGGTCCATCTCCAGGATCCCGACAAATGAGACGAGCTGCCGTTGTCGCGGCGATTTTTCTGCTGGCGCGGGCGGCGGCTCCCGGGGCGATGTCCTTCCGCCTTTACGGCGCGGCCCGAACCTGGGTTTCGTCCTTCCGGGAATCGCTGTTCAATCCGGGCAACCAGGCCGTCGAATTCCTCGGCTGGCGACGCGGGCCGCTGGCCTCTTTGGCCGCAACCGCGGAAATCGAGGCGGATGCGCTGTCCCTTCACTGGAGGCTGGATCTCCAGGGAAGCGCCGCCCAGGACGAGACCGGCGCCTGGCGTAGGGAGCTCAGGATCGGACAGCTGTTCGTCCAGAAAGATCTGTCCGAGAGCTGGGTCCTCGCCGCCGGCCGCTCCATCCAGAGATGGGGGACGGGGTACGTCTTCAACCCCACGGACGTGGCGGCCCCGGAGCGGGAGCTGGGCGATCCGGACAACACCGAGCGCAGGGCGGTCGGTCTGGACATGATCAAGCTGGAGCGTTTTTCGGCGAAGTCCTCGCTGGCTTTCTGTCTGCTGGCGAGGATGGAGACGCGAGGCCGCTGGAGGCTGACCTCGCCGCGGCTGGCCATTCGGTTCTACAAGAACGTTTGGGACACCGACCTGTCCCTGGTCGCCCTGTTCAGCCGGGAAGAAACGCCGGTGGTCGGCCTGAACGCGTCCCGGGTCTTCGGGGAGAGGTTGGAGATTCACGGGGAATTCGCGGTTCAGAAGAACAGCTACCGGCCCTACCACGCGGTCCTGGCGGAGTCGCGGCCTGTCTCCGGAGGCGGCTCATTCCTTGATTTCAGGAATGACGATGGAAGGCTCTATGTCCAGGGCCTGTTGGGCTTCCAGTACACCTTCCCCGGCGGAATCCTCTGGGTGGCCGAATACTACCATCGCGGCCAGGGCTATTCGTTGTCCGAATGGCGGACTTTGATCGTACACATCCGCGGTTTGAACGACGAGATGTCCGTTCCCGGGGGAGGTCCAGAATCGGGCGCGGCTCTCCAAGGAATCCTGACGGGTCTTGCGGCTTATTCCCCCAAGGGAACGCTCCGCGATTATCTCGTGAATTATCTCCAGAACCAGGGGACGGGCGCCGTCGAGTGGCGGATCGGCTGGCTGCTCAACCTGGCCGACTTGGGCGGCGTCTGGTTCCCCGAGTTCCGGTTGGCCTTCCGGAACGGCTTTACTTTTTTCCTCAGAAGCTATATTTTTCTGGGGAGGGGAGCGAGCGAGTTCGGCGCGTTCCCCCGATCCCGGATCCTGGAAGGAGGTCTCCGATTCCGACTCTGAAAGGCGGCGGCTGTACCCGGCGCCAGCTGGGACAGATCGCGCTCTTTCTGTTCAGCGTCGCGCTGATCCTGGGGACGATCGACCTGGCGACCTCGCCGGGACATTCGGTCCGTAGCTACGGCTTCTCCATCGTGTATACGGCGGGCTGCGGGGTCTTCTGCACGCTTTTTCTCTGCAGCCTGTTCGGGAGGATCGTCCTCCTGCCTCGCCCGCTCTTCCTCGCCCTGTTCCTCGGCCTCCTGGCCTGCGGCGTGTTCCTGGGCGTCTGCGCGGGCAGCCTGCTTCTGATCGGAAGCCTCCGGATGAACTGGAGCATCCTGGCCTTCAGCATGCTGGTGGCCGTCTTCACCGGCTCGACGATGTCCTTTTATCTTTACCATCGCGAACGGCTCGAGCATAGGATCGCCGCCCTCAAGGACGTCGAGATCGAGAACGAAAGGCTGAAGCGGATCGACTCCGAGATCCGCCTCCAGGGACTCCAATCGAAGCTCAATCCCCATTTCCTGTTCAACACCCTGAACTCCGTGGCGGCCCTGATCGTCGAGGACCCGGCCAAGGCCGAGCAGAGTCTGGTCCGCCTTTCGGGGCTGTACCGGAAAGTGCTCTCGGCCTCCAATCAGACCTGGATCGAGGTCGGAGAGGAGCTCGACCTCCTGCGCGATTTTCTGGAGCTAGTCCGGCTCAGGTTCGAGGAGCGGCTGGCGTTCTCGATCGACTGCCCGGAGTCCCTGCTGCGGAAAAAAATCCCGGCCCTGCTCCTCCAGCCGCTGGCCGAGAACGCCGTCAAACACGCCGAGGAGCGGGCGCAGCACGAGGTCGGCATCCGGGTTTCGGTCGAGGAAGACGCCGGGACCTTGGTCCTCCGGGTTTCGGATGACGGGCCGGGGTTCGACGTCGACCGGACCGCGCCGGGGTTCGGCCTGTACAGCGTGCAGGAAAGGCTCCGCCTCGCCTACGGGGAGAATTTTGTCTTCAGCCTCCGGTCGGGCGAGGGGCGGGGGACCGAGGTCGCGATCCGCGTTCCGGACCGGGAGCCTCCCGGTCCGGGGGTTGCGGCGGCGGGAACGGTGCGGTGAGGAAGATCCGAGTCCTGATCATCGACGATGAGAAACTGGCCCGCGTCCGCCTGCGCAGGATGCTCCGGAAACACGACGATATCGAAGTCGTCGGAGAAACGGGAAACAGCGGTGAAGCGCCGGCCCTGATCGTCGCGACCGCGCCCGACGCCGTATTCCTGGATATCCGGATGCCCCAGCGGACCGGGTTCGACGTCCTGGCGGAATTGAAAAACCCGCCCGCGGTCGTCTTCACCACGGCCTATGACGAATATGCCCTGCGGGCCTTCGAGGAAAACACGGTGGACTATCTGCTTAAGCCGGTGGCCGAGGACAAGCTCGACCGGGCCGTGGCCAAGATCGTCAGAATGTTCCGGGCGGGCCGGCCCGACCGGATCGATCTCGATCGTCTCATCGAAGGGATGGAGCGCAAGGACGAGATCATGCGCCGGGTCCCGGTCAAGGTCGGGGATAAAATCATCATCATTCCCGACGACAAGATCCTGTTTTTCAAAGCCGAGGACAAATACACATTTCTCCATACCGAGGGAGCGGAGCACATCGTCCAGCCGACGCTGCGGGAGCTCGAGGGGCGGCTCGACCCCGCCAAGTTCCTCCGCGTCCACCGGTCCTACATCGTCAACATCGAGACGATCGCCTCCATCCACCGCTGGTTCGGCGGCCGGCTGCTGATCCGGACTAAAAAGAAAGAAGACATCACCGTGGGCGCCAACTACCTGGCCAAGTTCAAGGACAAACTCCACCTTTGAATTGATCGGGGTTAAAACCTGCGCTTTGCGCTTTTTTAAAAGCGCAAAGCGCAGGTTTGACCCTAGGCTGAGGTTTGACAAAGAAGCGGGCTGGGTCGTATATTGGCCGGGAATCCCCTCAACGCGAGATCCCCAGGATCCGAAAACGGAGGCCGGCATGAAAGCAGCGACGATCTTCCGGACGAATGCATTCATTCTTACGGCGGCGCTGGTCCTGTTCGCGCTGACTGGATGCGGTTCCAAGACCCAAGCGCCCGCTCCGGCCGAAAACGTCGAATCCGGCGGGCCGGCAATCGACGTCTCGCTCGCTCCGACTCCGCCGATGGGCTTCAACACCTGGAATAAATTCGGCTGCAACGTCGACGAAAAGCTCATCCGCGAGACGGCTGACGCCCTAGTTGCGACCGGGATGCTCGAGGTCGGCTACAAGTACCTCGTCATCGACGACTGCTGGCAGGTCGCGCGCGACGCGAGCGGCCGGATCATGGCCGATCCCCGGCGCTTTCCGGGCGGGATGAAGGCGTTGGCCGATTACGTCCACGGCAAGGGACTTCTCTTCGGCCTCTACACGGACGTCGGACCCGAGACCTGCGCCGGCCGCCCCGGCTCGTTCGGGTTCGAGGAAATGGATGCCGCGACCTACGCGGAATGGGGCGTCGACTACGTCAAGGTGGATTGGTGCAACGCCGACAACCTCGATCCCCGGGTCGAGTACACCAAGTTTCGGGATGCCCTGCGCAGGGCCGGCCGGCCCATTGTCCTGAGCATCTGCGAGTGGGGCCGGAACGATCCCTGGACCTGGGCGCCCGGCGTCGGTCAGCTCTGGCGAACCACCGCCGACATCGGGGACAACTGGGAGAGCGTGGTCTGGATCATCAACGCCAATTCCCGTCTCTACGAAGCGGCCGGCCCCGGACGTTGGAACGACCCCGACATGCTCGAGATCGGGAACGGGGGTATGACCCATGACGAGTACAAGGCCCACTTCTCGCTCTGGGCGATCATGGCCGCCCCGCTCATGGCCGGGAACGACCTCCGCAACATGACCGAGGAGATCCGGGAGATCCTCCTCAACCGCGAGGTCATCGAAATCGACCAGGACCCGCTGGGCGCCCAGGGAAGGATCGTCATCGACCGCGGCTACGGCGGCCAGGTCTGGATGAAGCCGCTGGCCGACGGTTCCCGTGCCGTGGCTTTCCTGAATTTATCTTCGAAGGAGCTCGAGCTCTACGTGCGCTGGGCGCAAATCGGGATTCCGGCCGGACCGGCGCGGGTGCGCGATCTATGGGTCCACAAGGACCTGGGCGTGCACTCGGATCCGGGGACGCACTTCGACCAGCGCTTCAAGGCGACCGTGCCGCCCCATGGCGTCGTCCTGGTCCGGATCCGGGCCGGCCAATAGACCGGGGTCAACCCTGCACTGTGTCGTTTTTTCCAATTTTCAGGTTTTTTTTCGATATAGGTTTTAATCTAAGTCAAGGTTTGATTCTGATTCTTCCCCTGATATTTACACTTTTTACCAAAGTGTAGGTTTGACCCCGAATCTCCCCTTCTTGCGGCGCTAAAATCTCTTGTTCAAGGACCGGACGGTGTGATTTAATAGAATCACGGTTCGGATGCCCGTTTTCGAGCCTAGAAAGGAGGAGGGATGGCGCTACGATTCGCGGATATCGCGGCCCGCATGGACCGCCTCTACGAGTTTGACCGGGAGCCCGTCGCGGCCGACAAGCTCCAGAGCGGGGGGAAATTCGCCGGGCTGTTCGCCGGCGAGCACGTCGCGGCCACCGAATTCGTCATCGGTGCCTTCTTCGTCCTCCATGGCGTCACGGCCCGCGATCTCCTGCTCGGCCTCCTCTTCGGCAACCTGCTGGCCGTCCTGTCCTGGACGTTCCTCTGCGCGCCGATCGCGGTCCGGACGCGGCTGACCCTCTATTGGTATTTGAGACGGATCGCGGGCCCCGGCGTCACCCTCATCTACAACATCGCCAACGCTTTCCTCTACTGCATCCTGGCCGGCGCGATGATCTCGGTCTCGGCGACGGCGCTGGGGCTGGTGTTTGGGATCGACGTCCCCAAGCTGGGCTCCGTCCTTCCCAACAGCGTCGGATGGGTACTCCTGATCTTCGTGCTGGGGGCGGCCTTCACGACCATGGCCATTCTCGGGTTCGAGAAACTCAGCCGGTTCGCCCAAGTCTGTTCGCCCTGGATCTTCCTGGTGTTCATCGCGGGCGCAGTCGCCGCCCTCCCGAAATTGGGCGTCCAGACCAACCTCGGAAACCTCTGGGAGGTTGCGACGACCAAGATCTGGAACGGGGTGGCGGCCGCGGGCCAGGACAAATTCGGTTTCTGGCACATCCTGTTCTTTGCCTGGTTCTGCAACCTGGCCATGCACGTCGGGCTGTCCGACCTGGCCCTGTTCAGATACGCGAGGCGCTGGACCTACGGCCTGTACACGGCGTTCGGGATGTACCCGGGGCACATGCTGGCGTGGGTTTGCTCGGGCGTCATGGTGGCCGCGATCGGCCGTGAGATGCATCCCGGGATGATGGCGTTCGAAGCCGCGAGCTGGGCGGGCGTCGCGGGCGTGCTCCTGGCCGGTTGGACGACCGCCAACCCGACTCTCTACCGGGCCGGCCTCGCCCTCCAGACCGTGACGCCGAATTGGCCGCGCTGGAAGATCACGCTGGGCGCGGGGGCCATGACCACCATCCTGGCCTGTTTCCCGGTCTTCTTCCTGAAACTCCTGGATTACGTGGCGATCTACGGGCTCATTTTGATGCCGGTCGGCGCCATCGTCTTCGCCGAGCACTGGATCTTCCCGCTCCTCAAGATCGAGCAGTACCAGGCGGAGAAGCGGGGCTGGGCATTCAACTGGACGGCGCTCATCGTTTGGATCGGGACCCTGGCCGTTTGCTTCGCGATGCCCATCCATCTCTTCTTCCGCTGGCTCCCGGGCTATGGGATCGCCCTGGTCTCCTACACGGTCCTGATGGCATCGAGGAGGAGAACATGATAAAGCGGCTGTTTTGGCTAGGGGCGCTCCTGAGCCTGGGGATTTGCCTGGCCGTTCCCGTTCTTTACTTCGCGGGGACGATGAACGAGGGAGGATACAAGCTCGCCTTCAACCTTGCCTCGGCTGGCTGGTTCGTCTTCGCTTCGCTGTGGCTGATGAAAAGGAGATAGTCACGCGTTATAAGCGAGGTTTCAATCTGTCCAAGAACGCCAGGGCTTTGTCCGAGAACCGCGGCGCGTCGCCGCCCCTTTTTAGGGCGGCTTCCTGATAGAGCCGGAAAAAAGCGAAGGGATCGCCGGCGACGCCAGCCAGGGCCGCCTTCCCCATTTCCTCAAGGATGAGCGTCGCCATGTAGAGCCCGGTGGGATGGCCGACTTGGGGAACGGCCCGGCGGAGCTCGTTCCCAAGCTCGCCCCGTCCCGTTTTCCTCTCGCTCATCCGGGCCAAGAGGTCGTCCATGATCCGGAGGATCGAGGGGCTCTCCCGGTAGAGCTTGACGAACTCCTTTTCATTCGGCGCGAGGTCGGCTTCGGGCTTGCGGGTCCACTCGGCCTTGTCGATCAAGTCGACGATCCCCTCGGCATGAATCTGGTTGATGATCCAGAGAGCGCCCTGGTCTTGATTCAAATCCACCAGGCGGTTGCGGTAGTAGTGGTGGAATTCGTGCCCGACGAGGCCCGCCAGGCGGCCTCCCTTGTCCATGCAGGATAAAACGTCCAGGACGACGGGATCGTAGCCGCGGGAGTCGGGCGCGAAAATGACGAAGGAGACGGCCGGCCAGCCGGAGACGGCCCCTTCGGGAAGAAGGGCGCGGGCTTTTTCCACGGCCTCGGTGTAGAGTTCGGCGGGGCGCTGCTCGGACGTCCATCGTTCAATCCCCTCCGCGGGATTCCACGGACGTTAGTCCGTGGAGGGATAGCAAATCCCCGCTTCGGGGACAGGCGCTCCAACGCCTGCAATGGGCAGATCCCACGGACGTAAGTCCGTAGAGCTTCAGTCGGGCCGCGCATGGTCTTGACCCGCAGGTAATGGGGAAGAAACTGCGCCCGAAAG
>Ga0214474_1001506_pt1 | contig 10748 bp, 11 predicted proteins | sample RVTome_2_FD_187335 | JGI IMG/M metagenome (GOLD analysis project Ga0214474, IMG submission 187335) | Soil microbial communities from uranium-contaminated site in the Upper Colorado River Basin, Wyoming, United States - RVT95D214 HiSeq ...
CCGCTGACTATATGCCCGTTGATGCCGATGATCGCATCCTTGAAGTCGCTGCCGCCGCCATTGCTGGTCCTGCCCGGGAAAATGATATGGAGCCACTCGCCTGTGTCAGCCACGGGGTATGTTACCGGATGGCTTTGCCACAGGCTCGAGACCAGTTTTTCAGTAATCCTCATATTATTACACGTTTACGTGTACTTCATTATAAAAAAATTTAAGCGATATACTATTTCATTCTGCCTGTCTTTTTGGCCTCCGAAGAGTATTTGAAACCGGATCGCTCCGCCACGATTGTCAGCAGCGTAGCCGAAGTCCCCCGGGGCTGATACATGCCCAGCTCCCATTCGCTGATTGTCTGCTGGCGGGTACCCAGCTCCTCCGCCATCTCCGACTGCGTCAGTCCCATGTGGCGGCGCAAAGCACTGACACCGGCACTATCCCAGCCCATCTTCTGCCTCTTTCTATCCATAATCCGTTTTATTTTACACGTTATAAGGTAGTGTATCAATTTGACTACTCTCAAACCTACCCAATAGGGTATACTGCCCCTCAATTCGAGTGTGGTAGAATACAGGCATGCCAAGTTGGTGGGCAACGAGAGGGGCAGCATGGGGCGGGCTTATTACTGGCGTGGGGATTGGGGGCGTGTTGACTTATATAGCCCCCCAAATTGGAATTCCCATTTGCATAATCCTAACCGGTATTGGCATATCTTTGCTTGTAAGAGCTTATCTAAGGGCGGAAATTCGTTTTGAGTTCAACGGAGATAGTATGACCACGAAGGATAATCGCCTAATTCTTGGGGTGGCCTATTTAACCAGTAAGAAGACAATTGTTGAATCGTTGCAATTAGATTATAACAATAATCTGTTCTGCCCTAGTAACGGTCTCCCCACGCCCATAGAAGATATGCATACACAAGCATATACCTTTGATTTGAAGGCCTTGCAGGATATAGCTAATGAAACTTCACAAGAGGCAGTTTTTATAATTAAGGCTGGTAAGGGTCAACAGAGATCGAAGCCTTTTAATATATATAAATTATTATAAACTATTGAGTTATTAAATTAACGATTTCCCTAAAACTCCAAATATGTTCGCTGATCCCGGTAGCCATAGCTGGCGTTCTCGGATAGGGATTCTCAAGTGTTTATGCACCTGGCTTAGAGTACTGCCCCCGATTACAGTCAAGACACCACACAAGACGGCAAGACTATGGCCCCTGCAACGAGAGCCAGCCTTGATTTACCGAGTACCCTAAGCCACTATATTATATCAAGCGTATATGAACGTAAGGCTTTGTTATAGGGGTGGGGATACTGCGGTAGCTTGATAAGTTTTAGTGAGGATTGGATTTGTGATGCCATCTGGCCTGGGCGGCCCTTTGAGCTATTTCCCTGCGCTGTTGCGGCGTTAGCTTATCAAACCTGGCCTTGCCGCCTTTAAGCCCACCTAATCTACCGAGCGCAACGGCGTTGGGATTCTTGCCTTCGATTTGGATAGATTCAACTTGGATAGTCTCAGTATCCTTAGTGGCTTGTTCGACTACCCGGGAGGCTCGGATTGAGAAGTCATGGTCGCCTTTCTTTTTAGCCATGCCTATACTATACCGCTTAAGCATGAGATAAATCAAGAGTATGGGCTTTCAAATTGATACACTACCCGGTATAGGGTAAACAATCAAGCGTTTTAAAAAATTATCCAGCCCATAAACTCAGACTCTTTACAAACAGAATCGGCTGTGCTATCATTATTAGCAGTCTTAACCAATGAGTGCTAAAATTTCAATGAGGAGGAAAAGATGGCAGTAAAACTTGACCCCTTGGGAGACCGGGTAGTAGTTAAGCCCAGCTCCAAGGAAGAGGTGACGAAGGGAGGCATCGTAATACCGGACACAGCCAAGGAAAAACCACAGGAAGGCGTGGTACTGGCGGTCGGACCGGGTAAGATGACCGAAGACGGAAAACGTATCCCCCCGGATGTAAAGGTCGGCGATATCGTGATTTACGCCAAGTACGGCGGGACGGAAATAAAGGAGGGGGACGAGGACCTGATAATCCTGAGGGAAAGCGATATTTTGGCCAAGAAGAAAAAATAGAAATAAAATACGAATATTAAATAGGAGGATATTAGCACATGGCAAAACAAATTCTTTATGGGGAAGAGGCCAGAAGAGCCCTGAAGGCGGGCATTGATGCTCTGGCCAATGTGGTTAAAGTCACCCTGGGACCCCGGGGCCGTCCCGTAGCCCTGGACAGGAAGTTCGGCGCACCTAATGTAATTAACGACGGTGTTTCCATCGCTAAAGATATTGAGCTGCCGGAGCCCTTTGAGAATATGGGGGCACAACTCGTTAAGGAAGCGGCCATCAAGACAAACGATAAGTGCGGCGACGGCACCACAACGGCCACAGTTCTGGCACAGGCTATTGTCAATGGCGGCTTTAAAAATATCGCTGCCGGCGCCGATGCCATGTCTCTTAAGCGCGGCGTCGAAAAAGGGGTAGCGGCGGTAATCGCCGACCTGAAAAAAATGTCCACACCCGTAACCACCAAGGAGCAGGTAGCGCAGGTCGCTACTATATCCGCAGCCGATGCTGAGGTCGGCACTCTCATTGCCGAGGTGATGGAGAAGGTAGGTAAGGATGGCGTCATTACCGTTGAAGAATCAAAGGGCCTGCTCTTTGAAACCGAGTATGTCGAGGGTATGGAATTTGACCGAGGCTACATCAGCCCGTATTTCATTACCAATCCCGAGCTGATGAAGACAGAGCTCGAAGACCCGTATATACTCATTACCGACAAGAAAATCTCGGCTATAGCCGACCTGTTGCCGATACTGGAGAAGGTGCTTCAGGTTTCCAAGAACTTCGTGGTCGTCGCGGAAGACGTCGAAGGTGAAGCCCTGGCTACATTGGTAGTCAATAAGCTCCGGGGCACTCTAAACTGTCTGGCGGTGAAAGCGCCCGGCTTCGGTGACAGGCGCAAGGCTATGCTCGAAGACATAGCTATTCTAACCGGCGGCAAGGTGATATCCGAAGAGATCGGACGTAAAATCGATTCGACTACCGTGGCCGACCTGGGTAGAGCCCGCAAAATAGTATCCGACAAGGACAATACAACCATAGTCGAAGGCAAAGGCTCCGAGGCCGATATAAAGGCCAGAATCAAGCAGATTAAAGCGCAGATCGACGAGACCACCTCTGACTATGACAAAGAGAAGCTTCAGGAACGGCTGGCTAAACTGGCCGGCGGTGTGGCCGTGATTAAGGTCGGGGCTGCCACCGAAGTAGAGCTCAAGGAGAAAAAGCACCGCGTGGAAGATGCCCTTTCCGCGACCAGGGCCGCCGTTGAAGAAGGTATTTTACCTGGAGGCGGAGTTGCCTTCATTGGTGCAATATCGGCGCTCGATAAAATTAAGGCGGAAGGCGATGAAGCCACCGGCGTGGCCATCCTCAGGCAAGCCCTGGAAGAGCCGCTACGGTGGATTGCTATCAATGCCGGTGAGGAAGGTTCGGTGGTGGTGGACAAGGTCAAGCGCAGTAAGAAAGGCGTCGGATTCGATGCCTTACGGGGCGACTACGGCGATATGGTGAGCAAGGGCATTATCGACCCGCTCAAGGTTACCAGGACGGGACTGGAGAATGCTTCCAGTATTGCCAATATGATACTGACTACCGAAGCGCTGGTGACTGATCTCCCCGAGAAAGAAAAGAGCCCGCCCATGCCACAAATGCCCGAGTACTAAACTCAGAAGAATTTAAGCGAGGGGCCGTCCTTATACAGAAAGACGGCCCTTTGTTTTTTCGGGTAGATTGGAGCATCCGCTCCAATCTGGCAATAACAGATGCTCCAGCGTAGCCTATTAAGCAACTGGACTATTCTCAGAGCTTCAGCAACTGGGCTAGAGGTTCCTCTTTTTTAACCGGCCCGACGACCGCCAGGTTCAGCTTTTCGCCCACAAAAAGCTCCCGGGCTACGCGCTTAATATCGTCAATGGTGACCGCCTCGACCCGTGCGATAACTTCATCAGGGCTGAGTATACGCTGGGTCAATAGCTCCTGGGCGCCCAGCCAGCTGGCAACATTCCGGCTGCTCTCCAGGCTCAGCAACAACCGTCCTTTGGCCATTTCTCTGGCCTTGCTAAGCTCGGCGTCTGAGACTGGCTCTTTAATTTTGGATAGCTCTTCCAGTATAGCTTTAATGGCACCATCGACCCGGCTGGAATCGATCCCGGCGTAGACGATAACCGCGCCGGAATCGGCAAAATGGTCGGCGTAGCTGTGTATGTCATAGGCGAGACCCCGTTTTTCCCTTATTTCGGTGAATAGACGGCTGCTCATACCTTCGCCGAGTATGGTGCTCATCAGGTCAACGGCAAAACGGTCCTGATGGAAATAAGAAAAGCCAGGGACGGCCAGGCAGAGCTGAACCTGTTCCGTTTCACGAAACTCTGTTTTGAGGCCGGGCTGCCGCTGCTGGAAGGTGTTGGGAAAACCTGACGGCAATTTGCCCGGCTTCCATTCGCCCAGGGACTTATCGACGGCGTCCTGTATTTTCTTTTCTTTTATATCACCCGCGATGCAGACGACGGTATTGTTAGGCAGATAGGCTTTGGCGAAATAATCCATTATCTGCTGGCGTGTCATAGCAGTTATGGTCTCTTTGCTGCCGGCGATGTCCCGGCCCAGTGCCTGTCCCGGCCACAAGATTTCATCTATCAGCATGGCCACCCGTTGCCTCGGTGAGTCCAGGCTCATGTTGATTTCCTCAATGATCACCTGGCGTTCCCGGTCGATGTCCTCAGGCGCGAAACGAGAACAGCACAGCAGGTCTACGAGCACGTCGAGAGATAAATCAAAATGTTCGCTGGTTACCCGGCACCAGTACGTTGTCAACTCCTTATCGGTACCGCCGTTTAGTATGCCACCCACGCTCTCTATAGCCTCGCTAATATCCTTGGCTGCCGGTCGTTTTTCGGTACCTTTAAAACACAGATGCTCGATGAAATGAGACATGCCGGCGATGGGATCGGCTTCATATCGCGAGCCGACGCCGAGGAAAAAGACGACGGAGACGGAACGGGTGTGTGGCATTTCGCTGGTGATGAGACGCAGGCCGTTATCGAGAGTAATTTTTTTATACATTATATTGAAATTCTACCTGCCGCCTCTGGCTGACGTCAATGTATTAAGTCGAACGGACAAGTATTGACCTTATTTGCGGTCACTGCTATACTTGATTTTCGGCTTTATTAAAAGGAGGGCGTGAATGAAAACGGCAACTGCCCGGCTTACCTTAATGGACGCTCTGATTCCGAGAGCCGGTCTTCTGTGGGATACGGCGATGGTCGTCGGTTTCGCCTGTCTGACCGCGATTATGGCACAGGTAAGTTTCTGGATTGGACCGGTACCTATTACCGGGCAGACCTTAGCTGTTTTATTGGCAGGGGCTCTCCTTGGCAGCCGGCGCGGTGCCCTAAGCCAGCTGAGTTATCTGGCCATAGGCGTTACCGGCATCCCGTACTGGTTTGCGCTGGGCGGACCGCCTGGAATCGCTCGTCTGGTCGGTCCAACGGGCGGATATTTGATTGGCTTTGTGGCAGTAGCCTTCGTGGTAGGCTGGTTGTCAGAGAGAGGCTGGGACAGGCGGATCTGGACGGCAGTCCCGGCTATGCTGGCGGGAGAAACTGTTTTGTATATCTTCGGCCTGCTGTGGCTGCTTAATTTTGTGCCCGTGGACAAAGTGCTTCAGACGGGACTATATCCCTTTATTTTTGGCGACCTGATTAAGGTGGCTGCCGCATCGCTGGTTTTGCCCTGCGGCTGGCTGCTATTACGACGATTTCAAAAGTAAAAGGATTGATTATTTCATTCTGAGGTCATTAATTTGGATATTATCTGGCTAGGCTACTCATGTTTTCGCATCAAGGGCAAAGAGGTCACGGTTATCACCGATCCTTACCCTCCGGGGCTGGGCTATTCTCTGGGACGGCCACAAGCGAACATCGTGACTGTGAGCCACATGCATCTGGAGCATTCCTATACGCAGGCGGTTAGCGGAGAATACAAAGTGATTAAAGGCCCCGGCGAGTATGAGCTGAAGGATACGTTTGTTACCGGCATAGCTACCTGGCACGATGCCGTAGAAGGACAAAAGCTGGGCAGGAACACCGTTTACATTGTGGAAATGGATGGTGTTACGCTCTGTCACCTGGGAGATATCGGCCATCAGCTGTCATCCGAGCAGGTGGAAGATGTAGGTGATGTCGATGTTCTGTTTCTTCCGGTCGGTGGTGTGTCCACCATCGGCGGCGCTACGGCTGCAGAAATAGTAAGGCGCCTGTCGCCTAAAATTGCAATTCCCATGCATTATAAAACGTCGACGTTAAAAAAGGAGTTGGAGCCTTTAGATAGGTTCCTTAAAGAAATGGGAATTAAAGAACAGGTTTCCCAGCCCAAGCTTTCAGTCAGCCGATCGAACCTCCCCACCGGCACCCAGGTTATCGTTCTGGAATACACCAGGTAGCATTCACTATTGTTCCGGCTTTCTTTGACATAGTTCCTGCTTCTTTCGTAGAATTACGCTGGCCATGACATTAGCCAAAACGCTCTACGATTTACAGCAAATCGACCTTGACATTCAAAGAGAACAAGAGATTTTAGATGATATCAAACGCCGGCTAAACGAAAGCGAAGGTTTAGTTCAGGCCAGGGCTGAACTTCAAGCCGAGAAGCTGCACCTGGGCGAAACGGAAAAGCAGCAGCGGGATTTAGAATACGAGATTGAAGACCTCCGCACCAGTATCAAAAAATTAAGCGATAAGCTATATGGCGGCAAAGAGAAAAATCCCAAGGAGCTGGTTAGCCTAGAAAAAGAGCTGGATATTTTTAAGACCAGGCTAAGGCAAAAAGAAGACGACTTGCTCGACGTCATGGCCGAGATCGAGTCTTTCGAGGACAAGATAAAACTAAATAGCGAAAAACTAAAAATAATAGAAGAAGCATGGCAGCGGGAACAGGCAGAATTGACACAAAAACAGTCGGCGGCCAAAGACCGGCTTTCCGACCTTCACCACCAGCGAAAGGCTGTGGCGGCTGAGATCACCAAACAGACCCTCGACCTTTATGAAGGAATCAGGTCGAGGAAAGGCCAGGCAGTGGCGAAAATAGAGCAGGGCAGATGCCAGGGTTGCCGCCTTAACCTGGCCGTAAACGAATTGCAGCGGGCCAGAGCCGGAGATTTAATCCAGTGCAGCAGCTGTGGCCGTATACTTTGTTTGGGTTAAGGATGGCTCTGGTTTTCCTCCCGGCCACAGATAGTCTGGTGCACGATAAGTTCTGGTAGTTGAAGATATGCGCTTGACGATATATGCCGATGGAGCTTCGCGGGGTAATCCCGGCCCGGCTGCTATCGGCGCTGTGATCAAGGACGAACATCAGAGGGTTCTCGCCAGCGTCTCACAATACATCGGGGAAACAACCAATAATCAGGCGGAATATCGAGCAGTTATCGCCGCCCTGAAGGAAGCCGTTAAGCTCAATACCGAGCGGGTTACCCTCTGCCTTGATTCGGAGTTAGTGGCCAAACAGCTGGGTGGAAGTTATAAGGTGAAGAGTCTTTTCCTGTATCCGCTTTATAAGGAGGCTCGCGACCTTTGTCATAAATTTACCGGCTTGTCCATTGTCCATGTGGGACACGACGGCAATCATGAAGCTCATTTGCTGGCTCAGGCAGCTTTGGACCAGTTCGGTGGCCGTAAATCCTATATTTGACGCCCTTCATAACAGGGTGTAAAGTGAATGACGGGCTAAGTAAACCGGGTGATCGCTCTGGTTCGTAAGAATCAGGGAGGAAAGTCCGAGCTCCACCGGGCAGGGTGCTGGATAACGTCCAGGAGGGGTAACCCTACGGAAAGTGCCACAGAAACATACCGTCCTTCTCCGGAAGGATAAGGGTGAAATGGTGAGGTAAGAGCTCACCAGCGGTCAGGTGACTGGCCGGCTGGGCAAACCCCACCCGGAGCAAGACCAAATAGAGGGTAAACGGGGACGCCCGGCCCTACCCCGGGTTGGTCGCTTGACCCTGATGGTAACGTCAGGGCTAGATGGATGGTCACCGCTCCGATTCTTCGGAGTACAGAACTCGGCTTACAGGTTTACTTAGCCCTTTCCTAATTTTGTGTAGTTAATATGCCGTAGAATGGCGGATGCTCACCAGTGGGAAGCTGTACTGTCCGGTTTCACTCAGCAACTATTCCCGCTGCCACCGCTCCATCAACCTGTTTTACTTTGCCGCCGACAGTAACAACCCAACTGTTTTTTAAGTTTCCAACTAAATACGGATCCAGGACTCCCTGGTCGGTCGGCGTAACCACAAATGGTTCCGATATAGTATGACCGCTTGATATATAGGCGGAGACACTTTGCTGAATTTCGTATGCCTCACTGGAATTCATTTCTTCCGAGGCACCGCCTATGAATCTAATGATGCCCAGTGTAGCAACGCCGGTCAAACCGAAGATGATGGTAACCACCAGCATAAGTTCTATCAGAGTAAAACCAGCGTTTCCGTGACGGAAAGGCTTTGGTATCTTAAAGTAGCTACTTTTTTTATTCATGCGGCATCCTTCCCGATTTATCGTCCAATATTTTCCCACAGCACGACGAGAAAAGCATGACTAAAAAGCACTATTTGAGGGAGTCGATTGGTACCATAAGTCGGAGATTACTTAAGTACCAGTCATATTTTTTCGTCATAAGTTGACCAATCATTCTACTAAACTTTTCGTAATTTCCTGCGTTATTTTTTATGTCCGCCATGAATTATTTAACCCCTGAACTACGGGATTTTATCTTGTTTTGCGCTGAACGGCGCGGGGCCGAGTGGCCCGTTATTTATGACGAAATGGCACTGGTTGCGGGGCAGAGGCTGTATAAGGGGTTGGGGCGATCCGAGCTGGAGCAACTTGGTCTTTCCCTGGCATTGGATAGCCTGGACAGGACGCTCGAGCTGGTGAAGAGTGTGGTGTCTCAGGAAAGCAACCCCTGAATTTCTCATTTCCCCGATAAACTGCTAAAATACCCGCCGTATTTCTGCGTTGTGTTCACAAGGACGGAGGTTAGTCATGCATATTAAAAGAGCTGTTTCCATTTCCGTAGTCCTGGCGGTTTTGCTTTTCGTTTCGCCACTGCTGGGCTGCACGTTTATCAATGACAAAGTTATGCCTGGTATTGCGGCTATCGAAGTTAACAAACCAGCCGAAATAGACAGTCCCCAGACCGTTCCCTCGGTTGACGTTAAACTGCCCACCGAGTTCAGCGTTGTAAGTGAAGCCTGGCAGGTATTAAATGATAACTATGTAGATATAAGTAAGCTGGACCCAACCAAGCTCAGCCAGGGCGCAGTAAGAGGTATGATGGGTTCGCTGGACCAGTACAGCTCTTATGCCGACCCGGAAACGCATAAACTGGAAATGAGCAATCTGGCAGGCAAATTCGAGGGCATCGGCGCTGTTATCAGCATGAAGGACAATCAATTAACCGTAGTGTCCCCGGTAGAGGATTCTCCGGCGCAAAAGGCCGGTGTCAAGCCCGGCGACAGGATTCTGGAAATCGATGGCCAGCGGACCACGACCATGAGCCTGGTCGAGGCCACCTTTAAGATACGGGGCACCGCCGGTACCACGGTGAAATTGCTTATACTTCACGAGGGTGACAGCGAACCGGTGGAGATATCAATAGTCCGCGCTGAAATTACAGGCAAGAGCCTTTCTATGGAGATGCGGGATGACGGCTTCGCCTATATCAAGATTACCCAGTTCTTGCAGACCACTGGAGACGACTTGAAGAGCGCTTTGCAACAGGCCCTGGATAAAGGGGCCAAAGGCGTGGTGCTCGACCTTCGTAATAATCCCGGTGGCCTGCTTAACGCCTCCGCCGACGTCACCAGCCAGTTTCTGGCTATGGGGCTGGCGGCCAAAGTGGTCGACAATCATGGCAACGAAAGTGTAGTGCAGGTGAAACCGGGTGGTATAGGCACTCATTTACCCATGGTGGTCCTGGTTAACGAAGGCAGTGCTTCTGCCTCCGAGATAGTTGCCGGAGCTCTTCAAGACTACGGGCGCGCCAAGCTGATCGGCAGCAAGACCTTTGGCAAGGGCAGCGTCCAGATTATTCACAGCCTGAGCGACGGTTCATCTCTGCACATAACGGCTTACAAATGGCTGACACCTTTCGGCAGGCCTATCGACGGCGTGGGGCTGACGCCTGACGTGACATCGGAATTGAAGGACCAGGAACTGGTAGACTGGGCCGTCCAGTATCTCAAGGACAGTATTCAGGCTGACCTTTTCGATTTCGCCTTTAGCTAGCCCTCGATGGTGTCCTTGGTGCTGGGTATTCTGCCTGAGATTCGTTCATCGAGACGGGTAGCAGAGTCGAGCGCTCGAGCCAGAGCTTTGAACATGGCTTCGGCCTTGTGATGGTCATCCATCCCGGTAAGTACCCTGGCCTGAATGTTTATTTTAGCTTCGGAGGCGAAGGATACGAAAAAGTGGCGAATCAGGTCAGCCGACATATTTTCGATGCTTTTATCGTTAAAGACAGCTTCGAATCCGGTATATCCCCTGCCCCCTATGTCCAGAGCCACCAGTGCCAGGGCGTCATCCATCGGCACCACGGCATGCGCCATGCGGACTATGCCGCGCTTGTCTCCGAGGGCTTGATTAAAGGCCTTACCGAGGCAGATAGC
>Ga0214474_1001507_pt1 | contig 10745 bp, 9 predicted proteins | sample RVTome_2_FD_187335 | JGI IMG/M metagenome (GOLD analysis project Ga0214474, IMG submission 187335) | Soil microbial communities from uranium-contaminated site in the Upper Colorado River Basin, Wyoming, United States - RVT95D214 HiSeq ...
CCGGCACCACCATCATTATCACCTTCGATAAGAACATGGCCGACCCCACCGGCAAGCAGGCTGAGTTCAGCTATAAGGTCAACGGCGGACTTGACCAGAGCTTCTCCGCGGCTGCCTTCGGCACGAATAACACCATGATAGATTTAACCTGCTCCGGTACCGCCATCGTTTATGGCGATAACGTTACCGTCAGCTACACCAAGGGCACCGTGCTGGCTGCCGACGGCGGGGTGCTGGAAAGCTTTACCGACCAGGCGGTAACTAATAACGTGACCTCGAGCCAGCAAGTTACTACAGCCACCGGTACAGGAACCGCTACCTTCACTATCAGCAACGGCTCTATCACGGGTCTAACTGCAGCAATCACTACCTCATGTGGGACCCTTTCAAGCTTCATCTTCCCCCACGGCTTCTTCTCATTTAATATCACTAATATTCCTGCTGGCTCAACGGTGATAATAACCATCGCTCTCCCTTCAGATATGCCTGAAAACACAGAGTACTGGAAATGCATCAACGGAAGCTGGGTAAATGTGACCTCGCTTTTAGGAGATAACGACGGAGATAATGTTCTGACACTTACTATTACCGACGGTGGCTTAGGAGATGCTGATGGCGTGGTCAACGGCACTATCGTTGACCCCGGCGGGCCAGCAACACCGGTGTCGGTACCAGTAATGCCAGCACAGACATCACGAAATGTATCACCTGTACCACCGAACTGGTTCAAACCGGCTACTATGTCCCTCCTGTACCTGAACATAAACCCACAGCAGACATATGCCAACCAGCCTGTAACTATATTGACTAATGTGGTCAATACGGGTGATGAGACTGGAAACTACACTGTCGACCTCAAGATAAATGGACAGATGGAGCAGACCAGAATGGTCAGCGTTGGCCCGCAGGCTACCCAACCAGTAAAATTCACTGTGACTAGGGCTAACCCGGGGACTTACTCGGTAGATATCGGCGGCCAAACAGGCAGTTTCACCGTCCTTGGTGCCAGCGGGTATGCTGGTGTACCTATGAGTGGTGGTTGGATTGCCATTATAGTCATAGGTGTCCTGATTCCGATCAATGCCGTGGTGCTAGTGTTAACGTTGCGCCGCGCTGCCCGAAAAAAGAAGGCAGCTCAAGAAACTATTCTCCACGTTCACGAATAATTTTATAATTGCGCCAGGTGATAAATATCAAGATAAATTAAGAGTTCTACCTATTCATATGACTGGTGGGCCATTGTGGACTCGAACCACAGACCCCGGTCTTATCAGGACCGTGCTCTAACCGACTGAGCTAATGGCCCCGGGGAAAAGTATAGCTTTTGCGCTGAGATAGTGTCAAGGTTATTATGATTCTATTTGAAACGATTAATCATCCGCGTTGGCCCTTCGGACTTTCGCATATCTGGTCAGGGCAGCTTCTTTCAATGTTAGCCTCTTTGACAATCTGCTAGGCACTGTAATTTCAGTGATGTTATACTGAGTTTATCCACGAGTTGAAGTCCTTAAGGTTGTGTTATACTTATCGCGTCGGACATAAATTCGAAAAAGTGAGCTAGTGATGGGAGTTAGACTTTATAACGAACCAGAGTTGGTTGATCCGGTTTTAATAGCTTGCTGGCCGGGAATTGGGAACATTGGCATCATGGCTGTCGATATGCTTAGAAGGATGGTCGCAGCAGAGGAGTTCGGTGAGATAGAATCATGGGACTTCTTCTATCCCAGGAGGGTTTTGATAAGGGGCGGCGAATTGATAGATTTGGAGTTTCCTTATAACAAGTTCTATTTTAAAAAAACCGGGAAAAAAGATTTGTTGTTCTTTATTGGGGAAGAACAGCCCAGTGATAGCGCGGGAGTTTATGCTGAGGGAACAAAGGCCTATAGAATGGCTAACCTTGTTCTGGACGTAGCACAGAGATTCGGGTGCAGGAGGGTCTATACATCAGGTGCAGCTGTAGCGCCCATCCATCATACTACCAGGCCGAGGGTTTGGGTGGTGCCTAATAGTAAGGGCCTTCTTGACGAGGTAAAAGGCTATGAAAATACGGTGCTCATGTCTGAGGTAGAAGGCAGGGACGGTCAAGGTAACATTACCGGACTGAATGGACTATTGTTAGGCGTGGCTAAGAAAAGAGGGTTGGAGGCTATATGTGTAATGGGTGAGATACCAATTTACATCCACGGTTTTCCAATTCCGTATCCCAAGGGATCCAAGGCAGTACTCGAGGTATTGAGCGCTGCCTTAGCTGTAAAAATACCCATGGACGAAATTAATGCACTTATCCAGCAAAGCGATACTGAAATCGAAAGTGTTTATGAAAAGCTCCCTTCAGAAATTAAGGAGCAACTTGATAAATTAAGATATGTTGTTTACACCAAGCCTAGTGAACCCGAACCGATAACGGAAGAAGACAAGAGGAAAATCCTGCAGGAAATAGACAAATTGTTCAAGAAAGACACGGGGAGAGGCCAATTTTGAGCCAGGGGCAATCATTTAAACTGTTTACCAGACCTAAGTTTGATAGCTCGTCGTTGGTTGTAGCCTGGAACCAGGATGTTGGGAGGCTCGGCCCAAAGGTTGTTGACTATCTGACTGGACAACTTGGCGGCCGAGAGCTTGGCGAAATTAGTCCGGAGGGCTTTTTCTCACTCAGCGGCATTACAGTAGAAGGCGATATTGCTCAATTTCCAGAAAGCAAGTTCTACCGGTGTAGGAATAATAATTTTGTGATTTTTAGGAGTGACATACCCAGGTTCGATTGGTACGGATTCATCAACCTGGTTCTGGATATCGCCGAGAAATATTTTAAGGTCAAGCAAATATACACTGTTGGCGGCATGGTTCTACCAAGCGCGCATACTACACCACGAACATTGATGTCTGTGGTCAATTCGAGTGAGATGAAGAAGATATTAAGAAACTATGACATAGTCGATGACATGGATTATGAAACGCGAGAAGACCAGAGGCCAACCTTCAGTTCGTACCTTCTTTGGGCTGCTAAGATTAGAGATATTCCCAGTGCATGTCTCTGGGTACCTGTACCTTTCTATTTAATGACAGTTGAAGACCCTCAGGCTTGTAAGAAAGTATTGGAATTCCTTGTTAGACATCTCGAGTTGAAAATCAGTTTTGCGGACATAGATGACGAGGTGACAGAGCAGAACCAAAAAATAGAACTGGCGAGGGGCCGGTTTCCTGACCTGGACGGTTACATAAGTAAGCTTGAAAGCAATCTTGGCCTGACGGCGGATGAGGGTGAAAAACTGGTTAAAGAGATTGATGAATTGCTGAGGGGCAGCCATTGAGGTTGAACCATAGCAGCGATTTTCACCTGTTTGACCCGCTGAGCTCTATTTGGCGCTTTTTGCGATTGTAACCAGAGCACCCGGACCACCGTGTACTCCCAATGCAGGTCCCAGTCTTGATATCCTTGGTATTACGTTGGGAAAGAGCGACCGGGCGTAATCAGCAAGCGTTCGAGCATCTTCTGGTGTAGTACTGTGCACTATGGCGAGATCATCGATATCCGATGTCGCCATGAAATGGCGTAGTTTGTCTATGCCTTTCATTCGGCTACGTGTCAGTCCGGCTGGACGTATCTCTCCATTAATAAGCGTAATCAAAGGTTTAATGTTAAGCTTTGATTCCAGGGCGAAAATGGTATTTCCAAGGCGACCGCCTTTGACTGCATATCTAAGAGTATCCAGAAGCGCCAGGGCATGCAGTTGATTGATAGTGCTACGGGCTTTAGTTACCACTTGTTGTAAGCTGCATCCGGCCCTGGCAGCCTGAACGGCTGCTATGGCAACAAGACCCTGCCACATGGTTAAGCCGTGGGAGTCAATAACTTCAATTTTGTAACCTTTTCCTTTGGCGATATCTTTGCCCACCAGAGCAGAATCGTACATTGCACTATGCTTCCGGGTAACATGTATAGAGACGATCTCGTTGCTCTCTTTGGCTAGCTCTTCGTATACTTTGGCGAACTCTCCCGGTGATGGCGCCGCAGTAGACGGATGGATCGAACTAGTTATTAATTTCTCGTAAAATTGGTCGCAATCAATATCTACTCCATCGCGGTAGACCTCATTGCCAAAATGAAGATAGGCCGGCACCACTGTGATACCTAATTTTTTGGCTTCCTCCTGCGTGATGTCAGAGCAGCTGTCGGTTACTATTTTGATTCCCATGGTTTCACTTTTAATATAGATGGCTCGTTGGGATTAAGTTTAGAGTATACTTTATGGTTACGGCTGTGTAAAGAGATTGAATAGAATTCGTCGTCTGGCTTGAAGTATAGGCGTCGGCAAGTTAAAATTAGGACTGGCTGCTGTCTCAGGCAAGAAGTTCAGTGGATCAATAGTATTGACTTGTTTAAACAAAGGGTGATAATAATATGCAACAGATTTTTCCTTGTCCTGTGTGTGGTGCACAGAACTGCGTAGGTCAGGCGTACTGCCAGGTTTGTGGGCAGAGATTTCAATATAATTGTCCTTACTGTGGTGCTGTTGTGGACTCGACGCTGGTAAATTGTCCCGGGTGCCGCCAGAGTCTTTTTTGGCCAACACCGCAGAGGGTAAAGCCTTTTCCTAAACAGCCGGCGGTTCATAAAGGACGTGGAGAGACTGGAGAAGAGGAAGCTAAAACGAAGCAAAAGTCCGACCCGTGGCTTACGGGATGCCTTGGTCTGGTAATTATTGCCATTCTATTGCTGGGAGCCTACTTCATCTATGATAATTTTATTAAGTAGAAGCCGGCGCCAACCTTGCTGTCGGTGTCAGGTGTCGAAATTGATTTCAAACCATTGGAATTTGCAGTATATAGCCCGGGGCACGATATAGTCAGTACGAATCACGTGTAGTAGAACTATAGGAGGAGATTTATGATACAGCAAATGGCGTATTTCTTTATTTATTTTTTCTCCAGTCCCAGTGTCCTGGGATGGAGCTTAGCAGTAATCTTTACTGCTATCTGGCTTGCCTGTTATCGTCCGCCGTTGTTTTCTAAGCCATGGCTTTGGGCAGTCTTTTTTGCCGGTGCCATTCTGGCACCCGTCGCTATCGTTATTACCTCGTTCCCCATAGGCTATGGGATTAGTAAATTACTCAATTATTTCTGGAGTCAAGAGACTGTTCAGAACTGGGGCTGGCTTTTGAGTATACCATCCATTTTCATTTTCGGACTGGTCTGGGAAGGGGCCAAGTTGTTGCCGGTGTGTGTTTATTGGTGGCGGAAAAACAGGAAGATTGAGCCTAAACTAGGTTTGCAAATCGGCGCTGTAGCCGGCGCTGGTTTTGGATGGCTTTTAGCCCAGTGGACGCTTAATTATTATATTATGAATTCTAACTGGAGCTGGCAACTTGTGCAGACTGAGGGATTTCCCGCAATATCAGGATTTTGGGAAAGTTTCTTTATTTTGGGTCTGAACGTCGCGTCTACGGCTTTAGCTGGATGGGGAGTGGCCAAGGGGTGGGGATGGAAATTCTATTTGCTGGCTGGCTTCATATATCTCGTTACCAACTATAATACCGTTTTGGTGAGCCTCGGCCTCGTTTCAGCAACTCAGGCACAATTCCTAATTGCTACCTGGGCGCTTATAGTAGTAGGAGTGACGCTCTGGCTGCGCGAATGGAAAGAAAAGGCTTTACGCAGGAAATAAAAGGGAGGTATTGCTATGGATATCGGGTGGTTTAGAGACCTTGTTATCTGTATCTGGGGATTGGTAATGACCGTAGTGGTCATATTCATCGCTGTGCTTGCATATTTACTATATAGTAAGATGAGGCCAGTACTGGATTCGATGAAGGCGACTTCGGCAACCTTACACGAGATTACTTCCACTGTAAAGGATGAAGTAGTAAAGCCCGCAGTTCAATTTGTAACTTTAATTCGCGGTATAGTTCAAGGTATTGACTTAGCCAGCAGGTTATTTAAAAAGGAAGAGCAGGAAGGAGGACGCAATGGCTGATAGAGACGGAGGCAGCGGATTTGCTATTGGACTTATTGTCGGGGCAGCTCTAGGTCTGGCTATCGGGTTTCTCTTTGCGCCGCGCTCGGGCACTGAGACACGGCAATTGTTGAAGGAGAAGGCTGAGGCAACTCGCGAAAAAGCAGCAGCAGCGGCCAGAAAAGTGAGAGAGACTGCCGGCGAAGCCGTAAAGAGGGCTCGAGCGAAAATGGAAGAAGCCTGAGCCAAGCCAGTTTATACTTTACATAATCGCTTAGTACTTCGGCTATTAAGGATGGTGTGTCCTGATATGACTCACGTGCTCACTAATTTACACCTTTGATTTTGGGACTGAACGCATCGAGAGGAGCTAGATTTGGAGACATCGAGTAATATTTTCAAAAGGCAATGGCGGCTAATTACTTTCATAGTCGGTCTGGTAATAGTCTTTGCGCTTCTTTGGATCTTCTGGCGGGTTCTACTTCCCTTTATAGTTGGCCTGATACTGGCTTATCTTTTATATCCTATGATTGCCTGGCTCGAGAAGAAAATGCCCGTTCAAGGCAAGTGGCTGTCAGCCCAGCGAACCTCTTTAATAACCGTTATCTTTGTAGTAGTTTTGGTGGTAATAGGTTTATTTACTTTCTACGTACTTACCGGTGTAATCAGCTCCTTTTCAGTCCTGCTAAAAAATGCGCCTCAGTATTTTTCGCAAGGTTTACAGACTTTTCATGGATGGCTTAATAGTCTTCAACAATTGCTGCCGCCGGAGACGCAGCAGCAGGCAGGAAGTGTTGTTCAAAATATAGGCACGGCATTGGGCAACGCCATGAAAACTGCCTTCGCTAAGGGTGCAACAGCTGTTTCCAGCACATTTGGCTTAATCCTCAGTTTTATTGCCCTGCCCGTTTTCCTTTTTTACATCTTAAAGGATTGGGAAAAACTGAAGAGCAGCTTTTATTCTGCTTTCTCTACTCAGCTGGTGGTGTATGTTAAAGGCGTTGTTGGAGTCATAGACAGGGTTCTGGGGCGGTGGATTCGTGCCCAGCTTTTGCTCTCCGCCGTCGTGGCTCTTATGACTTTTATCGGGTTGATGGCTCTGGGTATTAAACTGGCTCCGGCGCTGGCCGCTCTACAGGGGTTGATGGAGTTTGTCCCTATATTGGGTCCGTGGATTGGCGGTGCTGTGGGTGTTATCGTCGTACTGGCTATTGCACCGGAGAAAGCAATCTGGGTAGCTGTTGTATACCTGGCTGTCCAGTTGCTGGAGAATATCCTGCTTGTCCCCAGGATTCATGGGAGCATTATGCGAATACATCCCGCCATGATACTGGTTTTGCTTCCCCTGGGGGCGTTTATCGCCGGCATGTGGGGCATAATATTGATTGTCCCCCTAACAGCCACATTTATGGAGCTCTTTAAATACGCGCGGGACAATGTGATGGCGCGAGAGACACGGCGAGCCTCAAAGCGAGTCCGTGTTTAACGAGCCGCTACTTGGCTAGAGTCAGCTCTTCCTGTTGTTTCTCCAGCACGCTGCGAAGATATTTACCGGTGAATGAGGTATCTATTATTGCTACCTCTTCGGGAGTGCCGGTGGCTATGATATAACCGCCTTCATCACCGGCACCAGGCCCAAGGTCAATAATATAATCAGCGTTTTTCATTACATCCACGTGATGTTCGATAATTACTACCGTATTACCGGTGTCCACCAGCCGTTGAAGCACCTGAAGCAGACAGGCTATATCCGGGAAAGATAGGCCTGTAGTCGGCTCGTCGAGAATGTAAAGGGTTTTACCTGTAGAGCGGCGAGATAACTCCGTGGCAAGTTTTACCCGCTGAGCCTCGCCGCCGGAGAGAGTTGGTGCTGGCTGCCCAAGGCGAATGTAGCTCAAACCGACATCCCGCAGTGTCTCCAGTTTGTTTCTAACTCTAGGGAAGTGTTCAAAGAAGGTTAAAGCCTCATCCACGCTCATATCCAGAATATCGGCTATATTCTTGCCTTTGAAAAGAATCTCCAGCGCTTCGCGATTATAGCGCTTGCCTTTGCATATCTCACAGGGTACGGTAACATCGGGAAGAAATTGCATTTCTATTTGAATGTAGCCTTCGCCCTGACAGGCTTCACAGCGGCCGCCGCGGACATTAAACGAAAAACGCCCCGGTTTATAACCGCGCATACGGGCTTCAGGCACCGTGGCAAATAGTTCACGGATAGGAGTAAAAATGCCGGTATAGGTAGCGGGATTGCTGCGCGGTGTACGGCCGATAGGTGATTGGTCGATATTTATAACCTTATCGATACGTTCCATGCCGATAATACCGTCGCATTTTCCTGGTCTATCCTTAGCCCGGTAAAATATTTGAGCCAGCTTCTTGTACAATACCTCATTGATAAGCGTGCTTTTGCCGCTGCCTGATACGCCGCTGACGCAGACAAACTTGCCCAGAGGTATAGTGACATCGATATTTTTCAGGTTGTTTTCGCGTGCACCCTTGATTATCAATTTCTCGCCTGAGCCAGGGCGGCGACTTTGGGGTAAAGGTATTTGTTTTACTCGACTGAGGTATTGGCCGGTTATCGATTCCGGGCATTGCATGATATCTGCCAGTGTGCCAGCGGCAACAATCTGCCCGCCGTGTTCTCCGGCTCCAGGCCCCATATCAATAATATAGTCAGCCGCTCGCATCATGGCTTCATCATGCTCAACTATAAGGACCGTATTACCGAGGTCACGCAGTCGTTTCATAGTTCCGACGAGACGATGAATATCAGCCGGATGCAGACCGATTGTAGGCTCATCGCAGATATAAAGGACTCCCATGAGGCCGCTGCCGATTTGAGTAGCCAGGCGGATTCTCTGGGCTTCACCACCGCTCAGGGTTGCGGATGGGCGGCCCAAGGTCAGGTAGCCAAGACCGATGTCAATAAGAAAGCCGAGACGGGTGCTTATCTCCTTGAGTATCTGCTGGGCAATTTTTAACTCTTGTGGTGTTAAACGGGGCTCGACTGGGTCAGTGAGCAGACGCATCCAAAGCAAAGCTTCCGAGGCGGATAGTTCGGCGACGTCGATAATGTTCAAGCCATCTATGGTGACAGCCAGAGATTCAGGCTTTAGCCGCTTTCCGTGACATACGGGGCAAGGGGAAGAAGCCATATGACGTTCAATATCGGCGCGTGTATTGCTCGATTCGGTATCGCGGTAAATCCGTTCCAGGTAAGGGATTGCACCCTCGTATCCGGTAGAGTATTCCCTGACCCGGCCGTATCGGTTTCGGTATTTGACCATTTCTCCATTCTCGCCGTACAGGACGAGGCTGCGGTGCTCTTTGCTGATTTTATTCACTGGAGTGCTGAGTGAAAAACCGTAGCGGCGGGCTAATTCTTGAAGTTCGCCGGCGTGCCAGGCAAACCATCCCCAGGCGTGGATAGCACCCTGGGCTAGACTCAGTTCCTTGTTGGGTATTAGTAAGTCCGGGTCTACCTCCAGCTTTACGCCAAGTCCGCTGCACGCCGGACAGGCTCCATGCGGGCTATTGAAGCTGAAGGTTCGGGGGGCGATTTCACCGAGACTCATACCGCAAACGACGCAGGCAAAATGCTCCGAAAACAACAGTTCAGCTCCACCTGTTATTGAGACGAGAGCGACGCCGGCCCCAAGCTTGAGTGCTGTTTCCACCGAGTCGGCAATGCGGCTTTTTTCAGCTTCGCCTATCTGGAGCCGGTCAATTACTGCTTCAATCGTGTGCTTCTTGTTCTTATCCAGTTCGAATTCTTCGGAGAGGTCGCGGATATGTCCGTCTACGCGAACCCTGACAAAACCTGATTTGCGGAGGTCGTCGAAGACGGACAGGTATTCACCCTTCCGGTCTCTGATTAAGGGCGCCAGAATCACTATTCTGCTGCCGGTTGGTATCTCCTGTACCGCATCCACGATCTGTTGCACTGTCTGTCGGCAGATTTCGCGGCGGCATTTGGGGCAGTGAGGATGACCCACACGGGCGAAGAGAAGCCGCAGATAGTCATAAATCTCCGTCATCGTGCCCACGGTTGAGCGTGGATTGTGGGACGGTCCTTTCTGGTCGATTGAGATGGCCGGGCTTAGTCCTTCGATGTAATCGACATCCGGTTTTTCCATGCGACCCAGGAACTGTCGGGCATAGGCGGATAGCGATTCCACGTATCGACGCTGCCCTTCGGCGTATATTGTATCGAAGGCTAAAGAACTCTTACCCGAGCCGGAAACGCCGGTGATGACCACCAGCTTATCACGAGGTATAGTTATATCTATATTCTTGAGGTTATGCTCTCGAGCACCTTTTACGATTATTTTGTCTAAAGGCATACTATGTCCTTCGGTACAGATTGACTACTAATTTTAGCACTACGCCCGTCCAAATCCTAAATCCGAAGTTCTAAGCTCTAAACAAATTCAGAACTTGAAATGCTAATGACCAAAACCGTTTATTTTGAACTTGGAGAATTAGAAATTAGTATTGTTTAGAATTTGGGGCTTAGTTTTTGGGATTTCCCAATTGGGTGCTTTGGTGGTTTAGCTGAAACCCGGATCTATCTCTTTGTTCTGCTGAAGACCAAGCCAACAACAAGTACGATAATTAGTAAGAAGGCAATGGCAATCCATATCCAGAGCGGAATATTTACTATCATGGTCGAAGATTCGGTTTCTTTTGGAGCACCATTTGATGTAGTTACCGGGGTAGGTTCGAGGCCAGAAATCCCTTCCGATGGTAACGATGCTACGCTGAATGACATGACTTTAGACCACTG
>Ga0214474_1001508_pt1 | contig 10740 bp, 9 predicted proteins | sample RVTome_2_FD_187335 | JGI IMG/M metagenome (GOLD analysis project Ga0214474, IMG submission 187335) | Soil microbial communities from uranium-contaminated site in the Upper Colorado River Basin, Wyoming, United States - RVT95D214 HiSeq ...
CAGTTTGAGATACTGAGCTTCGTGTGGTTGCGGTGTGTCCTCACAGCTCCAAGCGGAACCGGACACTTGACGGCAGAGGTACTCGACAATCCACCTTACAGGTCGGGCATCCGATTGATCAGGCCCAAAATTCCATGCTTCGGCAAAATCGCGGCCTTCCGCGTAAAGTTTTTCAGCAAGCTTCAGATAACCTGAAAGCGGTTCCAAAACATGCTGCCACGGCCGGATCGCATCCGGCGAACGCACGACCAGTGCTTGTGCCGCATCAAGAGCGCGGAGGAAATCCGGAACGAGCCGGTCCATTGCCCAGTCCCCGCCGCCGATCACATTTCCAGCCCGGGCACTCGCGAGAAATATTCCTGAGGAATCGAGAAAGGACCTTCGATATGCGGCTGTGATCAGTTCCGAGCACCCTTTGCTGCTGGAGTAAGGATCATATCCGCCCATAGCTTCGTTTTCGCTATAAGGCTGGTCGCCTTCGTGGTTTTCATAACATTTATCGGTCGTAATGTTCACCACCGCGCGAACCCCATGTGTCTTTCGAACTGCCTCCATCAAATTAACCGTGCCCATGACATTGACAGCATAGGTTTCTACCGGAAATTTGTAGGCGTATCGAACTAATGGCTGGGCTGCAAGATGAAAAACGATCTGGGGTTGGGCCGATCGGACAGCGTGAGTCAGTCGATCCCCATCACGAATATCCGCGAGAGTGCTACTTTTGAGTTGAGATTGAAGATCACAAGCCTCAAAAAAAGCAGGAGACGTGGGAGCGGGCAACGCATAGCCATGAACCTCAACGCCCATACTTGCTAGCCAAAGCGTTAACCACCCTCCCTTGAATCCGGTGTGTCCGGTTACGAACGCCCGTTTTCCCCTCCAAAACTTATGTTCCATCACCATACCTTCCAGGGTGCTTTTCGGGAGGCCCAGAGATCCTCCAGATGGTTCTTATCGCGCAGGGTGTCCATGGGTTGCCAAAAACCTTTGTGCTCAAAAGCCATCAATTGTCCCGTTTTAGCAAGTGTAGCCAAAGGTTCCCCTTCCCAGCTGGATTGATCGCCAGCGATGAGGTCGAGACACTTGGAGGAAAGAACGAAGAACCCTCCGTTGATGAAGCCACCATCGCCCTGGGGTTTTTCGGTGAATCCCAAAACCTTGCGGCCTTCAAGCTCCAGAGCTCCATAGCGACCGGGAGGCTGAACAGCCAGGATGGTCGCCTGTTTTCCATGTCTTTTGTGGAAGTCGATTTCCGCGGAAATATCAACATCGCGATCCCGTCGCCATAAGTGAAACAAAAAGATTCTTCATCTTTTACATATTCGGCCACGCGCTTCAAACGGCCTCCCGTGAGCGTGTCCTCACCGGTATCCACAAGTGTTACCTTCCATGGCTCTGTCTTTTGGTGATGGACTTTCATCTGATTATTAGACATGTCAAACGTAACATCCGACATATGCAGAAAGTAGTTCGCAAAGTACTCCTTGATCATATAGCCCTTGTAACCGCAACAGATCACGAAATCATTGACGCGATGGGCGGAATAGAGCTTCATGATATGCCACAGAATAGGCTTTCCGCCGATCTCGATCATTGGCTTAGGGCGAAGCCCGGTTTCTTCAGAAAGACGAGTACCATAGCCACCTGCAAGTAATAATGCTTTCATTATATTAAACTCCTTTCAGAAACCTTTAAAATTGCCTTCAATTTTTGAACAATCTTTTTCAAAGTTGGCTGCTTATACTTGTTTCCACCCATTGCTATCCACATTTGGTAGTTTTTATTCCACTGCTCATTGCTTAGTCCATTCCAAAATTTTGGCTGTCCATAAGCATGAATGATTTTTGCATTATCTGCTAGCTCTTTGTCATTTGGATGTGGGGGGATAAATTTTTCCATCAATTGGACAGAGTGTCAGATTGAATTCTTGAATCATAAAATCAAATATAGCTTGCTCTGGCATATAAAGGCTCTTTGCGTACTTGGTCAAATTTTCATAGCAAAAGTTATACATCTTCATATAGTCTTTTAGATGATCCTGAAAGACAAATATACTCGCACAAATTCCTTCTGCATCCATATCACAATCATCGACCGATTCATGAAGCTGACCCCTGACCTTGAGACCGCCCGGCAATCACCGAAGAAATCGGGATGATCAGCCGCGGGAAATAAACTTTGGTGATCAGGTTCTGGTTGCCGATCAGGCTGTTGCTCGAAGAATTCAGCGCAAAGGCGAATAACTGCCAGGGCAGCAATGCCGTAAAAGTGAAAATGGGGTAAGGGATGCCGTTGGAAGGTAGTTTGGCGAGCTGGCCAAAGACGATGCTGAAAACCACCATCGTCAAAACAGGCTGGAGAATGGCCCAGGCAGCGCCAAGTGCGGTCTGGCGATAGCGCACCTTGATATCGCGCCAGGCGAAAAAGAACAGCATTTCGCGGTAGCGCCACAGCTCCGCCAGTTCCAGGGCTTGCCAGCCCTTAGGCGGTTCGATAACGAGATGCAGTTTTTGTCCCGGCGGCGGGACGGTGAGATTGCTCAAATAACCCTCAATGGATCTGCCATTTTTTAATTAAGCCAAGTCCTGCCGCATTTTCCAGTACCAGTCGATCATCCGGCGCAAACCTTCTTCGAAAGAAACTTTAGCCACAAAACCGAATTCCTTTTCCGCCCGGGAGGTGTCCAGCATGCGCCGCGGCTGGCCGTCTGGCTTGCTGGCATCCCACACAATTTTCCCGGTAAAACCGGTGAGCTTGGCGATCAACTCCACCAGATCGCGGATGGTGATTTCAAAGCCTGCGCCCAGGTTAGCCGGATCCGGCTTGTCATAGCGTTCGCAGGCCAGGATAATTCCTTCAGCAGCGTCTTCCACGTAGAGGAATTCCCGCGAGGCTTTTCCGGTCCCCCAGACGGTGATGGTATCCTGATTGGATTCTATGGCATCTACACATTTTTTGATGAGTGCCGGGATGACATGACTGCTGGCAGGATCAAAGTTGTCCCCGGGTCCATAGAGATTTACAGGTAAGAGATAGATGGCATTAAAGCCATATTGCTGGCGATAGGCCTGGGCCTGAACAAGAAGCATCTTTTTGGCCAGACCATAGGGAGCATTGGTCTCCTCGGGGTAGCCGCTCCAGAGATCCTCCTCTCTAAAGGGGACAGCAGTAAATTTGGGATACGCACAAATCGTGCCCACGGCTAGAAATTTCGCTACCCCATTCATACGGGCAGCCTCCATCAGATGGATGCCCATGAGGGCATTGTCGTAAAAAAGGATACCGGGATTGTTTCTATTGAAACCAATGCCGCCCACCCGACCTGCCAGATGGATCACCACATTTACCCCTTTGGTTTTTTTTGCGCAGTTTTCCCATCGGCGCAAATCACAGTTACTGCTGCGGGGGATGATAACCCGTTGGGGATCTATTCCTTGCTCTTTAATGAGCTTTGCCACCACAAAGGAGCCAAGAAAACCAGCTCCTCCTGTGACCAAGATCGTTTTGTGTTCCCAAAAAGACACTCAACGCACCTCTCAATGGATATTTCAGAGCAATATCAATTTCCAAGTGAGCATTCGTTTATGGATTCGTCTTGCAATTTTATTTAACAAAGGTATTCCTTTTATTTTCTCTTTATTACTTAAACCGAAGCGCATGATCTGCCTACTGACCTTGCTGGCTACGGCGAAGGGTGATTTCAAAGATCGTATATACCCATACCGAACATGAGTGCTAAACGGCGTTAGCATCGTCCCTATAGATATTGAAGCAAATCCCTCAAACCAGGTATGTTGGCTCCCGATCAATAAAAACTTTCTTGGTATACCTTTTTTAGCTTGTAAGCGCCTTCTTTCCGATTCCACGCATCTGAGGAAAGAGGCTTGCAGATTCTTGAAAAAATTGTCGGTCCCAGTGGAACGTGCTGGTAATGAGATTCCGGCGGAATTCTTGACTTGTGGAAAGTGGTTCATCGCCGCATCGAAGATAAAGATATCAGATTGTTCAATCAAGCTTCCATCATCTGCCAATACACAGCGGTCTGGTAACAATCGTTCTTTAGAGTACGCGGTTGTTATTAATTCCCGATTTACCAAGAAGTGCCCTGCGTATCCAGATTTGTCAAAGAATTTACTCAGTAACTCCAATACTTCTATATTCCCTCCGCAGTAACCTATGTTTGCAGCCGGAGAAATATTACCCAAATGGTCGGCCAAAAAAGGAAAGACATGCAACGTGTCATAGATTACACCGTGATTATATGATTCAGGCAAAAAAACGTCCGAAACTGTAGCTTCAGATAATCCCGGCAATAATTGTTCAAGGATATGGTTAAATCGCATACAATATTCATCAGTTAGTCGTATTTCTTCAATTTCTTCATGAGGAATGCCCCATGTTTCCTCCTGCCTACTGAGAAACGGAGAAGTGACATTTGAAAAAAACCGTTCGGGATTATTCTCTGCCCTTTGGGCGCCGTGCTGAAAATCAGCCTTGCGCATGTGGCCACAGTGATATGCGAAGACATTGTCTAGTAGCGATTCTGTTTTCCCGTTGAGAAGATAAAGACGTCTGCACAGGTTGCTATCAACATGCCAGCCGAGCACCATCTGCTCATTAAATCCATGGATTTCAAAAATCTGATCTCGAAGCATTAGTTGAAAATCACCAGGATTATCAAATCGGATTTCTGGGCGGGAGATAACCACCTCGTTGAGATGAAAATTTTTACCCCACGACCTTAATGTCTCAATTACTGTTGAAGGATTAATACGGCTGACAGTCTCCCACAGAGTTTCGGGCACTTCAAAACGGGGCAATTCGTAAAACCCATCAGGGAGTTTAGCGGCTATATCTGATAGTGATTTCCCAGGTGCACGAACGACAAAAACCATATCCGTATTCGTAGAAAGGATCCAACGATTGGAGGGGTCTGATCGCCGCAGCGCAACATTTCTTGAAAGTGGTTCAAGCGCTTGCAGGGGTGACCCGTTTTTGTACTTTTCATATACAGAGGGCCGCAAACGCAAAATACGAAGAAGCCCCTTTGATTTAGGAGTCAACGTATCCTGGATGGCTTCAGGGAAGGGCGGCATATCATCAGGAGTATTACAATCTACAAAAATTATCTCGTCTCCTGGGTGCGTGAGCACTTCGGCAATGCAATTGAGACTGATGGCAGCCCGCTTATGGAGATTATAGCCGTGTGAGTCGTTTCGACCGTATACGATAACCGAGATCACTTTATATCCCCTACCACATTCAAAGGTTCTGCAAACGGTTGATTTAAATCTGCATCTTATTGCTGAGAATAAGCAGAAACAACATTATCCGGGATCCCCGTCATCTTAATAATGTGGTCGTCAATCCAAACAACTCTATCGCATATCCTCTTCACATCAGGCATAGAATGTGAGACAAAGACCATGGTAACCCCACTTTTTTTAAAACCCATCATCTTATCGATGCACCTTTTTTGGAAGTCCAGATCCCCCACTGCCAATATCTCATCAATCAACAAGACATCCGGGTCAAGATGCGCCACCACAGAAAATCCAAGCCTCGCGAGCATGCCGCTGGAGTATACCCTGATCGGCTGGTCGATAAATTCCGAGAGCTCGGAAAACTCTATAATCTCATCGAGTTTTTTTAAGACCTCTGCCTTCGTCAATCCCAGGATGATGCCGTTGAGCAGTATATTCTCTCTGCCAGTCAGCTCCGGGTGAAATCCCGCGCCAAGTTCGAGCAAGGCTGACGCCTTTCCCTTTACCATAACACTCCCCCGTGACGGTTTTAACACGCCGGCAATGAGCCCCAAGATGGTGCTCTTGCCCGCGCCATTTCTCCCGATAATGCCGAAGGCTTCACCCTTTTTTATTGCAAAGGACATATCCTTCAATGCTTCATACCTTGAATTTTTGATTGATCTCAACACCCGCGGAAGATGAAGCAGGAGCTCCTTGGCCCCGCCGGTGATATGTTTATACAGGAGATAGCTTTTGTACACATGGTCAAAGACGATTATCGGCTCTTTCATAGGACCTCGGCAAACTTCCATGCAAGCCTGGTATAGACCTTATAACCCAGCATAAGCACAAAAAGGCTATAGGCAAAACTCACGGCAACCAACGATATCTCTAACGTGCCGTCTAAAAAGAGGTTCCTCCAACTTATCATCAACGATGAAAGCGGATTAAGAAAGAGCACTAAGGCTTTATACCTCGCAGGTATCATGGTTTCAGGATAAATAACGGGAGTAAAATAAAAGAGAAGGGTCATGAATATACTTGTCAACCGTTCCAGGTCCCTGATGAATAAATTTAGCGATGAGATTATTAGGGTGAGACCATACGTCATCAGAAGCTGAATGGTTAATAGCAAAGGGATGCCATAGAGCCATGAGAATGACGGGGATTTGTGATAGATAAAGAGAAAGAGCACTATGACGGGGATAGCAAGGAGGAAATGTATCATATCTTGGAGCACTGTTGCTAACGGCAGTATATGTCTCGGAAGGCTGACCTTTTTAATGAGAGACGCATTGCCTAAAAAGACCATCGGCGAGGCATTGACGGAATTTGACAACCACTGCCAGGGAAAGAGCCCGGCGATAAGAAAGACCGCATACCCTTCCATCTGGATCCGCATTACTATCTTGAAGGCCATGAAAAAGACAAGGGCAAAGGCCAAAGGATGGGCGATAGACCAGACATACCCGAAAAAGGTGCTTTTATATCTGACCTTCATCTCCTTCTGGGTCAGCACTGTTATTAAGTCTATATAATGTCGGATCCGGGAATTCATCATTATTAACGCTCACCCCTTTTTCATTCTTTTATAGTCGTCTTCTAATCGTTCAATATCATCTTCTTCTAGATAATCACCGTTCTGCACCTCGATGATCTGAAGGGGTATCAGACCCGTATTTTCTAAACGGTGTTTCACCGCAATGGGTATGAAGGTGCTCTCATTGGAAAGGACATCGAAAACCTCTTCTCCCCTCGTCACCCTGGCCGTTCCGGAGACGATTACCCAGTGCTCGCTTCGATGCTGGTGGAGCTGGAGGCTCAACCTGGCCTTCGGATGAAGGACGATCCTCTTGATCTTATACCGATCGCCCTTCTCCAATACGGTATAACTCCCCCACGGCCTCTCCACGGTCCGATGGATCAGATGCTCTTCCCGGTTATTCCTTTTTAATGTCTCTACGACCTTTCTCACTTCATGGACCATCTCCTTGGAGGAGACAAGGGTCGCATCAGCGGTATCGATGACCACCATATCCTTAAGCCCTATAGTTGCGAGTACGCGATCACCGGCGATCACGGTACAATTTTCACTCCCGATATCAATCGAGTTCCCCTGGAGGATATTCCCTTGCTCATCCCTTTCCAAGACATCAGTCAAGGCTGTCCAGTTTCCTAAATCACACCATCCAAAATCAACGGGCATGACCAGGACATCGCGACTTTTTTCCATCACCCCGTGATCTATTGAGATGCTCTCAAGAGAGGAATAGAGCTCTTTAAGGGTTTCATTTTGCAGATCATTCAGTTCGCCGATCTTCTGCAATCCCCGGTAAAGCGAGGGCAGGTGGCTTTCAACCTCCTGAAGGATCTTCGAGGCCTTCCATACAAAGATGCCGCTATTCCAATAATAGCTCCCCTGGCGGAGAAAGGACTCTGCGGTTTTCGCATCAGGCTTTTCAAAAAACCCTTCTGCGTGGAAGATCTCATCGCCGGAGTTTTTAAAAGGCTTTCCTGATCTGATATATCCGTAAGCAGTCTCAGGCCTCGTGGGTACAATTCCAAAGGTAACTAAATACCCCTCCTGCGCAGCCTCAACAGCCAATCGGAGTTTATCCTGAAATTGCTTTGTATCCCTGATGATATGGTCCGAGGGCATCACGACCATGACAGGGTCGGATGAGAGTTTGTTCAGGGTCATGGCAGCAAGGGCGACGGCAGGGGCGGTATTTCTGCCTGATGGCTCTATGATAAAGCGGATTTTATCTGCATCGTTCCCCAGGGGTTTCAAATGAAAGCGGATATCTTGAGCCAAGATATCCGTTGTAATGATCCATACGTTATCCGATGAAATAAATTGATGTAATCTCTTGATCGTCTGCCGAAGAAGCGTATCCTCCCCGACGATATTGAGCATCTGCTTCGGGCAGTTTTCCCTGCTGAGAGGCCAAAACCTGGTCCCTTTTCCGCCGGCCAATATGACCGCACAGATCATTTCACCCCCAAGTCAATCTTGTGCTCGACTGTCCCGTCCCTGGGAAGACAACCTCTGATCCTAAAAGCTCAGTTTTTTCGCCTCAGTAGCACCCACCCCTATGCACGCTACAGTGTTCGCAGCAAGCAATAGAGATAAAAACATGGCTAGGACTTTTAACGTTATTACCCCCCCTGATAGGATCTCATGCGATGGGTATCCCTCATCCAGATCCAAGGGGTACGCCCATCACGCTCGTTAAAACCCCCTCAGGGGTTCTTTAGTTCGGGACCTTATAAGGTCTCTTGTCGAGTACGTCCTCGATCCGTTTGCGTTGCTGCGAGGAAAATATCACAAAAAATTTTTTTTGGCAAGAGGCGTCTGATGGAAGCCCTTGCAAGGGCGTAACTTTCAAGATACCATAAAAGAAAGGCTATGAAGAATTTTTGGATCTACGGGATAAACCCAGTGTCTGAGGCCCTGAGATCAGGCCGCTGCCGGATCAAAGAGGTCTGGGTGGCGGAGGGCAGGGGCCTCACGAGGTTGGAGGGGATTATCGGCATGGCCGAATCCAAGGGGGTCTCTATCAGACGGGTGGGGCGCGCTCAGATGGACTCCCTCACCGCGAGCGCACCCCATCAGGGGGTGGTGGGTTTCATTGATCAATTTAACTATGCCGATCTGGATGAGGTCCTCCAACAGGGCAAGGACACGCCCTTTCTCTTGGTCCTCGATGGGATCGAGGACCCCAGAAACCTGGGGGCCCTTATCCGCACCGCCGCAGCCTGCGGGGTCTGGGGGGTGATCATCCCCAAGGACAGGGCAGCCGGCATCACCCCTGCCGTGGCAAAGGGTTCTGCCGGGGCGGTCTTTGACATCCCCGTGGTCCGCGTCGCCAACATCTCTTCCACCCTCAGGAAGATCAAAGAGAGGGATATATGGGTGGTAGGCGCCGCTGCGGAGGCGCACATGGATCTCTTTCATCAAGACCTGACGATCCCCGTGGCCGTGGTCATCGGGGGGGAAGGGCGAGGGATGAGGCCGCTGATCAAACGGGACTGCGACCTCCTCGTCTCGATACCCATGAAGCGCAATGCCAACTCCCTCAACGCCTCGGTAGCCGGGTCCATTATCCTCTACGAGGTCATCCGGCAGCGGGAACATAACCGTCATCCATAAGCATATCCTTTTTTCTAATCTTGACTTTTCCACACCTTTCCTTTACTTTTTTTGAAATGCTCAGACTATCTTCACTATAAGGGAGAAGGATCATGCCATTGGAGCGATTTGAGGGGTGCTGGACAGCACTCATTACCCCCTTTACCGAGAAGGGCGCGTTGGATCTGGAGGGCCTGCGCCAGAACGTGAACTTTCAGATCGAAGGGGGAGCCAAAGTAATCCCCACGGGCACCACCGGGGAGTCCCCGACGGTGGACTGGAAGGAACACAACCAGATCATCGAAGAGGTGGTGAAGCTGGCTAAAGGGAGGACGTATGTAATGGCCGGCACCGGCAGCAACTCCACGCAAGAGGCCTTACGGGGCACCAGACATGCCGTCGAGGTGGGGGCGGAGGCCGTCCTGCTGATGGACTGCTACTATAACGGGCCCTCCTCTTTGGAGCTCAGGACGGAATACTATGAGGTAGTCGCCAAGGAGTTCCCCGAGACCTTCATTACGCCCTATGTTATCCCGGCCAGGACCGGGACCCAACTGGAGGTAGAGGATCTGGCTATCTTGCACCGTAAGTATAAAAACGTTCGGGCAATTAAAGATGCCACCGGCGATCTGGAACGCATGGCCAAGACCAGGAAGCTGCTCGGTGATGCGTTCGATATCCTGTCCGGGGACGATGACATGACCTTTACAATGATGACCAGGGAAGATATCAAGGCCCAGGGGGTCGTATCGGTCATTTCCAATATAGTCCCCAAGGCCCTGGCCGAAATGACTGCCGCCCTCAGCCGAGGGGACATGACGAAAGGGACAAAACTCGCCGAGGCCCTGGATCCCCTTTTTAAGATCGTCACCGTTAAGATTATGGAGGAGTACGAGGGCTTTCAGGTCCCCTGCAAGTTCAGAAACCCCTCCGCCATCAAGACCCTGATGAGGGGGTTGGGGATGCCGGCGGGACCCTGCCGACCTCCCTTGGGACGGATGACCCCCAAGGCCGCGGCAATAGTGAGGGCGGCGATCAAGACCGTCTACGAGAACAACAGGGAGCTCTTGCTCCCCCTCCAGGCGTTTTATCACATAGACCTGGAGGAGCGGATTTCTCGCGATGAGCACTGGCTCTAAGGGAAAAAGCAAGGGGGTTCTGTGACTGCGCTCCCCTTCTATTTCTTCGATCTTCCCATCCAGGAGATCAGGAGGGGATATCGCTCCGATGTCTACTTCTGGAGGGAAAAGCTGATACTGGAACGAGACCGCCGTAACCCCCTCGTTACCATGCAGGTCTTCCAAAAAAAACATGCGATCCTGTGCGGCGTCGATGAGGCTATCGCCGTCCTCCAGGTAGGAA
>Ga0214474_1001509_pt1 | contig 10737 bp, 5 predicted proteins | sample RVTome_2_FD_187335 | JGI IMG/M metagenome (GOLD analysis project Ga0214474, IMG submission 187335) | Soil microbial communities from uranium-contaminated site in the Upper Colorado River Basin, Wyoming, United States - RVT95D214 HiSeq ...
CACAAATGTCACGGTGGGCGGAACCGGGTCCAAGGGAGTCAATGCGGATCTTCAGTACGCTGGAACAACGGCATACCAGAACCTCGCCCTATCCGACCTGACCATAGAAATTGTGAGCCAGCACGGAACCGCGTGGTACAACTACTTCAACAGAACGCTCATGACGGCTGGCCTCGTGGAGGGGACGCACTACGACATGGACACGCCGGACCTCCATGAGTTCGCCACCGAGGCACTGAACTATTACACAATGACCCTAGTGATACATGACGTCAAGGTCCTGGACTACACCACGGCCAACGTGCTGATGTCGATCGGAGAGATCGGGGTGTGAGGTGAGAGAAGATGGCTGACGCTAGACCCAAGGTAAAAACCGAACTCGATGTGAAGGCCCCGAAGATGCCACTTGGATCCAGAATCTACCAGGGCTGGGTAGGCTCGATCGCCAAGATGAAGTCCGAACCCGTGGAGATCAAGCAGGCCAGAGGCGCCTCCGCGAGGAAGAGAGATTGGAGCCGAGGCAGGGGATCGGTCTACACTGAGATACCACCGATCACGGACGCCAGCATCAGCGAGGTGGGATTCTACGCGGTCAACGACCCTTTCAGCTACATCATGGCGACCTACAACCAGGCCACGAGCGAGTACATACTCAATGTCATAGAGCCAAAGCTCAACGAGGACGAGGAGGAGCTCCTCGTGCTCATCAAAGATACCCTCGAGAAGACCTTGGACTATGAGTGGGAGAAGCTGTCCGTCATGGACAAGAGGGAGTATCTCGAGAAGAGCGTCGAGAGCTACATCAAGTCCAGAGGCCTGACGATTGAGCCCATCTCGAAGGACAAGGTCAGCTACTTTATCGCGAGAGACTTTGTGGGCTACGGGCCGATCGACGCATTGATGAATGATCTGCACATAGAAGACGTGTCCTGCGATGGCGTTAACATCCCACTTTTCGTGTTCCACAGCAAGTTCGAGTCGATCAAGACGAATGTGATATTCCCCGACGAGAACTCGCTCAACTCATTTGTCGTCAATCTAGGCCAGAGATGCGGGAAGCAGCTCTCGGTCGCGAACCCGATCCTGGACGGCACGACCCTCGAAGGGCACAGAGTCCAAGCGACCTATGCTCGAGAGGTCACGACCAGAGGGGCGTCGTTCACGATCAGACGATTCAAGGAGAAGCCCTTCACGCCTGTTGAGATCATAAAGTACGGCACCGCCTCCCCCGAGATTGTGGCGTACATGTGGCTCAGCGTCGAGCACGGCGAATCTGCAATCATCTGCGGCGGTACAGCGAGCGGGAAGACCGCGACCCTCAACGCGATGTCGCTGTTCATACCTCCTGGCGCAAAGATTGTCTCGATGGAAGACACCAGGGAGATAAACCTGCCTCACGAGAACTGGATTCCTGGCACCACGAGGTCGGGCTCTGGGGAGAGGGGGCCGGACGGCAAGGCGGCCGGAGAGATCGACATGTACGACCTTGTCAGGGCTGCCTTGAGACAGAGGCCCAACTACATCATCGTCGGAGAGGTCAGAGGTAAGGAGACCTACACGATGTTCCAAGCGATGGCTACGGGGCACACGACATTCTCCACGATGCACGCTGACAGTGTCAAAGGCATGGTGAACAGGCTCGAGAACCCGCCCATCAACTGCCCCAGGATACTGTTGACGGCGCTCAGGAATGTCATCATCCAGACCCATGCCAGAGTGGGCATGGACATGGTAAGGCGCATAAAGCAGATCATCGAGATCGTCGGATTCGAGCCGGAGACGAACGAGCTGATCAGCAACACCGTCTACGAGTGGGACCAGGCGACTGACAAGTTCATCTTCAAAGGCCACAGCTTCCTGTTCGACAAGATCATGGAAATGAAGAACTTGACGCACGAGGAGCTGCTCCAGGAGTTCGAGCGGAGGGTCGACATCGTCAAGTATCTGGTCGCGAAGGACATGGCGGATTTCAGAGACATCTGGGAGCTCATCAGAGAGTACTACAAGGAGCCGAAGGTCTGTGCAGAACGGGTCCGCAAGGAGCTGTACGGATCGGTCCAGAAGACCGTTGTGACAGTAGCGCCCAATGGAGGTGTTGCGCCTGCCTGAAGTCACTGACCTGTTCAAGAAGGTCGAGGTCAAGCCGGCCCAGTACCTCAAGACGAAGATTTCGGATCCAGGGGCCAGGCTGGGCCCGCACACTATCCGGTTGGTCAAGGGTGCTGTGCCTGATTACATAAAGCTCTCGCAGTTCCAGGACCTGTCCTGGAGGACCATGGGCAAGTACGCGAAGACGAAGACTGATCACCTACAACAGCTCGACGATTCACTGCTCAAGGCCCACATGAAGATCAGGCCCGAGGAATATCTGGCATATGTCCTGATGGCAACCCTGGTCTCCGCGATCATAGGCATCGCGATAGCCATCGTGGTCGGCGTGCTCATATTCGGCATACTCGGAGTTACGCTGCTCTTGAGAATCCTCGTCGCCGGACTTGCCATAGGTTTGCTGCCTGTGATGGCCTACATCCTCCTGCTAGGTGGCCCGGGAGGCAAGGCGAAATCCCGCGGCAGGGACATAGACAAGAGAATCGCAGCCGCGATGAGCTTCATCTCGGCGATGGCCTCCGCGGACGTCAACATCGATGTGATATTCAAGGAACTCTCGAGACAGAAAGTCTACGGCGAGATTTCCCAGGAGGCGGCTTGGATCACGAGGGACACTGAGTTGCTCGGGTCCGATATACTGACGGCGATCAAGAAGGCAGCAAAGAGATCCCCTTCCGCGAAGTTCCAGGACTTCCTACAGGGTGTCATCACCACTTCCACGTCTGGAGGTCAGCTCAAGCCTTACTTCCTGCTGAAGGCTGAGGAATACCAGAAGGAGAACAAGCTCGCCTTGAAGTCCCAGATGGAAACCCTGGGGATGCTCGCCGAGTCTTTCGTGACCGTCGTGGTCGCGTTCCCCCTGTTCCTTGTGCTCATCCTGGCAATCATGGCCATAGTCGGAGGCGGTGACCCGGACTTCATGATGCTGATGCTCTACGTGATAGTCCTGGGAATGATTCCCGTTTCTCAGTTCGGGTTCATTTTCGTGATATGGAACATGTCAAAGGAGAGTGCGATGTAATGCCAGTCGCGAGGAAGATGTCTGAAAAGGACAGGGACAAAGCCCTGAAGCGGATACTGGCCACCGAGAAGGTCGACTTGACGAAGACCTGGCTCGGCGCTTCGATAGCGATCGGAGCGGTCTTCGCATTCATTGCAGTCATCGACAACATGGGCAGCTTTGACTTTCCCCTAGAACCGGTTGACTGGATCATACTCACGATGCTGTCCGTGATCAGCATCGGGTTCTACATGAGCGCGAAGGAGAAGCACATCCACGAGATCGAGACCAGGCTGCCCGACTTCCTCAGGGATGTCGCAGAAGCCGGCAGGTTCGGCATGACCCTGGCCGACGCGATCGTGGTCGCGTCCTCCGGCAGATACGGCGAGCTGACGCCCGAGATCAAGAAGATGGCCGCGCAGATTGAGTGGGGTGTCCCCGCATCAGAAGCAATAAGGCTGTTTGCCACACGCGTGAAGACGCCGCTCGTGGTCAGGATGTCGTCAATCATCATGAAAGCAAACGATGCTGGAGGTAACGTCGCGGACGTCCTCACGATGGTCTCACACGACGCGAAGGAAACCATATTGACTGATGAGGAGCGAGGGGTCACGATGCAGACCTATGTCCTAGTCGTCTACATCGCGTTCTTCGTCTTCATCGCCACGATACTCATCCTCCAGGGCCAGTTCCTGCCCAAGATGGAGGAAGCAGGAGCTTCGGTCAGCGAGCAGGCTGAGAAGGCTGGGATTGGAGAGATACCCGGTGTCAGCATCCAGACGGATATAATACCGGCGGTGTCTTTCGTGTTCCTTCTCTCGGTCATCGTCCACGCTGTGGGCGACGGGCTCCTCGCGGGCGTTATTCAGAAGGGGAGCATCTCGATCGGCCTCAGGCACAGCTTCATCATGCTGTTGTCCGGGTTCCTATCGCTTAGAATACTCTTCGGGTGATCAATACGACAGAGACAGAGCAGCCAAAGGTACAAACAGTGGCGGCGGGCGAGGAGCCGGAGAAGAGGAAGAGCCCTGGCATCAGATCCGCGTACTACAACTTCTTGCTCAGGCTCAAGCCGAAACCGATACTGGTCGCGCTCTCGCACAATGAGGCGGCCGTGCCCTCGTCTATGGTGGTCGAGATCCCGAAGATCACCGAGCCGAACATGGACGAAGTCGAGATCATCCCGGTCAAGCAGAACTACGCCTATGTCAGGATCAGGTATGACACCAAGGCAAACGAGTATCTGTACGAGGTCATTGAGCCGAGGCTCCTCGAGGACGAAAAGGACGTCCTGGAGCTCTTGAAGCAGACTCTCGTGGCGTCCGTGGAGCACATGACGGAGGCGGCCCCCGAGGAGAAGGAGAAGTATCTCAGAAGGATCGTCGAGAAAGTGATGGTCCAGCTGGGCATCACGTTGAACCCGATCTCGAAGGAGAAGGTGATGTACTACGTCGCCAGGGACTTCCTGGGGTACGGAGTCGTCAATGTGATGATGATCGACCCGAATGTCGAGGACTGCTCCTGCGATGGCGTTAACGTGCCGTTCTACATCTACCACAGGAAGTACGGTTCGATCAGGTCCAGCCTCAAGTTCGACAACGACCTGGAGCTCGATGGGTTCGTGGTATGGCTGGCCCAGAAGTGCGGCAAGCACATATCCGTAGCGAGCCCGCTGCTCGACGCCACTATCCCCGATGGTTCGAGACTGCAGGCGACCCTAGGAAAGCACGTTACCAAGAGGGGCTCCTCGTTCACGATCAGACGGTTCAAGGAGAACCCGTTCACGCCGCTCGACCTGCTCAAGTTCAAGACCATGAGCACAGAGATGATGGCCTACCTCTGGATCGCGATAGAGCACGGCCAATCGATGCTCGTGTGCGGCGGTACTGCCAGTGGGAAGACGACGACCCTGAACGCGGTCCTTCTGTTCATACCCCCTCAGATGAAGATCGTTTCGATCGAAGACACGAGGGAACTCAACCTGCCCCACGAGAACTGGGTCCCTGGTCTGACCAGGGAGGGATTCGGGGGCAAGAGCGCCGTCACTGGCCGCGCGACGGGCGAGATAGACATGTTCGACCTGCTCACGGCTGCTATGAGGCAGAGGCCCCAGTATCTGATGGTCGGTGAGGTCAGAGGCAAGGAAGCCTACGTCGTCTTCCAGGCGATGGCCACCGGCAAGACCTGCTATTCGACCTTCCACGCAGAGGACGTGCAGGCGATGGTGCACAGAATGGAGAACGACCCGATCAACCTGCCCAGGGCGCTTGTGACCGCGCTCAACATAGTGCTCCTTCAGGCCCAGGTCAAGGTCGGCACTAAGATGACCAGGCGTGTGAAGTCCTTGACCGAGATAGTCGGCATCGACCCCGAGACAAATGAGCTGATCACGAACTCGGTGTACACCTGGAACCCCGCGGATGACACTTTCAACTACAGCGGCCACAGCTATGTCTATGAGAAGGTCAGGATGGCCAGGAACTGGTCCCCCAGGGAGATGGAGCGGGAGATCAAGAGACGGGTGGACATCCTGGACTACATGAAGAAGACGGCAATGGACAACCACAAGAAGGTCGCCACGATCATCTCGGCGTACTACAAGGACCCCGAGAAGGTTATGAAAGAGGTCAGGGCGAAGCTGGCTGAGGGCGCAGAGAAGATCTGAGCGCAGAGTCGACGCTACTTCGACCTACCCGTTATTCGGAATCCCCTTCGTTCCAGCTGCAGCAGTAATTCGTCCGCATCCGGGTACCACTGCCCCCACTTTCTGCATATGTGCTCGGTCCAGGAGTAGTCATCGTAGCTGAACTCCTCTTTGCGAGCGCTCTCTAGCTTGATCTTCGCGTGCAGCTTCTTGTAGTAATCCTGCTCCAGGTACCCCTCGTCCATCCTTCTCATGGCCTCCGCAACTGCCTCGTCCGTCAGTTCTGGGTATCGGCCTTCGAAGAGAGTGTACTCGAGGGGATATCTTGGCCTCGGCGGAGGATCCTCATCTGGATAGCCCATCACGAGCTGGACTATCGGGAACACCCTCGGGGGCAGGTGGTAGATCTTTGCGATGTTCTCGGCCCGATACATCGCGTACCCGAGCAGGCAACTCCCGAGGCCAAGGCTCTCCCCGGCGATGACCATGTTCTCGGCCATTAGAAGGGCGTCTTCTATCCCGAACATGAGCAAGGTCAGGTCGTTGGTACGCAGCTTCCATCGTCTTCTGGCCATAATGAGCTCGAGCTTGTGGATGTCGACGCATATTGTGAAGAGGAGCGGCGCCCGGTAGGCATGTTTGGACCGATTCCTCGAGAGGATAACGCTGTATAGCTGCGACGCGAAGGGAGCCTGCTGGCCTGCCCTCACTATCGCGTGGATGGTCTGCTTAGATGGGACCCTGTCCTGGTATTTCCTGATCGACTTGTGGCGCATCATGGTCCGCACGACTTGGTTCGTTCGAGGCAAGTCCTCACCAAAGCACGAATCGCGCCCGACCCTATAGGTTGCTTCGCTTCCCCCGGCTACCGCTGAGTATTGAGAAATGAAAAACTATGGAAACGGTTTGAGAGGGTTTGCGAGGACCTACTGGTTCTCTCCGCCTTCGGTCTTCTCCTCGCCGAGTGGTGTCTTGATGATCTTCTTCGGCACGACCTTACGGTCAATTGGCCTCCTGATGACCATCCTCGGGGCTCCTGCGCCCGGAGCCGCGCCTTGCTGGACTGGCATTCCAGCCTCTTGTACCGGCTGTTCCTGCTCGGCTTGAGGCATTTGCGAGGGGCCTGCAGGCGGCGGGCCCTTCCTCGGTGGCATCGCGGTTGTGGCCGCGAACACCGTCCCGCACTTGTGGCAGACCGTCGCTTCCTTCGGGTTCAGCGTGCCGCAGACCGGGCATGGGACCGGGCCCTCCTTCTTCTTCTCCTCTTCCTTGGCGAGCCAGTCCTCGAACGAGATGTATCCAGGCTGCCTTCTCCACCAAGCCTCGAAGGTCTTGTCGTTGTACTTCCTGCCAAGCTCCGGCCTTGCGAGCTCGCGGTACTTCGAGACCACCTGGTCCTCGTACTGCGCTCTCATGCGCTCCATGTAGTCCTCTTCCGCAGCAGCCTCGCCGACGAACTTGACTCCGCAGTTCGGACACTCGGCGGACTCCGCCGGGATCCAGGCTCCGCACTCCGAGCACTTCATCGTGCCAGTCTCGAACTCAACACCACACTTCGGGCATCTCTTGCTCGCCGCGGGTATGAAAGCGCCGCACTCGCCGCACTCGACCAGTTTGCCGAGACCGTATACATACGTGTACACGAAGAAGCCGGCGACAACACCGACCACCGCCACGATTATGAGCACCCAGACCCACCACGGGAACAGGCCGCCGCTGACAGCTGCGCTGACATGCACTGTCGTCACCGGGTCGTTGTTGTATTCCGATCCCAAGACGACTGCTCTGATGCCATATGAGCCGGTAGAGATATCAGAGGGGATGAGCAGCAGCACGTTGACTGCACCGCCATCGTCAGTCGTCTGGTTGGCGGTCCTAGAACCGCTGACAGCCACGCCTGTGTCCTCATCATAGAGCTCGAAAGCCACGCCAGGCAACCGCTTGACCGGGTTGTCCGTGCCACTGTATGTGATGGTGGCGGAGATCATGATCGAATCTCCAGCTTTGTACTCGTCATCATCCGGAGATATTGTGACACTGACGACCAGCGCGGTGATTGTGAACGGCTTCACAGCCCAGTTGTTGCCCTCGTTGGGCTCGTTGATCGACTGCAGTCTGTCAATGTTCACCCATAGTTCGTATGCCCCGGCAGTCGTCAGGTTGACCGTCCACGGAGTGCTTACGAGGGCTTTGTTGTTCATTGGGGTGATGGAGACGTTGATGAACGGACCTGTGAAGATCGTGTGGTTGTACAGGACGGCTCCTGTGCTCCTCACGCCGATCTCGACCCTCACATTAGTCGCGTTGCTGCCTCCGAGGTTCCATACATTGGCGAATATCGTGAGGACCTTTCCGAATGTCTCGCTCGTCCTGTTCGTCCCTCCAAGCTGGACATACAAATCGTCAGTGGAAATAGACAAATCGGGTCTGACATCGAGGATCTGAACCGAACCTGAGACAATGTTGTTGGAGTGGCGCGTCTCGATTGGGTCGGCTGCGGTCGGGTTGACGATCATGACCAGCGTCATAGTGGTTGTAGCGGAGAGCACTGGCGCAATGAACGAGAATGTCGCCACCGCAGAGCCGCTGTTCTTAGTGAACGAGTAGATGTTCAGAGTCGTCTCCAACATCAGGTTCTGATCCGAGTAATTGTAGTACAATCGCACCTCAGGATACGCTATCGGAGCGGGATTGAGGTTCGAGACCATTCCCGTGACCACCATGGTGCTGCCACCTGGAACAGATCCCAGTGGTGTGACTACCAGATTTGACATGAACAAATCCGGATAATCCAGTACATCAATCTGAGCAGTACCGTTGTTGTTGTAGCCCGTATCGCCTAGGTCCACCAACTCCTCTATAACGTTGGCCGGATCAATTGCGACCTTGATTGTATGTAACGCGACTGTCGTCGGTGTCCAGCTCACTACGGCCACGGAATTTCCTTCCGCGGCGACATCCACAATCGCTGTCGCGAGATAGACGTCATCATCATAGAACTCGACGACCACATCTTGCGATGTGTTGGACCCACTATTGTGGATTACCGCACTGACCTGTACCATATTGTTGACTACCACAGGGCTCTGGGATGTCGTGATATCGGTTCCGGTCTGGATCCAGAGGTCCGGCAGGCTCCTCACCACAATCTGGCCGCTCCCCTGAGCGACGGCGTCATTCAGTTCTTCTGTCACGTTGTTGGGGTCGGCCACTGCGAGAATGATATGCGGGTTGGGGTCAACAGGAGGCACCGCAGTCCACGATATTGTGACCTTCTCCGTCTCTCCGGGTCTAATGAACGGGATGACTCCTGAGCCAATGAACTCGACGTCCTCGGCGACCTGGTTCTTGTTTGTGTCGTCGTAGAACGCCACCAAGACGTCCCACGCGTAACCGGAACCATCATTGCTGACACTAGCGGTGATGCCGATCTCATCTCCTGGACTCGGGTTGGTCATACCTATTGGCAGAACGAATTCGACCTGAGGCGGTGGGCTCGGGTGGAAAGTCAAGTCTGAGAGCACGTCCTCGAACTGCATGACCACAAATGATGCATTCGGGGTCAGAGGCGCAGAATATGGAAGTACGCCTACAGATGTCTCCGGCGTGTAGTGCGCTCCGACCACAGTATACGTGGCGTTGATCCAGTAGTTGCCCAGGTACTTCGTCGAACCAAAGGCGGTTATGGTCGTCGCTTCGGACTTGACCCTGGCCACGCCGGGATAGTCTTCGGATTCCTCGGACACTGCGCTTCCTCCAGGTGCGCCGTCCACATACTGTCTGATTGAGACATCGGCGCCTGGGAGAGGCATACCTATCCCGTCCTGGACATAGACGTTGATCCACCTGTAAATGTGAGCAATCGCGTCATCGAACACTTCGACCGAAGGCACCCAGCTATCCGTGAAATGGCCCACCGACGTCCCTGCTAGCACTGGTGAATTACTAAGTCGCGAATCCGTCACAGTGAGGAGTGCATTCGAATTCCACTCTGTGGTGATGGCGCCGTTCAACTCCGCGTTGTCAAGTATGATGTTGGAGTCTTCACGTGCCATAATCATGACATTCGTCAGGGTTGAGTTGTCGACCTCGAGCGTCCCCGTGCCTTTCACGATGATCTCGATCGGCATGTTCGCAACCAGCTGAGAGTCCTTGATGACGAACTTGCCATCGACGTATATCGTGTGTTCGTAGGGCTCTGTTACAACCACCCGGAACACAGCGTTTGTGATGTTCAGGAATCCAGTCTCTGCGACGATGACATCGCCCGCATGGTAGTATGTCATGTTCATGATCTCCAGATCATGATCTGTGAGCGACAGAGGCACAACTAGCCATCTTGATTGGTCTGGGCTTAGTGCAGAAAGCCCTTCAATTGAGACTGTGAACTCGTAGTTCTGATCGTCTGAAGACATTGCAGGATACGGGAGGAAGGAGAATGACTGCGTTGAGCTATCGGCACCTATGGTGCCTGTGATTGCATATGTTCCAACGAATTGTGATTCCGTGATGCCGCCACTTCTGGTCAGAATATCCGTCAAGTATGGAATTCTCGCATTGCCATCAGCCTTCGTTGTTCTGTAGGTTCCGACAGTCTCTCCCATATATGCAAGAACTTCGGCTTGAGGAACATATACTATTCCAGCCGGAGTGAAGTACATGGCCTCTTGACCTAGGAGATCAGTGACCGTGTATCTAGCTGTCACCGTTGCACCTGACACAGGCACGCTGTACTCGTCACCGACTGTAGCGTTAAGCCACTTGTACACATATGCATCAGCACCCAGAACGGAAACCAGCACGGCTGGCGCGCGACTAGCCATCTCCCCGTAATACGGTTCAAATGACGAACCATAGGGATATGCATGAGAAGTGCCGCTTAGAACGATTGCGTTGTGTGCGTAGGTTTGCGCAGGTGTCAACGCAGGACCGAAATCTACTCCGATGAAGCTATTGACGGCGAGCAATGTCGAAGAGCCTGTCA
>Ga0214474_1001510_pt1 | contig 10733 bp, 11 predicted proteins | sample RVTome_2_FD_187335 | JGI IMG/M metagenome (GOLD analysis project Ga0214474, IMG submission 187335) | Soil microbial communities from uranium-contaminated site in the Upper Colorado River Basin, Wyoming, United States - RVT95D214 HiSeq ...
TGGCAGTGGCAGTGGCAGTGGCAGTGGCAGTGGCAGATAGCGAAATCTTGCCCAATTTTTTATACTGATTAAGGAGGGAGGTGCTAGAAATGAGAATAATCGGACTGGTAGTTGTTAGCTTATTATTGATTACATCACTTGCTATCGGTGGCTGTGCTAAACTGGCGACACCCGAAGCGATGCCGGTGGCAAGTAATACTGGGTTTGCCATTACCAGCTCTGCTTTTGCAGAAGGGGCGGAAATACCGGTCGAGTATACCTGCGACGGACAGAATGTCTCACCGCCGCTAGATTGGAGCCAGAGCCCGGCAGGTACAGTCTCATTCGCCCTAATAATGGATGACCCCGATGCTGGGGCTTACACGCATTGGGTTATCTTCAATTTGCTGCCGGACGCCCGCGGCTTGCCGGAAGCTGTTCCGAAGGATGAGAAGTTAGCTAGCGGAGCTTTACAGGGGAAGATCGCTTCTGGTGGGATTGGTTATCCGATTGGTTATTTTGGGCCCTGTCCATTTAAGGGTTCTTCGCACCACTACCGCTTCACTTTATATGCCCTGGACACATCACTGGATTTAGCTGCAGGCACATCTAAAGAGCAGGTGCTGCAGGCTATGGAGGGGCATATACTTGCCCAGAGCCAGCTTATCGGCATATATCAACGTAAATAGCCACAGTTTGTAGCAGCGCTACAAATGCAGGTTGGATTTTCAGGGCTGTCTATAGTCACAATTGCTGGAATGTAAAAGTTAAATATCAAAATGCAAAATGGCAAGGCAAAAGTCAAAAAGTAAGGATACAGCTTCAAATCAGGTCGCGTCTAGAGAACAAAATTGAATTTTTACATTTTTTGGTTTTTGGTCTTTGATTTATCCGCAGCATGAAGGAATACAATCTTTTTAAGAGCCCTCATCCCTTGAGGGAGTAGGTTAGTAGGCCGCCTGTTGACAGGCGACTACCTCGTATGGCAAAGTAGTCGTGTAAATTTTGGGGTGCACTATGAGAAAAGTCGCCGTTGTTGCCGACAGTGTCTGTTGTCTGTCGCAGGAAATAGTAGAGAAATACGATATTTGCGTGGTACCCCTCCAGATAGTCTACGAAGGCAAGAGCTACCGTGATGGACTCGATATTACCCCTAACGAGGTCTATAAAATCATGCGGAAAAAGGATAACCTGCCTACTACTTCAACACCGTCAGCCGGGGACTTTCTGAATGCCTACCGCCAGATGAGCCAGAAAGCCGAGAACGTACTTTGTATCACCCTGACCAGCTTGCAAAGCAAGACTTTTGAGGCAGCCTCGACAGCCAGGGAGATAGCCAGAGAGGAGATACCGAACGCTAACATCGAGGTGTTTGACAGCCGCTCTGTGGCTGGTGCCCTGGGGTTTGTAGTCCGTGAGGCAGCTCGAGTTGCCAGCAAGGGCGCCGGGCTAACTGAGACAATCGAGACGGCGCGAGAAATGATGGGCAAGGTGAATTTCCTGGCTATGCTGGATACGCTCTACTATCTTGCCAGGCTGGGTCGTATCGCCAGAGCTGCTGCCTGGGTCGGCTCTGCGCTGGACATGAAACCTGTGCTGGAACATAATCCGGCGGTCGGTGAGACAATGCCTGTGGCACGCCCCAGGACTAGGAGAAGGGCTGTAGAGCGTATGCTTCAGATAATGGCGGATAGAATGGGTGATTCCAGGGTGCATGTCATGGTGCAGCATGCCGATGAGTTGGAGGATGCGAAGAAGCTTGCCGCCGAGATTGAATCAAGATTTAACTGTGTTGAAATGAGCATAACCGAGTTTGCCCCGGTTATGGGGGTGCATTGCGGACCAGGACTACTCGCCATCGGCTTCTACGCTGATTAAAGTTGAAAAACTCAGGCAGATACAGTCGACTCTTATCAGCGGTTTAACTAATATTGCTTTATTACAAAAGGAGGAGAAAAATGGGACTAATTACGCCAGAGGAATACAAGCAGAGCCTGAAAGATGGCAGGGTGATTTACTACGAAGGCGAGAAAGTCGATGATGTTACCACTCACCCGGCGTTAAAGGTATGCGTGGAGACGGCAGCTATAGATTACGAGATGGCAGAGACGCCGGAGTATAGAGATTTAGCTGTGGTGACACATCCCAAAACAGGCGAGCCGATAAGCCGGTATTACTATACTCCTCAGAACGCTGAAGACCTGCTGAAAAGGCACGAATTGATGGTAACTGCAACGCGCCTTGGTGGGGGCGTAATTCCTTTTATCCACGATATAGGCGCTGATACTTTGAATGCGGTGAATATAACCGCCAATATGATGGGTAAAGATGAATACAGGCAGCGTGCAGAAGACTATCGCTATTACCTGCAAAAAAATGATTTGAGTGCGGCATCAGCCGTGACCGATGTAAAGGGAGATAGAATGCTCCGGCCTTCTTCTCCTAAACAGGCTCACCCCGACTATTATGTCAGAGTCGTGGATAAAGATGACAAGGGGATAACAGTCAGGGGAGCCAAGGCACATATTACCGCGTCTGCGTATTGCAAAGAGCTTTTCGTCATTCCCTGCAGGAATATGACCGAGGAGGACAAAGACTATGCGGTTGCCTTTGCCATCCCGGTAAATACGAAAGGGGTGAAACAGATATGCCATCCTATCACCTGGAGACTGGGCTCGCTGGATTTTCCCAATGACCGGCCAATCAGAAATCATACTGACTCGCTAATTATCTTTGATGATGTGTTCGTTCCGTGGGAAAGAGTATTCCTGTGTGGAGAATGGCAGTATGCCATGGCGCTGGTGTATAACTTTGCCTACTTGCATAGGCACACAGCAGCCAGCTACAGAATACCTGTATCCGAGGTTATGGTTGGTGCCGCTCAAGCGATGGCGGAATACAACGGTATAGACAAGGTGCCACATGTACGGGAAAAGATAACTAATCTGGTCATCTATGTCGATACCCTTAAATCATTGGCTCGGGCTTCATGTATGGACTATATTACACATGCGGGCATGCCGATACCAAATACGGTAATTTCAAATATAGCCAAGTATCATTTTGCCGACAATCTTCATGATTGCATCAAAGCGATAGAGGATATTGCCGGCGGGTTACTGATAACCGTGCCTACCTATAAGGACTATCAAAATCCAGAGACAAGGGATTATATAGAGAAGTACCTGGGTGGCAAGGCAGGTATACCTACCGAGCATAGACTCAGGATGATGCAGCTAATTCGGAGGAGGCTGGCAACTTTTGAGACGGAGGTTTTAGCCCTGCATGCTGAAGGCTCGCTTCAGGCGCAGAGGATGACAATATATGGCGAGTCAATGCCTGAGATTCAGAAGTACAAGCAGTGGGCTGAGGAAGCAGCCGGAATAAAGAAATAGCTTTTGACGAAGGTCAGCTGGCTCTGGTGTCAAGATTTGTGCCTTGTAAGATGTAGCTAAAGGAGGTGTTTGCAAAATGAACAGAGCGCTGGTGAGTGTGGGTTTTAGCATGGTTCTGGTAGTTGGTCTGCTTGGCTTGTTAGGATGTGGAGTGCAAGAATCACCGGAGTTAAAATATCAAAAGGCAAAGGTGCAGGCTGAACTGAAAATAATGGAGTTGGAGGAGATTTTTCGGCTCTTCCGACTGACCCCGATGAGCTAAAACGTTTATCTGAGAAAATGAAACCGGCAAATATACAGAAGCTGGCTAATGAAATAAGCCAGGCGACGTTGAAAGTATTTCAACTCAAGCCCCCGGGCTACGATGATGATTATAAACAGTGGACTCAACAGATGCGAGAAAGATTGGAAGCCATTCAGTGAGTGAAGACGGACTGTACCAGTTATTGTTCAACGGGCTTTATCTTACCTTGCCTCGGGCAATCGAGGCGAAGACGCCGCCGAAACAGAGGACGGCAAATATGCTAAATGCTGTGTTCACACTGCTCAAGAAATCCGGGTAATATTCCGGCGTGATTTGTACCCTGCCTATGTGTACGGCGAATATCATCATTACCATTCCCATACTGAATACCATACCGAGCTGCCGGCTCGTAGCCACCGTTGCTGATGCTATTCCGTAAGACTTCTTTTCCACAGAGCTCATAACCGCATTTGTGTTGGGGGAGGCGAAGAGGGCGAAGCCGAAGCCGAGGATTATTAAACCGGCTATGATGTACCACAGGCTTGTTGTCATGTCTAAGAAAATGAAGAGTATAAGGCCGATGACAACTATTCCCATGCCTACTGAAGATACAATTCGCGGCTCGATTCTATCGGAGAGCCTGCCGGCAATTGGCGAGAAGATAGCCTGTATTACAGGTGATGCTACCAGAACCAGGCCGGCATTCTGAGGGGTGAGACCTTTTATATACTGGAGGTAAAGGCTCATGAGAAAACCAACGGCAAAAGTGGCGCTGTAATTGATAAACGCCGCCAGGTTGGATAGAGCGAATACTCTATTTTTCCTGAACAGGCTTGTATTCAGGACAGGGTGTTCCACCCTGTTTTCCCATTTGAGAAAGGCTACGATTCCAAGTGCACCAGCTAAAATTAATACGGCGCCGGTCATCTCTGGGAGCATGGTGAATCCGTACATTATAGCTATAAGCATAAGGCTGTAGATTATAGAGCCAACGAAATCGAATTTTTCTCCTTTTGCCTCAGCCCATTCGCCTTTCAGTTTCCAGAAGATAAGGGCGATCATCAATAAACCCAGAGGAACATTTATCCAGAAAATGCTTCTCCAGCCAAGGTGTTGTGTTAAGAGCCCACCAACGAATGGTCCGACCAAAAGACCTATATAAACGGCGGCAGCATATATACCCAGGACCCTGCCTCTTTCCTGGGGAGGAAATACTGAGGTTAGAATAGCCACGCCGGTGCTGAAAACCATGGCTCCACCTATTCCTTGTAAAACTCGAAATGATATTAGCATTGCCGCTGAAGTTGAAATTGCCGAGAGTAATGAGGCAGTAGTGTAAGTAATCATACCGCAGGTAAAGATTTTCTTCCTGCCGTATATGTCCGCTATCCTGCCTATGGGGACGAGGAACATGACTGATGCCAGTATATACGTGGTAGCCACCCAGCCCAGTAAAATGGCATCCATTGCCAGGTCGCGTCCTATTGATGGCAGTGCAATAGCAATCGAGGAGCCCATGAATGGGGTGAGGAATGAGCCGACCGTAGTCACCAGCAAAGCGGCTTGCCGGCTTTGCCTTATATCTATATCTGTTTTATCTTGATGAACATGCATAAACTTGGCAATTCTACCACTTGTTGTCGTCGCTGTGAAGGCGGCGTTTGTTGTGCCTTAAATTGGCAGTATGAACACAGGAGAATAACATTAATAAAAGGGTCTTTTAAAAGCGGGTTTTAAAGGGGCAAAGCCCCTTTGAGAATTTTCTTCCCTCTCCCCTTATTAAGGGGAGAGGGATAAAGGGTGAGGGGTTGATAGTATCTAATTAGTGACAATCAAGCGTTACTGGTGTATGCTAGGGTGTAATTTAAAGGAAGGCGGAAGCACAAGCTATGAGACGGTCGGCCGATGCCTACCTCGATATAGAGACCACCGGCTTATCACAATTTTTTGACTATATAACTGTAATCGGCGTACTCCGTTGCGATGGCAGAAGCAATGAGTTGGTTCAGTTAGTCGGTGGAGAAGTGACCAGGGGCAATCTAATTACAGCTCTTAGAGATGTAAGAACAATCTACACCTATAATGGCGCCAGATTCGACCTTCGCTTCATTTCTAATTCTCTTGGCATAGACCTTGCCGCAGAATACTATCATCACGACCTGATGTATGACTGCTGGAGATGTAAATTATATGGTGGGTTCAAAGCAGTGGAGCGGCGGCTGGGCATTCCCAGACGGTTGCAGGGCATCGGCGGCTATGAAGCAGTAAAGCTGTGGTGGAGCTATGTGAAGGGTGGTAATGAAAGCGCCCTGGCTCTTCTTCTGGAGTATAACAAAGAAGACGTGGTGAACCTCAAAGTGCTACGGGAAAGACTGAGTTCGTTCTGAGGATTACCGCTGCAATGGTGTAGCTGGTTTCCAGAAAATGAGGGAAATTATCATTACTGCTATCCCGGTCACCATGGCAATGGTCAAGGTATATTCAGGCACCTCGGCTCCGGTCACATTGAATATGGCAGTTCCCAGAAGCGACCTGGTTCGCAACCAGCTTTCGCTGGTGTCATAAAGTCCTCTCAGCGTATATTCCAAGTCGGTAATAGGACAGGACTTCAATATCCCCGTCGAGAGTGCCGCCTGCAAGCCCACTGCCAGCGCAACGAAAACACAGTAGAATATCTTCCAGTTGCGACGTGCTTTGAAGAAGCCTGTGGCTAAAAGTACCACCGAAACAGCAAAGAATACTATGAGTAGGAGGTGTAGCCCTGTAACTACATCAGCAAGAATCTTCCAGTGCATTATATACAAGCCAGTTTTGTGGCGAGTATATTTTATATTCAGTTCCGTGTCAACCCTGTGGGGTATATCGTTGAAGCAATATCCTGTTCACGGCCAAAAGTAAATAACGCCGTATTCACTTTGCAGCCAATTTGGCGCTGACAAGGCGATTGATGCTGATGTCGGCTTCTGCGGCTTCTATGGCAAGATTTCTGTGTATATCCGGGGGTATACGAACTTGGAATTTACCCGAATAACGCCTAGTTGCGAGTGGTTGTGGGATAGGTTCATTATTAGACTGCATATCTGTAATGGCTTCTGATATCACACTACGTATACCGCTTAGTGCGGCCTCAGGAGTATCGGCTAGCCAGCTTAAACTAGGGAACTCTGCACATAAACCTATATATTCTCCGTCCTCATCAGACCAAGTAATCCGATAGGTGTAGTAGTCATACGCTATCATTATTTTTATTGCCATGTTGTGCCTCCAATTTGTCTATAGCCTTTAATACTTGTCTAACTTGGTATGCCTTACTCATCCGCTCATCGTTTTGTATATTTATCCTGGGGTCGCCCTGCCAGGGTGTTTTGTATATCTGGTGACTACTCGCCTTTCCTCGATCCTTCCCGAAGTAATGGGTGCAGACTTTACAAAGGTCGGCAAATCTAATATTCTTTGGGTTCCCCCGCATTTGCCGAACTATACTCTCTACGGAACGACCCATATTTAGCTGTATGATACTATTAATGATACTATTTGTCAAGTACCAAAACGGAAAAACTGCTAGAAATATTTCAAAAACCCTCTCTTTCAAATTGACCCACTACCCAACCCTGGGGGGTGGGTCAAAACATGGGTCATGGTGGTATAATAGGTAGCTCGTGCTCTGGGCATTTTTTATATATGGAAAAGGATAGTTATTTTGGCAACTGAGACAAAAACGAAGGGCTTTTATGGATGGTGGTTAATATTTTTCCTCTGGGTTGTTTATACCATTCCAATCGGCTTTGCCTTCTACAGCCCGGCGGTGCTCTATCCGTTTATGATTGAGGATATGGGGTGGTCCAGGGGGGAAACAATGGTAGGCGCAACTGCCTTAATGTTGTTTTTTGGGCTCACCGGCCCGCTGGCTGCCTGGATGATTGGGCGCTTAGGGGCGCGTGTTACTCTGGCTATCGGTGGAGCCATTGTGACCATAGCTGCTTGCTTGATGGGCTTGATGGGCCATATCTATTCAATGTACCTCGTTTTGTCCCTTTTTGTTGGCATGGGGGCGGCACTTGCCTCGATGATTCCGGTTCAAACTGTCATAGTCGCCTGGTTCAGTGCCCGCCGAGCCATGGCTATGGGACTGGTAATGGGAGGTGGGGCTATCGGTGGCTTCCTGGCACCTCAAATAATAAGTGTGGCGGTTGAGGCTGGTGGTGGGAACTGGCGCATCGGCTGGTTTATTATCGCCGTGGCTTCAGTAGTAGGTATAGTCGTGGCTATGCTTACGGTGCGCAACCAGCCGTCCGATGTAGGTCAACATCCTCATGGGCTGGCTCCGCATGAAGCGGAGGCAGCATTAAGCGGTACCGGCCGGGCAGCACGAACTTATCGCACGCCGGTTGATTGGACCTTGCGCGATGCCCTAAAGACGCCGACCTTGTGGCTTTTAATTGTTGCTATGGTGTGTAGTTTCTATTTATGGCAGGTCATTGTCACTCAGGGGCCTCTGCACCTGCAGGACCGTGGTTTTGACCCGGCAATGGCAGCCTTCTTTTACAGTTTGGCTATCGGCTTGAGCGTTGTGGGACGCTTCACCGCCGCTGCTCTGGGCGACACTATCGAGCCACGCTTCCTTTTTGCCCTGGGTGCTCTTTGCGTTCTGCTGGGAGGTGTTCTGTTCTGGTTCGTTTCGCCCACGACTATGTGGATGGCTTATCTGTACCCGCTGCTGGGCGGTTTTGGCTTTGGGCTGGCTTATATCTGTGTTCCCACTATTGTGGGTAATTACTGGGGGTCCACGGCTTTCGCGAGTATTACCGGAATAGAATCGCCTATTGGGATGGCGTTTCAAGCTACGGCGGCGCCTCTGGCAGGGTTTCTTTATGACCTGCAGGGCAGCTACCTGACAATTATGATTATTTCATGGGCAGTAGCGGCTATCGGTCTGACGGCGATTCTATTGTGTAAACCACCAAAGCCGAAGGCAGAGCTAAGCACTAAGGGCGGCTAAATTTAGACAATGTGTTTATAGCCAGGCTCTTAATCTTCTGAAGGCGGCTATTTTCTCGGTGTCACCAACTTTAGCTTTTTCCAAAGCCTGCTTGAGTATTTCGATGCTTCTGTCATAAGTTCTCCTGTCCACAGGATAGGGGTGGCCGTCTTTGCCGCCGTGGGCGAAGCTGTAGCGGGCCGGGTCACGAAGGCTGACCGGGACATCGTAGATAAGCTCTGAGATTAAGCTCAGAGCGCGGACAGTTTTTGGGCCAACGCCTTCTAGGCTGAGTAATTTTTCGAAATTCTCGGGGTGATGCTCATAGGTGATGAGGAGAGTCTTATTCAGACGGTCAGGATGTATATCCGCAAGGCTGAGGTGGTGGCGCGATGGCAGGTCCAGAGTCTTAAGTCTCTTTAGCTGGCCGATAATCTTTTCTGGTTTTTCCTCAAGTGTAATCTGTGTGATGGTGTCACGTGCCGGCTGGCTCTCAGTGGCTACCAGGTTCAAGGCTTCGCCTCTCGTTTGAGTACAGATGGCGGAATGCGGCTCGCAGACGAAATCGGTTACCTTTTCACCCAGCCAGTGATAGCGGCGGGCATAGCGATTGTTTTCATTCATCCCCTGCTGAACTACCGACCAGGAGCCGTCGGCGGTGAAGAAAAAGGTATGGTGATAGAGCTGGTAGCCGTCTTGAAGTGCTGAGTTATCGACCTTGGCTGCCATGCGGCTGGCATAGACCAGGGTCGATGGTTCTGACTTCAGGAGGTGACCGCGGCTTTCTATTTCGGCTGGGGTTTTCCGCGATGTTTTGCCTTTGCCGCCGGCGACGAATAAGCCCAGGTCGGTTTCCAGCCCTTTAATTCCTTCCTTGAGTGCGCCGCAGACGGTGGTGGTGACGCCGCTGGAATGCCAGTCATAACCCAGAACGCAGCCGAAGGCTTGAAACCAGAAGGGGTCTGACAGGCGGCGGAGCATCTCCTCAGGGCCGAACTCGGTGGTGATGGCGATAGTGATTTCCCGGGACAGCCTTGTCATGCGGTCGAAGAGCCACCGCGGCGCTTTGCCGTAGTGTAACGGCAGATTGGCGATTCCAGTACGCTGCGGCGAGTTAGTCATTTACCAGGCTTTACGGCATGAACCTTTACGCTTCTGACGGAGCTGCCAATTTTTTTCAAGTCTGCCTGCGAAATCCCGGAGTCGTTGGCCAGCGTCTGTACTACGGGGTCGTTTGGTGCGTAATCAGCCGAAAAAGATGTCTCGTCAATTATGTTTACTTGATTGAATCCAGCAGACTTGATGGCTTCTATGTATTTATCCTTCATCGTGGCACCGGCCAGGCAGCCGATATAAGCTGCCGCAGAGTTCTTTATCGAATCTGGAAGTTCGCTCATAAGTACTATGTCGGAGACCATCAATCTGCCGCCGGGTTTTAATACCCGGAATGCCTCCTGGAAAACTCTCTCTTTATCCGGTGATAGATTGATAACACAGTTAGAGATGACGGCATCGACATGATTATCAGCCACTGGCAGATTTTCAATTTCGCCCAGCCGGAATTCTATATTTTCGTAGTTACCCTTCCTGGCATTTTCCCGGGCTTTTTCTATCATCTCAGGCGTCATATCTACGCCGATAACCTTGCCGGTTTTGCCGACCATGTTAGCCGCCAGGAAGCAGTCAAAGCCAGCGCCTGAGCCGAGGTCGAGGACGATTTCGCCCTCCTTCAAAGAAGCCACGGCTACGGGGTTGCCACAGCCGAGGCCCAGGTTAGCCCCTTCTGGGACTGACTGTAAATCATCTTCGGTATAGCCTATCTTTTTGCTTATATCTGTGGCTATATCAGGTGCGCAGCAGCACGAGTTCTGCGGCGCGCAACAAGAGCTGCCGCCCTTGGCGACCTGGGCATAGCCCTCTCTGACAACTTTTCTGACCTCTTCTTTTTTCATTTTCTTGCCTCCTATCTAAGTAAAATTAGTAGCTGTAATGTTTCTTTTTAGCTTGTCTGCTGCCCGAACCGGGCAGCCATGCTGCTACCCTCAGCCTCTGGTGCTACAGGGGCCGGGGTCGGGCGTTGTGGGTGTGGACGGGGGAATATTGCTTACCGGCCTGAACGGTTCCCTCACCACGAACT
>Ga0214474_1001512_pt1 | contig 10729 bp, 8 predicted proteins | sample RVTome_2_FD_187335 | JGI IMG/M metagenome (GOLD analysis project Ga0214474, IMG submission 187335) | Soil microbial communities from uranium-contaminated site in the Upper Colorado River Basin, Wyoming, United States - RVT95D214 HiSeq ...
AAAACCCCGCCTAAAAAGCGGGGTTTTTTTATTATCAATACAAACGCATTAAGTGAGTTTATAATGAAATTTCAGGCCTGGGGGTCGCTTGTCCATCGTGTGCAAGGCGAGGTGCCTCCGCCCACGAAGTTTTGTCATTCCTGTGAAAATGCGAATTCTGCCCTAAGGACTGGGTCTTCGACATCTTGAGACAGAAATCCATTTGGTTTTAGAAAAGCTGGATTCCTCCCGCCTTTGGCGGGACGGGAATGACAGCGGGAAAGATTTCGGCTGGTATGAACCATTGCGGTTCATACCAGCTGGAGTTTATCCCCATAAATAACGGGGGTGGGAATGACGAACATACCAAACAACGGAGGGACAGAACACTGTTCTGTCCCTACTTCTTACCATGATAATCTAGAGCTTTCATACATCAATACATATCTCCTCCGCCATAGCCACCACCTGGAGGCATCATTGGCGACTTCTTTTCTTCGGGCTTGTCAGCTATGATGGCTTCAGTGGTGATTAAAAGGGAGGCGATGGAAGCTGCATTCTCCAGGGCTATGCGTGCCACCTTAGTGGGGTCGATGACTCCGGCGGTGATCAGGTCCTCATACTTCTCGGTCTCAGCGTTAAATCCAAAGGAACCTTTTTCACTCTTTACTCTATTCACCACAATTGAGCCTTCCACTCCAGCATTTTCTACAATCAACCTGATTGGCTCTTCCAGAGCTTTCTTAACAATAGATGCCCCGATAGCTTCGTCCCCTTCTAATTTTAACTTCTCTAAAGCTGGGATTGCCCTCAAATAGGCAACCCCCCCACCGGGGATTATCCCTTCCTCGACTGCGGCACGAGTGGCGTGTAAGGCATCTTCCACTCTGGCTTTTTTCTCCTTCATTTCAGTCTCAGTGGTAGCACCGACATTTATCACTGCCACTCCACCTGCCAACTTGGCTAATCTCTCTTGGAGCTTCTCCTTGTCGTAGTCAGACGTGGTTTCTTCTATTTCCCTTTTTATCTGATTAACTCTACCTTTGATGTCTTCGGTCTTTCCGCCACCTTCAACTATGGTGGTGTTATCCTTGTCAATCGTTACCCGCTTGGCTTTGCCTAAATCGTTCTCTAAAGTCTTTTCTAACTTTAGACCCAACTCTTCAGAGATAACCTTGCCGCCGGTCAAGACCGCAATATCTTCTAACATCGCTTTTCTTCTATCTCCAAAACCGGGAGCTTTAACCGCACAGACCTTCAAAGTTCCTCTGAGCTTATTTACTACCAGAGTTGCAAGTGCTTCACCTTCCACATCCTCAGAGATGATAAGCATTGGCCTTCCCATTTGAACTGTTTTCTCTAAGATAGGAAGCAGGTCTTTCATCACCGAGATCTTTTTATCATGAATTAAAATCAATGGATCTTCCAGCATCGCTTCCATGCTGTCCGGGTTGGTTATGAAATAGGGGGAAAGGTATCCTCTGTCAAATTGCATCCCTTCAACTACCTCCAGCTCGGTCTTGGTGGTTTTGGCTTCCTCTACAGTTATCACACCATCTTTTCCCACCTTGTCCATAGCATCCGCAATCAGATTGCCGATCTCTTTATCGTTGTTAGCAGATATGGTACCCACTTGGGCAATTTCTGTCTTTCCAGGGAGTGGCTTGGATATCTTCTTTAGCTCCTCTACCACTTTTTCCACTGCCTTCTCAATTCCTCTTTTCAGAGCCATAGGGTTGGCGCCAGCGGTAACATTCCTCAAGCCTTCGCGATAAATGGCTTGAGCCAAGACTGTGGCAGTGGTGGTTCCGTCCCCAGCCACTTCTGAAGTCTTGGAAGCAACCTCCTTCACCATCTGGGCGCCCATATTTTCAAAATTATCTTCCAGCTCTATCTCTTTAGCTACGGTAACACCATCCTTGGTTACTGTGGGAGAACCAAACTTTCTATCTAAAACCACATTTCGACCTTTTGGTCCCAAAGTTACCTTAACCGCATTAGCTAACTTATCCACACCCTTTTTTAGCTTTTCCCTGGCTTCTGCGCTGAACTCTATTATCTTCGCCATACTCTTAAACCTCCTCTTGTTTCCTTAGGATTACATTTTTCTTTTTACCCTACTATTGCCAAAATATCACTTTCGCGCATTATCAGATAGTCTACATTATCAATAGTTACCTCTGTTCCGGAGTATTTGCCATACAATATCTTATCCCCCTTCTTCACCTCCATTGGTATTTTCTTTCCATCTTCAGTTATTCTGCCTGGTCCAACTTCCATTATCTCACCTTCCTGGGGCTTTTCCTTGGCAGTATCAGGGATTATTATTCCTCCCTTTTTAGTTTCCTCAGTCTCCAAAGGCTTAACTAGTACTCTGTCCGCTAAGGGCTTCACCTTCATATACCGACCTCCTTATTTTGTTTAGTTTTTTATGGTTCGATAAACTCACCATCCTAAGCATAGCCGAAGGATTAATCTTAAATCATCTACGATTACACGAATTCTGTGTCTCGAGATTAGCACTCGGTCTGTTTGAGTGCTAAAGAAAATATATTATATACTTTGAGTTGATTTAAAGCAAGTAAAAAAAGTAAGAAATTTAATATTTTTTAGGAATAGTTGAATCATCTATGGATGAAAGGAGGAATATGTACACGAATTCCGTGTCTTGAGATAAGCTATTGCAGTTTTTGAAGTTAGTCCGTAGGGGTGTATTGCCTTACGCCCCTACAATTTTTGCTGTCATCCCTGTCCCGCATCTTGCGCGGAATAAACTCCAGTCTCAAGACACGGTTCGACAAGGGCTTCGACTGAGTCCTTCGACGGTGAGCCACTCAGGACGGTCGAACCGCTCAGCCGAACGTCCTCACCGTCATGAGCAAGGTCGAAGGACAGAATTCGGGGAATTCGGGGAATTCGTGCAGGAATCAAGAGAATTAAAAAATAAAACAACAAAGAAACCCAGGTTTTGTAGGGGCGCATTTATTGAAAATCTCGCCTTGGTGGGGCCAAAAGCTTCATAAAGCTGAAGCTTTGTACTCCACGTAAGAACGGGCTCGATAAATCGAGCCCCTACAAAAAGCAGAAGACATTGTAGGGGTCGCATTTATCCCGACAAATCGGGACAAGTTACGACCCGACGGGCTTGATGTCGTCAAGATGCTGTGCAAATCAGGCCCCTACAAAAAACCCTACTGGATTCCGCCCTAACTACTGGGTTTTCAACATCAAGTGCGGAATGACATACTATTCCTAATTTATTCATATTCAGAGACTTGACACCTCGTGTCTCTAATATGGAGTAGTTCGTTTGTTTCCCATTATTAATTGCTCGACTTCTTATTTTGCCATTTTTATCCCCTCTTTTTCTTTTTAGCTGTAACCATATTGTATATTATTCTTAAACCCTGCAAGGTCAGAGTTGGGTTGATTTTTTGAACAGTTTTTGATTCGCCTGCCACCAGCTTTGCCAAACCACCAGTTGCCACCACAAAAACCTTTCCCCTTAATTCCTTCTTTATCCTTCTGGTTATCTCATCTATTTGCCCTATGGCCCCAAAAACGATTCCTGACTTCAAGCTCTCCGTAGTATTTGTTCCGATAGCTTTTTGGGGTTTGTCCAAGCCCACTTTGTATAGCTGAGCTGCCCGATGAAAAAGATTGGCTGAGGAGGTTTCAATTCCTGGAGCGATAGCACCCCCTAAATATTCTCCATCCCCAGAGATGGCGTCAAAGGTAGTTGCGGTTCCCAAATCAACCACGATAGTTGGTCCTTTATATAGATGATAAGCCGCAACCGCATTGGCGATTCTATCTGCTCCAACCTGCTGGGGTAGGTCATACTTTATCTTTATATTCAGATCCAAATCAGGTCCAACTATTATTGGTTTGACCTTCAAATATTTTCTGCTTGCTTCCTGAAAAATGGGTGTCAAATTAGGAACAACCGAGCAGATGATAACCCCTTGGATATTCTCTTTTTGAATTTTTTCTTGAGAAAAGAGTTGGCTGACAAGCATAATACACTCGTCTGCGGTCAAGGTATGCCGGGAATAGAAGCGAAAATCGTTTTTCAAACGGTTTCCCACGAAGATTCCAATCACTGTATGAGTGTTTCCAATATCAATGGCTAAGAGCATTTTTCTCTCCTCTTAAAAGTTTCAGAGCTCGGCTCATATCCAATGGCAGGTCAGATTCTATTTCAATATACTCCTTTGTGCGAGGATGCACAAATCCAATTTTTTTGGCATGCAATGCCTGACGAGGCAATAGTTCCAGAATCCTGTAAGCAAAGTCCTTCTGGGATTCTCCAAGCTGGTTGGTCCATCTCTTCCTACCTCCGTAGGTTTCATCTCCTAAGACCGGTTTTCCCAAATAAGATAGGTGCACCCTTATCTGATGAGTCCTTCCGGTCAAAAGCTTCAAACACAGAAGGTCGGATATTTCAAATCTTTCCAGAACCTGATAAAGGGTAATGGACTCCTTGCTTCTGGGTGGGTTAGCCACTATCTTTTTTCTGTCTTTAGTTGACCTTCCAATAGGCACTTCTATTTTCCCTTCCCAGGTTGGCATATTGCCACAAGTCAAAGCCCAATATTGACGAAATAACTTTCTCTCCTTGAGCTGTTCTGCCAGAAGGTTATGCGTAAAATCGTTTTTAGCCACAACCAACAAGCCTGAAGTGTCTTTATCCAAACGGTGGACAATTCCCGGTCTTAAGACTCCATTTATTCCGGAAAGGTCCTTACAATGAAATAGCAGTGCATTGACCAGAGTCCCGGAGTAGTTGCCAGCTGCTGGGTGAGTTACCATGCCAGCCGGCTTATTCACCACTAAAAGGTCTTTATCTTCATATAAAATATCCAAAGGGATATTCTCCGGCTTAATCTCCGATTCAACAGGGAGTGGAAGGGAAATGAAAATGGTTTCATTTCCTTTAATCTTGTAATGGGGTTTAACAGATTTATTGTTTACCAGAACTTCCTGCTGGGAAATCAAATCCTGTATTCGGGAGCGGGAAAGCCCAAGCTTTTTTTCAACCAAGAAAACATCTAATCTTTTTCCCTCGTCTCCGAGTGAACTCTTTATCTCTAAGGTCTTAACGTTCATCGACACTTAGTTTTTTGCCCCCTGAAAGGAAAAATGATAGATTAAAATAACAAGGCCAACTGTAACTGCACTATCAGCCAGGTTGAAAACTGGCCAACGGTCTAAATAGAAACCGTTGAATTTCAAAAATAGGAATTTAAAAGGGGGTAGGTTTATGTTAAAGAAATCAACATCTAAAAAATCGACCACCTCACCAAAACGGAAGCGGTCGATCAGGTTCCCTATGGCTCCACCCAGAATTAAGCCGAGAGCGATCTTGAAAGTCGCTTCTTGATTTCTCATCCTGAAATACACCAGAAGGACGATTAGGATAGCGACCAGAGAGATGAAAGTATAGAAGTTCCCGCTGCCGATTCTGGTGCCAAAAACTCCACCCGGGTTTTGGATATAAGTTATTTTGAGGAAATCCCCCAAAAGGGAGATGGATTGTCCTAAGTGGAAATGGGAGGTAATATATCCCTTGGAGAGCTGGTCCAAGAGAGCTACCAATAAGCTCAAGAGAAGGAAAATCATCTTGTTTAGTTAGATCTCCTCAGTCTTCTCGCGCTCTTCCTTTTCCTTGCAGGCGATACAGAAACGAGCATGAGGGACTGCCTCTAAGCGAGCTTGGCTGATCTGTTTTCCACAGCGCTGACACTTGCTGTAGGTCTTATCCTTAATTCTTCTCAGGGCTTCATCAATGTGATAAAGAAGCCTGCCGCTCTTGGAAGCGAAGAGAAATGCTTTCTCTCTTTCCATGGCATCCGTTCCCTGATCGGCCATATGATAAGAATAGGAAGAGAGGTCCCCGGTGGAATCTTTAATGGTGGTATCCATGGCCGCTTTCTTGAGTAAGCCCAACTCCTTGAGAAGCTCAGCCCGCTTAGCTAAAAGCAGTTTCTCATATTTTTCCAGCTCTTTTTTCTTCACTTATTACCTCCTATCGTTTTTATCCTATTCACTGAGATTTGCGTTTTTTCACCATTTATATTCCATTCTTTAAACGTATCGGTGGAATCCAAAGAAAAACTTATGCTCTTAGCCAAGGTTTCCTTCTTGATATAATCCTCAAATGCAGTGACAGCTTCCTCGACCCGAGAAGTTGCTTTTATCTCTATTTTGATCTGGTCCATCACCTCAAATCCAGCTGATTTACGCATATTTTGTATCTTATTAACCAGCTCACGGGCAAGCCCCTCATTTTCCAACTCCCTGTCTAACTTAGTGGATAAAGCCACTTGATAGCTATCATCCGACTCAGTGGCAAATCCTTCCGGGTCTTTTTCTTCTATGGTCACTTGGTCTAGCTCAACCTTGATAATTTCTTCTTCAAGTTTAAGCTCTAAACTGCCTTCTTTTTTTAACTTCTCAATTTCAGTAATTGTCAAGTTCTTTAACCTATCCGCCACAGTTTTTGCTTTTTCTCCAAACTTTGGTCCCAAAACCGAGAAATTCGGTCTAACTACGAGTTCAGTCGGAATTCTCTTATCAGTAAAATGTATATTTTTCACATTCAATTCTTCCATTAACGTACCGAGGGCACCGGGTGATGAAGTTTCGCTGAATATCGTTTCTAGCTGAGAAGGTAACCACATATCAGCCAATGGTTGTCTTATCTTTAGCTTGGCTTTGTTACGGGCGGCACGACCCAAGGAAACGATTCTTTTACGCTCCCCCATTTTTTCCTCTAACTGTATATTAATAAAATTATCTTTTGGCTTGGGAAAGAAAGTTAAATGCACGCTGGATGGAGCATCTTTGTCTATTTTAGCCACTAATTCTTGATACAACTCCTCTGCCAGAAATGGAATATAAGGAGCTATAAGTTGAGATACAGTCACCAAGGTATTATAAAGTGTACTATATGCTGAGAGCTTATCCTCATCCTCCCCTGATTTCCAAAAACGTCTGCGATTTCTCCTGACATACCAGTTGCTCAAATCATCTATCACAAAATCTTGAATAAGCCTGGCAGCGCCGGTGATGTCATAATTATCCAAGGAATTGGTTGTATTCTTCACTAAGGTATTTAACCGCGAGAGCAACCAATAGTCTATTTCCGAAACAAACTTTAGCTCCCCCCGGTGTTTTCTGGGATCGAATTTATCGATATTGGCATAGAGCGCAAAAAAGGAATAACTGTTCCTCAAGGTGCTGAAGAATTTTCTCTGGACTTCAGTGATAGCCTCTTTATCTATTTTGGTGGGCAACCAAGGGTGGCTACTGTAGAGCAGATACCATCTTAGGGTATCCGCTCCCTGAATATTTAGAACCTCCCAGGGGTCAATAGCATTTCCTTTGGATTTGCTCATCTTCACTCCAAACTTATCCTGTATGAATTCAATCACGATGACGTTTTTGTAAGCCAGCTGGTCGAAAAGAGATGTGGAGATAGCTAAAAGACTATAAAACCAACCACGAGTCTGGTCAACCGCCTCACTTATGAAATCCGCCGGGAAATGCGCTTTGAAATTCTCCTGGTTTTCAAAGGGGTAATGCCATTGGGCATAAGGCATTGAACCCGAGTCAAACCAACAGTCAATCACCTCTGGAGTCCTTTTCATTTGACCCTGACATTTCTCACATACCAAAGCTATTTCATCTATCATTGGCTTATGCAGGTCCAGCTCTTCTGGAACATTTTGCCCTAATCTTCTTAACTCCTCTAGGCTGGAGATTGATTTTACTTCTTTGCATTTTTCACATATCCACAAGTTAAGAGGAGTCCCCCAGAACCTTTCACGGGAAAGTGCCCAGTCCACATTGTTTTCCAGCCACTCCCCGAAGCGACCCTGGCCTATATCCGGAGGATACCAGTTTATCTTTTGGTTGTTGGCGATCATTTTGTCCTTGAATGCGGTGGTTTGGATGTACCACGATTTTCGCGCGTAGTAAATCAAAGGTGAACCACATCTCCAACAAAAAGGATAGTTGTGCACATATTTCTCTTCCTTGTAAAGCAGTCTCCTGTTTTTTAGGTCCTGGATGATCTTCGGGTCTGCGTCTTTAATGAACATATTTGCCCAATTCTTGATTTCAGAGGTGAACTTCCCACTGGTATCAACCGGTTGCAGAAGTTTTAAAGAGTATTTTTTCCCGACTTCGTAATCGTCCGCTCCAAAAGCAGGGGCGATATGCACGATTCCAGTCCCATCCTCCAAACTAACAAAATCTCCCAAAACCACAAAATACCCCTCATCTTTTTTTACCGGGATAAAATTATATAAAGGTTTGTATCTGATTTTTTCTAAGTCCTTCCCCTTCATCTCCTCCAATATCCTGTAATCCTCACCCAAGACCTGATGGAGTAAGTTTCGCGCCATTATGAGATTTTCACCCTTGTGTTCCACCTTGACGTAGTCTAATTGGGAATTAACTGCTAAGGCGATATTGGAGATTAAGGTCCAGGGAGTAGTTGTCCACACCAGAAAATAGGTATTGGGCTTATCCTCCAGTTCCATCTTCACAAAAACAGAAGGATCGGAGATCTCATCATACCCCTGTGCCACTTCGTGGCTGGAAAGCGGAGTTTCGCAGCGAGGGCAGTAAGGGATGATTTTGTGTCCTTGATAGATTAATCCTTTTTCAAAGAGCTGAGAAAGTATATACCACACCGATTCGATATATTCATTGGAGCAAGTCATATAGGCGTCGTCCAAATCCAGCCAGTAGGCAATTCTCTCTGTTAACTTGTCCCAATCTTTTTTGTATCTGAAAACGCTTTCTCGGCATTTGGCGTTGAACTTGTCAATACCATACTCCTCGATTTTGGCTTTACTATCCAACTTCAGCTCTTTCTCCACCTCTATTTCGACTGGCAAGCCGTGTGTGTCCCAGCCCGCTTTTCTATCCACTCGAAAGCCCTGCATAGTTTTATAGCGGCAGACCAAATCCTTGATAATTCGCGCGATGACGTGATGAATTCCAGGCAAGCCATTGGCTGTGGGAGGACCTTCGTAAAATACGTATAACGGAGCATCTTTCCGTATCTGGATGCTCTTTTGAAAGATGCCATTTTTCTTCCAGAAGGAAAGTATCTCCTCTTCCCTTTGAGGATAATTGAAATCCTCTTTAGTCTCTTTGAACAGCAATTTGTTCTCCTTAGGACATCATCTAAATTCGTTCATTCAGACTACATACGGACAATTGATTGCACTCCGTACATTCTATCTGTAAAGTGGTATGCGATATCCTGAACTTTTCCTTTAAAAGCTGATTTACATTTTCAAGGATCTGTTTGGTTTTGCTGATCATCTGATCATCTATAAACAGATGCCCGGAAAGAGCATAGATTCCTGAGGTGATGGTCCAAATGTGAATGTCGTGCACTCCTTTTATCCCTTCCATCTTTTCAAGTTCGGATTTTATAAACTCTAAATTCAGATGCTTGGGAACTGCCTCCAAAAGGATATCTGTCGATTGGAAAAGTAATCCCATAGCACCTTTCAATATAATCAGGCCGATCAGCACCGCGATAATTGGGTCAGCTAAATAGAAATTGGTGAAATAGATAATAATTCCGCCAACAATTACTCCAACCGAAGAAAGCGTATCGCCTAAAATGTGCAGAAATGCTCCTTTCACATTTAGGTTCTCCTGGCTTCCTCTTCTTAGCACTAAAATTCCCAGAAGGTTAGCAATAAGACCGATAGTTGCCACCACTAACATAAGCGGAGCTCTTACTTGAGGTGGATTGGTAAAGCGATTATAGGCCTGATAGAAAATATAAAAAGAGATTAAAGCCAAGGTTAAACCATTTAACAGGGCAACCAGTATCTCCGTGCGGTAGTATCCATAAGTTCTTTTGCTATCAGGCGGCTTACAGCACATTTGAACGGCCAGAAGACTCAAACCCAACGCCAGGCTATCGGTCAACATATGTCCGGCATCACCTAAGAGGGCAAGACTGTTGCTTAATATCCCTCCCACCACCTCAACCACTGTCATAATCAGGGTGATTGAAAGGGCAACTATAAGCGCTTTTCGGTTGGATGCCAGTTGCTGATTATGGCTATGAGTATGTTCGGACATTTATATATTCCTAAAGTTTTTACAGTTTCATCTTTTCTATGACCCGACTCATCAGATTCCTTAAGATCGGCTCAGACCTATTGGCCGTGGCAATGATTTTATCCAGATTGGTTGGTTCTAAGGCGTCTGGCAAGCCCATATCAGTGATGATGGACAACCCCAGGACCCGCATAGATTGATGTCTTGCTACAATTACTTCGGGCACAGTTGACATTCCCACCACATCCGCACCGATCATACGCAAAAACCTATATTCCGCTGCAGTCTCCAGATTGGGACCGCTCACACCCACATAAACCCCTTTTTGCAGCTTTATCTTCAATTCCAGAGCAGTCTCTTCAGCCAACTTGATAAATTCACGGTCATAGCAGGCATACATATCCGGGAATCTGGGCCCCAAGGTTTCGTCATTTACACCTATCAAGGGGTTGGCTCCTTGAAGGTTCGTATGGTCGGTTATGAGAAACAAATCCCCTGCCTTAAAGAGTGGATTGAGCCCGCCACAAGCATTGGAAACCACGAGCACGTTGGCGCCCAATGCCTTCATCACCCTGACCGGAAAAGTGATTTGCTGCATATTATATCCTTCGTAGTAATGAAAGCGACCCTGCATAGCTACGACCTTCTTTTC
>Ga0214474_1001515_pt1 | contig 10713 bp, 10 predicted proteins | sample RVTome_2_FD_187335 | JGI IMG/M metagenome (GOLD analysis project Ga0214474, IMG submission 187335) | Soil microbial communities from uranium-contaminated site in the Upper Colorado River Basin, Wyoming, United States - RVT95D214 HiSeq ...
CACCACGCTGTGGTATCCGATGCGCACATTTGCCATCACCACCGAATTCCATACCTCAGCTCGCTCATCAACCAGAACTCCCGGCGACAGGATGGAATTCTTCACATATCCCCTGATTACGCAACCGGAACTGACCAGGCTATTGACTACCACAGCTCGGCCGGATACGTAGGGCGCGGGCAGGCCCAGGCGCTGAGTGAGAGCCGGCTGTGTTCCGTCGAGGTTGAAACGCGGCTGCGTACAGATGAGTTCCATATTGGCGGCGTAATAGGCCTGCGGTGTGCCGATATCGCGCCAGTAATCGGTGAATTCATAAGCGTTGACCTTATCTCTACCTACCATACCCGGGAGAATGGCATAGCCGAAATCATGTAGCGAGTTTGGCCGGACACCATCCTCCGCCAGGCGCTGCGCCAGGATATCTGCATCAAAAATGTAAATGCCCATCGAAGCCAGGTTACTCCTGGGATTCCTGGCTTTTTCCACAAATTCCAGTATCTCGCCGCCATCACCCAGGGAGACTGTGCCGAACCGGTGAGCCTCTTCAATCGGGACCCTCACGATCCCCACGGTTGCGTCGGCTTTCGTCCGCTCATGGAAGGCAATCATCTCCCGATAGTCCATCTTATAAACGTGGTCTCCAGCCAGTATCAGCACGTTTTGTGCATTCAATTTGTTCAAATGCGGGAGGTTCTGGAATACGGCGTCGGCAGTTCCTTTATATGAGCCTGTTTTCGGCTCCAAAATCTCGAGTGTTCTCATATCATTTGAGAGGGCCCATTCCCCCAGATACCTCGCCATGTACGAGCGATGATAGTCGGTCAATGCGGCAACGTCATTGATGTCAGAGTAGATACAATTGCTGAGTGTGAAGTCGATGACATTGAATTTCCCGGCGAAAGGCAACGCCGGCTTCGGCCTTACGTGACACAAAACGTCCATCCGCTTGCCCTGTCCACCAGCCATAATTAACGCAACTGTCTTTCCCATCACTCATCCTCCTTTTCTTCTGGATCCTCTCTTTCCCCCAATAACACTGAAGCACTTGGAGTGTCCGATACGGGCGGCAGCACTCTTACACGCGCTCATGCTGAAACACCTGTTTAGCCTGCTGCCCGAACCTGCGAGTTTGCATCAGGGATATTCTACTAATCAGGTAGTGTAAAAGTCATAAAATGGAGGTAGAAAAAGTTACAAAACTATGACATTTTGGCAGAGTATGGGGTTTGGCTGAAAGAACTCTCAGGTGGACTGCAGGTCCATTATGTAGCCTGTCTTGGGTACCGTACGAATGAGCCTGGGGCCGTCAGGTTCACTTTCTATCTTCTCTCGTAGCCGGCTAATCCACGTTCGCAATATCTGCACATCGTCCCGATATTCAGGACCCCAGATTCGTGTGAGAAGTTCACTGTAAAGCATGAGCTTTCCGGCATTCTGAGCGAGTTCGCTGAGTAGAAGCCACTCGATGCGTGTCAGCCTGACCTCTTGTCCCTTCATGAGGACAAGTCGCCTTCTGAAATCAATGGTTACCTTGCCCAGAGAGAGACGCTCATGAGTCTTCCGCTTTTCAGACGGTGCCAGGCGACGCCTCACCGCCTCAATTCGTGCAACCAGCTCGTCAGGGCTAAAAGGCTTAGCCAGGTAGTCGTCGGCTCCGAGGCTGAGACCCTTCACCTTATCTGCATTGGTCCCTTTAGCGCTGAGGATGATAGTCGGCACCGGAGAAAAGGTGCGGAGCTCCTTCAATGTCTCGAACCCGTCTTTTTTGGGCATCAGGACATCAAGCACCACCAGGTCTGGTTCTTCCGCCTGTACCTGCTCTAAAGCTTCCACGCCATTGCTGGCAGTAAGAACTTCATAGCCTGAAGCTCTGAGCTTGGAACTGAGGAAATTGACAATGCGAGACTCGTCATCAACCACCAATACACGGAACTGCTTCACGGTATTACCCTGTACCTATCGATTCGCCATCGCAATCATACACGCAAACGAAAGCGATGTCAAAGCACCTCTCCTACATTTTGTTGACTGGCCGACGAGCGCGACTTAGAATATGACCACTCAGCTCGAGGGCCAAACCGACGCGAGGAGGATACCGATGGGAGATGAAGTTAGAAATAGCGGCATTGATGTGATCGGCGGCGTACCCTGGGGTACCCACTTCTGCCAGTTTTATAAGACCAAGCAGGACCTGATTGACATGCTTGTACCTTATTTCAAAGCCGGACTCGAGGATAATGAATTCTGTATGTGGATTACATCCGAACCTCTTGTGGTAGCCGAGGCTGAGGAAGCCATGAGAAAGGCAATGAATGGTTTTGACGGATACCTTCGTCAAGGGCAGATAGAAGTAATCCCACACACCGAATGGTATCTGCTGGGAGGCACTTTCGATGACGACCGTGTGCTCAAGGGCTGGATCAGCAGGCTAGAACAGGCCCTGGCAAGGGGTTACTCCGGGCTGCGGCTGACGGGCAACACGTTCTGGCTGGAGAGAAGTCACTGGCATGCCTTCACCGAATATGAAGCCAAGGTGAACAACGTAATCGCGAAGCACAAAATGTTGGCGATGTGCACATATTGCCTGGACAAATGTGATGCCAGCGCCGTAATCGATGTGATAAGGAACCATCAATTTGCGCTGGTCAAACAGGAGGGGAAGTGGGACATCATCGAAAGCGCAATCTACAAGCAGGCTAAAGAAGCTCTGCTCCAGAGTCAGAAGACAATCACCAAACAGAGAGACCAGATAGTCAACATCCTGAATTCAATGGTGGACGGCATCTACATCGTAAATCAACAATACGACATTGAATTAGTGAATCCCGCACTTGAATCTCAATTCGGTGCAGTTGAGGGACGCAAATGCTATCAATATTTGCACAACAGAGAAGAAGCATGCCCGTGGTGTAAAAATGAGGCTGTCTTTTCTGAGGGCAAAGTCGTCTCCTGGGAATGGTATTCGGAGAAGACAGGCAGAACATATGACCTTATGGACGTCCCTTTGAAGAATGTGGATGGCAGCGTTTCCAAGCTGGAGGTTTTTCGTGATATCACGAATCGCAAGCAGGTGGAACAGGCGTTGCGGGAAAGTGAACGTGACCTTAACCGTGCTCAGGCCGTAGCTCATACAGGTAGCTGGCGCCTGGATGTCCGGCGCAACCAGCTTCTGTGGTCCGATGAGGCTCATCGGATCTTTGACATTCCCAGAGGAACGCCCATGACTTATGAGACTTTCCTCTCAAGCGTTCACCCGGAGGATAGGGAATACGTTGACCAGAAATGGCAGGCGGCTCTTCGCGGCGAGCCATATGACATTGAACACCGCATTGTTGTTGGTAATGGGATAAGGTGGGTCCATGAGAGAGCCGAGTTGGAGTTCGACTCGCAGGGATTGCTCCAGGGCGGATTCGGGACTGTTCAGGATATTACCGAGCAGAAAAGGATAGAAAATGAACTCAGGGTCAAAGACTATGCTGTAACCTCAGCTATCACTGGCATTGCCATCGCGGATCTGGACGGCAATCTGACTGATGTGAATCTGGCTTGCCTCAGCATGTGGGACTACGAGAAGCAAGAGGAGATACTCGGTAAACATACCTCCTCTTTCTTTGCCGAAAGGAGTGAGGCTAATGCTGCACTGAAGGAAATCCTGGAGAAAGGGGCGTGGCAGGGCGAAGCCACGGCAATGCGAAAAGATGGCTCGAAATTCGATGTGCAGGTATCGGCCAACCTGGTTACCGATGTCGATGGCAGTCCTATATGCATGATGGCTTCTTTCGTAGATGTCACTGAACGGAGAAAACTTGATCAGCTTAAGGATGAGTTTATCGGGCTCGTATCCCACGAATTGCGGACACCATTAACTGTCATCAGCGGCTGTATGAGTACTGTGCTCACCGAGTGGAACCGGTTATCATCGAGCGAAGTACGGCAACTCCTCAAAGACGCCCTTTTAGAGAGTGAGTCTCTCTCCTATCTGGTAGAAAACCTGCTGGAGCTATCACGAGTTCAGGCTCGGCAACTGACCCTCTATCTGGAACCGATTGACGTTAAAACTCTGGTTAGAGAGACATTATCCAAGATAAAACGGCAGACTACTGCACACCGGTTCGTTACCTCCATCCCCGATGGGCTTCCGTTAATAAACGCCGACCCACTAAGGGTCGGACGAATCCTGTATAACCTGGTGGACAATGCAGCCAAATATTCTCCGCCGGGCAGCCAGATAAAAGTCTTAGCTAAAGCAGAGCCAGAGCGTCTGGTCATAGGAGTCAATGATAAGGGCAAAGGTCTGTCCGCCGCTGAACAGGCCAGAATCTTTGGCCCATTCCAGCGTCTGGAGAATAGCAGACCCGACCGAGCCAGGGGGGCTGGGCTGGGCCTGATGGTTTGCCGGAGACTGGTGGAGGCTCATGGTGGGGAAATCTGGGTGGAATCCAGAAAGGGCAAAGGTTCGACGTTCTTCTTCACCCTGCCTTATCATGCAAGGGCATAGATGTGCGTAGAACTAGCCGTGATACAACTCTTGAAGTAGGAAAGGGGAGACTCGAACCCCACGCCTTTCAAAGCACATGATCCTGAGTCATAGTCGTCTGCCAATTCCGGCGCTTCCCTGCTAGGTAAGCACCTCTAATCAATCGCAAAAGTCTCTATGATTTTCCCTCCCCTGGCGGGAGGGAGTTAGAGAGAGAGGGACTTTACCCTCACCTCAATCCTCTCCCATTGAGAAGGAGGAATCTTATGCCAGACGGTGTGGCTAACTATAGTGCAATGCATTTTATGGGTCTCGCCTTAGACTATCTTTCCGTCTCAGGAGAGTTGCCCCTAGACATAGAGAAAATGGCTGGCGAACTGGAAACAGTTTTGCCGGTCAGCAACCCTTCCCTTTTCAGTCTTGAGCTTCTCAGCGCCCATTACTCTGACTACACCCGCAGCGGGTTTGTTGGAAGGTCTAACGAGAAAGCAAGGTGACATGTTATCCACACAAGTTGACTAGGAGCGTGATTATGTCAAGTACTCAACTTCTTGATTAGGAAGGCCATATTCTTGCCGAAGTTCCAGGCTGTTTCGAGTCCCTCTTCATCCTGTTCCACTTCGCCTTTTCCCCTGCCGATAGCCATATTCCAGTACGTAGAACCGGGAACAAAGAACCCCAGAATCTGAAACCACAGGGTAAGTTGAGCAATTGTGAAGTTTTGGCCGGAACGCCTTGCCACTACCAGGGGCCCACCGACCTTACCGTGGAAGGGTTCGCCATTCCAGCGTGCAATGTAGCCGACACGCTCCATAAGCCCCTTAATCAGCGCCGTAGCCGAGCCATAGTATACCGGCGAAGCCAGAATTATACCCTGGGCCTCTTTCATTTTGAGGTATATTGGAAACAGGTCATCCTTGATAGAGCAAATCTCTTCTTTTTTGCACGCCATACAGGCGGTGCACGGTCTTAGTTCCAGGCCGGCTAACCGAATAAGCTCGGTATCCAATCCTTCTTCAGAAATTGCCTTAAGCGTATGCTTTGTTAACAGTTCTGTGTTGCCATTTTTCCTGGGACTGCCGACTATTCCTATGACTTTCATCTCGCGACTCCTTACTCTATCCTATTTGTGACTTGTCTGCCGCATATTACAAGTCATTCTATCAGGCATGAGAAGTTATGTAAAAACCAGGCGGGTGAGGAGAGTGGACAGTTCCCGAACTCATGTTCGAGAAGGTAGGGCTGATACCGACAGCGCATCTCGTCATCCCTGGACGGTTGAGGTAAAGGCAGATGGGTGATTTAATATGAGCTGAAAAGTCGTGGAATTGATATTAGGACCGGGGGTGTTTTTATGATTGAACTACCGGAAGCTCTAAATATTGCGAGGCAGCTTAACGATACCATACATGGAAAGCGGGTTGCCGGTGTGATAGCAGCACAGACACCCCATAAGTTAGCATGGTACTACGGAGAACCACAGAAATACTCTGACCTTCTTGTAGGCAGGAATATCGGGAAGGCCAATGCTTATGGAGGCATGGTGGAAATCAAGGCTGAGAATGCCAATATCTTGTTAGGGGAAGGCGCAGCAATAAGATTTCACCGCAAAAATGGGCCGTGCCCTGCTAAGCACCAGCTTCTAGTCGAATTCGACGACCATTCTGCCATCAGCGTCTCAATCCAAATGTATGGTGGAATAGGGGCCTTCCTTGAAGGTGAACTGGATAACCTCTATTACAGAGTAGCAAAGGAAAAGCCTTCTCCGTTCTCTCCGGCGTTCGATGAGGTCTATTTTGACCGCGTGATCTCCGCGCAAGAGGTTCAGAAATTAAGTCTGAAAGCTTTGTTGGCTACCGAGCAAAGAATCCCCGGGCTTGGCAATGGTATTTTGCAGGATATCTTATTCAATGCAAAGATGCATCCGAAGAAAAAGGTAAACACGCTTGCCAGGACAGAAAGGGAAACCCTATTCAATTCTGTAGGAACTACTATCTCCACAATGGCAGCCCAGGGAGGCAGAGATACTGAATTGGATTTATTCGGCTGTCCCGGCGCCTATAAGACCATCCTGTGCAAAAACACGGTGAACAAACCTTGCCCCATTTGTGGGACTGGAATCAAAAAGGAAGCCTATATGGGCGGCAGCATCTATTACTGCGAGAAATGTCAGAGGTTATAGTCTAGGTTCCGGTGGTGGGGAAGGGGGGACTCGAACCCCCACGCCTTTTAAAGCACATGATCCTAAGTCATGCTCGTCTGCCAATTCCGACACTTCCCCGATGTGAAACCAGCTAATACAATAGCATTTTACGGGACTCGCCTCAAGCTATCGCCATTCTGGCATTGAACACCGCAAGCGGATGCCGTCCGTTCAACGGGCAGTACATATATATACGAAAAAGGGGATTTTGTGGTAAGATAGACAGTGAACTGTCGCCGGGGGTTAAGACTATGAGCGTGCAAGCACAAGAACTAAAAAGATTAGCTGAGAAAGTCCTATTCAACCTGGGTGTTACGGATTATTCCGAGTTGCAGCTTACGTACGCATTAAAGACTGAAGGAAAATGGAGAGTAAGCTTTGACTACGGATATTCTGGTGGCTTTGCCGGTGGCACTATTAGAAAGATAGGGTCTTTCGCGGTTGATTCGGAAAGCGGAGAAGTTGAGGGGATGTGGTTGGATAGATCATGGAAGTAAGTAGAGATATTATCCTCTAGAGACCGGCAAAACCGCGCTGCCAACTTCAGAATGAGGTCCTGACCTCCCGTAACCTCCTGAACAAATCCCAGTAAGCAGATTCCCGAGGCACCGCACCAATTAAGCCTGCTATTAATTGGACGTTGTGTCGGGGCAGTTGATTCCCGACTGTGGCGCACTGCACAAACTGGCGTTTGGTTGTGCTTGTGACGAAAGTCAAATCCCTTTTCAAGAATTGTTCAATCCTCCGACAAAGCCTCAACATGTCCTCAAAGTCCAAATGGGTCAGAGACCGGTGACTGAATCTTGAAGAGGGGTAGGCCCTTTGAATTGGGCTATGGAGCAGGTCTTTCTTGCTGAAAGAAGCTCCAGTCCTGTGGGAGTCTTCCGTTTCTTTGTAAAAAGTGCATGTTATCCCACGGGATAGAACTATATTCCCTTAAATGTCATGGTTTTGTAACTTTTTTCATCTGGATTTTATGACTTCTTGATGTTCGGTAGCCTATGATTAGAATAAAGCTCAAGGAGGATAAAAATGGGGCGGAAAAAAGATGTACCGAAGGAAATGTTATTGGACGGAGCTCAAATGGCTCTCTCAGCCTTCATCGCAGGGACGATGGGCTTCCTCAAACAGCAGGATATGCCCATCAAAGATTGGGTTTCCTACATTGGTGAACAATTCGAAGGCTCTCTGGGCGAACTGGAAGGCGAAGAAGCTGGTAAGGTAATGGACCACCTGTTGGCACTGGAGGTGTTGCCGTTGGGAGTTGCTTTACTCTCGAGTCAGTCAACCGCGGACAAGGCTGAGGCAAAGCTAACATCGCTACCAAGCCGCACCGTCCTGGAGAAGTTCGGCACCACGCCTCGGGAGTTGCTTAGAGGGTTCGGCGTGACCAAGAAGGAATTCGAGTCCATATTCTCTATGTATGAGCCTGCAGCCGCAGCTATCGGATTGAAATTCAAATATCAATCGAAGGATGACCAGGAAATTCTCACTCTAGAGCGAGTACGGAGCTGAATCAAGGGAGCTTAATTAATAGCTACAAGATTGAGTCAACAGTCAGTGTAAAGGAGGAAAAACATGGCAACTATTGAGAAAAAGAGTCTAAATCAGCCGGAGCAAACGAAGAACATTGGGAGGGTGAAGGTCGAGGTCATTACAATTGGAGGCCTTAATTTTCAGCGGGATACCGCACAGCCTGGATGGCGATGGTCAGTAGACGTGAAACCTGTTGCGAAGACTGAAAGCTGCCAGGTAAACCATCTTCTTTATCTCATTTCAGGCAGACTTCATGTAAGGATGAATGACGGGAAAGAAGTGGAATTTAACCCCGGAGATATGGGCTTGATTTCCCCGGGACATGACGGTTGGACTGTTGGAGACAAACCAGCAATTTGGCTTGAAATCCCGCATTAAGAATCCAAACACAGCGTATTGTGACCGTGCCACACTAAACGCATGCCCTGAACGACAGGAGTTCCACGTTATTGTGTCCCCGCAATCTTCTCACCAGGTATCCACAAAATCGTGGCCTGTTTTCTCCGGACGTTCGGCGGGGACGGCTTTCAAGCCCTCCACAATCCATCTGCGTGTATCCGCCGGGTCAATCACTGCATCTATTTCCAGGTAAGAGGCCATGTTCAGGGCTTTTCCTCTCTCATACGCCATGGCAACCAGTTTCTCGTAGAGCGCTTCCCGTTCCTGCGGGTCTTTCACTGCCTCAAGCTCTTTCCTGAAACCGGCCCTGACTGCGCCCTCCAGTCCCATCCCACCGAATTCTCCGGTCGGCCAGGCCACCGCAAAGAATGGCTCGTGGAAGCCTCCCTTGGCCATAGCCTGCGCTCCCAGTCCGTATCCCCGACGCAGAAATACCGTAAAGAAAGGTACCGACAAATGCGAGCCGACCACAAACATGCGGCAAATGTGGCGGACCTGAGCGCGGCGTTCAATATCCGGCCCCACCATGAACCCCGGAGTATCCACCAGCGACACCATCGGCAGACCATGCGCATTACAAAGCTGCATGAGGCGCGCTGCTTTGTCAGCGCCTTCCGCTTCAATGGCCCCGGCCTGGTGTTTGCAGTTATTGGCTATAAGACCGAAAGGTTTGCCCTCGATGCGCACAAGGCCCGTAACCATCTCCGGGCCGAATTTGGGTCTTAACTCAAGAAATGAGCCCGTATCGGCTATCGTTCTTATGATAGCCCGCACGTCATAGACGTATCTTCGCTGCTCCGGAATCATATTGCGAAGAAGGCGCTGGTCGGCGGCCTCCCACTGGGAAATCGCTCCCTGAAAATAGGAAAGGTATTTCTTAGCGACTGCGACCGCTTCTGCATCATCAGCCACGGCAATGTCAACAACGCCATTAGTCGTTTGTACATTCATGGGCCCGATATCCTCCGGCTTGAAGGAACCGAGTCCCCCGCCTTCAATCATAACCGGGCCGGCCATCCCGATGTTGGCATTTTGGGCGGCAATAATCACGTCACAGCATCCCAGCAGGACAGCGTTGCCGGCAAAGCATCGGCCTGATACGATACCTACGACCGGAACTTTACCGCTCAATCTTGCAAACATGGCAAATGTCGCTATGTCCAGGCCCGCCACCACCACGCCATCCGCATCCACATCGCCCGGCCTCCCGCCGCCGCCTTCGGCAAAAAGGACCACGGGCAGACGCTGCTCGTGAGCCAATCTCAGCATACGGTCCTTCTTCTTGTGACCGAAAAATCCCTGGGTGCCAGCCAGGACCGTATAATCGTAGGCTATTATCATGCAGCGTGCCTTGTCTTCTCCAAACAGCGCACCGTTGACCGAACCGATGCCGGCAACCACTCCATCCGCCGCGGTTTTGGTCATGAGATCCTCCATCGTTCGACGCTGGCGCTGGGCGGCGACCGCCAGGGCGCCGTACTCCATAAAATGCCCGTCGCAGAGGTCTCTTATGTTTTCACGGACCGTGTGCTGATTTGTCTTCCGCCGCCGCGCCACCGCCTCGGGGCGTCGCTCGTCGAGACCCCGGGAATGCCTCTCTATCACCTCCTTGAGGTCAGCGCGCATCGACTCCCGGTCAACCTGTCTGTCCCTCGACCTAGACTTTTTTCCCACCTCCCCTTCGTCTTTGCTCTTAGATTTCTTCATGTGTGGCGCCCTCCTCCGTGTCGTAACTATAGCTGTTTGCAGAAAGAATTATAACAAGGGCAGCGAAATCCTTCTGCCCGTCCCGCAGCAAAGCCGATCTTTCCAGAAAGCCGGTAAGCAGTCTCGCGGATGACATTCGGCATATCATCCATATGTCTTCTGAGCAGTGTCGAGATGTCCTGAATCCGGCAGGGACACCATACCAATCAGGCCTACTACAAATTGGGTATCATGTCTCCAGAATACTCAGGTTAACTTCGTTCATGTCCAACTCGTTTTAGAAGGGGGGCTGCAATGTTTGCAGCCCCCCTTCGTTAAGATTCAGGTTGTAAACTCCGTTAGCTATGGAATGACCTGATACGGGCGCATCATCTCGTTATCTTCGTGATCA
>Ga0214474_1001516_pt1 | contig 10712 bp, 8 predicted proteins | sample RVTome_2_FD_187335 | JGI IMG/M metagenome (GOLD analysis project Ga0214474, IMG submission 187335) | Soil microbial communities from uranium-contaminated site in the Upper Colorado River Basin, Wyoming, United States - RVT95D214 HiSeq ...
GCCGGTTCCAGAGGAGAATCAGGTGATCCGTGGCTGATTTTGATTGCCATCTTCGATATTTTTATGTAAGTTAATACTCAAAATCTTCCTCGGTAGCTCCTGCCTGCGGTAGGCAGGCAATCGGCAGAGCCCCTGCCTGCCGGTAGGCAGGGGCGGCTGTTAACCATGAATGAATGGTTTGTATATGCTCTTCGAAGTTTGAAAGATAATAATCTCTATATAGGAATCTCACAGAATCCGGAAAAAAGGGTTGAAACACATAACAAAGGAAAAACAGAATCTACTAAAAATCGAAGGCCTTTCGTTTTGCTCTACAAAGAAAGTTGTAGCTTTCGTAATAAGGCGAGAGAGAAAGAGAAGTATTATAAATCTGGATTCGGTAGAGAAGTTTTAAAGAATTTAATTCCTCGGTAGCTCAATCGGCAGAGCGGGTGGCTGTTAACCACTAGGTTGCAGGTTCGAGTCCTGCCCGGGGAGCCAGGAATCAAAAAGGGGCCTTCCGTGGCCCCTTTTGATTTCTAATCCCTGGCTAACGAGAACCTCTGTGAGCTTGTCCCGAGAGCAGCGAGGGAAGTCCTGCCCTATTGAATACAAGAGCACTCGCGTGGAGGCATCATGGATAACTGGTGGGTTTACATTGTTGAGAAAAAGACAGGGCTTTACGTTGGGATCACAACTGATTTGGAAAACAGAATGCGACAGCACGGCCAGCCAGCCCCTTTGTATTGCGAGGGACCTATCTCAAAAACTGATGCGCTCAAAAGAGAGAGAATGCTCAAAAGTTGGAGTAGAAGGAAGAAGCTTGAACTGATTGCTAAAGCCTCCATACAACCAAGGTGAGCCTGCTCCAACCTGTCGAGAAGTCCTGCCCGGGGAGCCTGTAAATTCAGAGGGTTAGGAGATTGTTCCTGACCCCTTTTTAGCATGGTTTCAATCTCATTTCAGATTTTTTTATCCTTTGGTGAGATGAGTGAGTCGAACGATGGCAGATCGATGTAAATTAAATATTTCTCTTCCAGAGCTGTCATCCTCTCCGTAGCAGTTTCATAACTTCTAGCCTTTTCAATAAAAAGTCCGATTTTCTATTGGCCGTCCACTCATTCAATGCAACCATAGGAATGACAATTGGAACATCCAATCCCACTATTTTGGGCAGGAACTACTGGGTTAATTCACAATGTATCCAAATCCAAGTCTTTCACCTTCTCCAACATTGGCACCCCATCTTCACCCCATCGCCGATAGGCATAGTAATTGCTCAGAAGTTTCCCCATGGGGGGAAGCTGGTTGGTTAGGTTTTCTCCTGTTCGATTTAATGTCATGAACCGATAAGGAAGGAAATCATCTTTGCGGCTCGCCCCAAGCCGGACATTATACATCCTCTTGAGATTAAAGAGCCGCTCACCTACCTTCATATATCCGGGGATATCGATCCCCCAGCCGGTGATCAAGTTGAGCCAATCCACATGATTCGTAACATTGATTGCTTTTCCCACCTGTGAGAACCGGCAAAGGATCAAGGCATCCATCACACACATCAAATCCTGCAGCTTCGCTGTAAACTCCACCTTTCCCTCAACCTGGTAAGGGTCCTGAGGTTCTGGAATTCCAATCTCAGGCATATTGAGAGCCAGTTCATAAGGGTGGCTCCAGCTCGCATTATGGCAGGCCCCTCTCGCCGCTGTCGCATAAGAGAGGGCTTGGCTGAAGAACCGTCTTGGATCATGTGCGGAAGGTTCAAGTCCTTTTACATGGATGGCAAATTCGATGGCATTGTTTCCCAGGGCTTCGGCCATCCTTTTGGACCCTTCTGTCATTAGTTTCCCTATCCCTTCACCTTTTCCCATTTTATGGACCATTTTCACCATGGCATCCGCATTTCCCCAACTCAGTTCTATCCCCTCTGTATCTTTTCGACTGAGGATCCCTTTCTCATAAGCCTCCATGGCAAAGGCGATCACCCCTCCTGCGGAGATGGTATCCAGCCCGTAGCGATTACAAAGTTCATTGGCTTTTGCAATAGCCACTAAATCGTTCACCAGACAGAGCCCCCCCAGGGTGCCGATGGTTTCGTATTCCGGTCCTTCGCAATCCATGGGGCCATAAGGGCCTTCTGCCACTTTGATATGTCTTCCACAGGCAATCGGACAATTGAAACAGGCCCTTCTTCCGGAGAGAATGGTATCGTGCATCGTCACACCTGAGATTTTCTTAGCCCCCGGCCATCTTCCCTCTCTCCAGTTCTTGATGGGAAAGTTCCCGATCTTTTCGTAATTGTCAATGCCACCTGCTGTCCCATATTTTCCAAAGCTCTCAGTGACCCCAAGGATATGCGGAAGGAGATTGGCAATATAGGTTTTCAATTCCTCCGGTTTAGCAACTGGAACCGAACCGCTCCCAAAAACAACCATGGCCTTCAGGTTTTTTGACCCCATGACTGCTCCAAGCCCGGTACGGGCTGCTGCTCTGACAATGTGGCCAATGTGAGGAATGCTTGCGATCCTGGCCATTTTTTCGCCTGCCTGACCGATCACGGCCATTGTGGCCTTTGGGGACGTCTCTCCTCTCAGCCATGCGGCTGACTCATAAGAGTCCTTACCCCAAATAGGTTTGGCATCCCGGACCTCCACCCTGCCATCGCAGACCCAAAGGTAGACAGGATCTTCTGCTCTTCCCGTAACGACAACTCCATCGAATCCTGCCCTTTTCAAATGGACAGCCCAAGACCCTCCCACATTCGATTCACCAAAGAGACCCGTAGCAGGGGAACGGGAAACAAGGTGATGTCTCCCTGATGTCGGAACTCCTGTAGCCGTAAAAGGCCCTGTCATCGCAATGAGAAGATTGTCTGGTGAGAGAGGTTCGGTTTCTGTCCGAGTCTCCTCATATAGAATTTTGGCTCCGATCCCTAATCCTCCAATGTATTTTCTTAGCAGATTTTCTGGTAATTCCTCAACCTCAACCTTTCGTCCGGTTAAATTGATTCTCAGAAGTCTTTTTGTATAGCCGAACATCAAGGCTCTCCTTTTTCCCTTATAACTTCTTATCCTTTTTTGTCATTTTTTGCAAAGCAGTTTTCAATATTTTCTTTAGGAAACAGAGCCCGCTATCTTTAAGTTCTCAGGAAAATCCCTTCGATCTCAGTGTCAGGCCTCTGATCAACGCCGAGAATCTGATCCTGCCTTCTGTTTGCTGGCACAATTGGAATTTTTTTTCCTAGAAATTTTTTTCCTTGACATAATTTTTGGAAGATGGTAGTTGGTAATACCATATGAAGTTCAGACCACTTATTACTAAAAGAAAATCGGAGGTGGTTTCGGAAGAGATCAAAGCTTCTATTTTCTCTCAGCATTTTAACCCTGGCGACAAACTACCATCCGAAAGGGATCTCGCCCACCAAATGCAAGTCGGGAGATCCGTGATCAGGGAATCCCTCCGAACCCTAGAGAATTCAGGGCTGGTCTATATCAAACCGGGGATGGACGGAGGTATTTTCGTTAAAGCACCGGATTCAAGATCCCTCACCAGGTCTTTTTCGGAGCTTCTTTGTCTTGGCCATATTACCATTGAAGATCTCTCTGAATCCAGAATTTTGATCGAGAGGGATGTGATTGAGCTGGTGATGAAGAAAGGCAAGAAGGAGGATTTTAAGCTCCTTGATGATATTATCCGAAGAGGATTCTCAAAAATTAAGAGGGGAGAGAAGATCAGAATAGAGAACTTGGATTTCCATGTCATACTTGCGAAGCTCTCCAGGAATCCTATTTTCATGATGATCGTCAATTCGATCATGCCCATTATTGCCACTTTTGTCGAAAAGTTGAATCCTCCTCCGGACCATTCTTTAAAGATCTTAGAAAGCCATAGGGATATTCTCAATGAGATGAGAAAGGGGAACCTCAAGAAGGCCACCGAAAGACTTGAAGAGCATATTCTCTTTTTCAATAAGGAGTTTAAGAAAGCCATACCTCGAAAGACGATCCATTTCGACGACATTCTAAGAGCAGACTATTTCCTCGATAACGTACCCGATGAGGAAAGGATATAGGTCCACCCACTCTTCTCGGTGCACAGAGCTAAACATACAAGGAATTCAACTTAGGAGGTCTGAATGAAATACGTGAATGAAAAAGAGATCACCCCATTGGAATTTCCCGGAAGGTCACTCACCGTTCTATTTTCCCCCGACAACGGGAGTGAACACGTTACGGTGGCTATCTCAAAAATCCCTCCCGATGGAATGTTGCCCTCGCATCTTCACGAGACTTCCGAGGAGGTCATCTATGTGCTTCAGGGAGAAGGACTGGCCTTCCATGAGTCCCTGAAAGATCCCATCAAAATCTTTCCGGGAATAACCATCTATATGCCGAAAGGTAAGAAGCATAGCATCCAGAACAAGGGAAAAGAGGAAATGCGGTTATGCTGTGCCTTTTCACCAGCGATCAGGTTCTCTCATCCAAAACCCTGATTCCAGCGAACCCAGGAGGATCGGGTTGGGCCAGTCCCTCCTAAAGGATATCGCTCGCTCCTCGCGGGCCTGGAAACAGCTAAGAAGGAAAGAAGATGTTTTCTGAACGTCCCTGGAATCTTAAGATCGTGATTGAAGGATGTATCTCTCATAGCGAAATAAAGCTGGAAGGCCCTTTTGGAGAGTACCCCGGGATGATGAAAATCCTGGTGGGAGGAATAGGACAAATTGCAAGAGGTATGAATGACCAAAATCTATCGGATTGATGTCAGCCAAAAAGGCGTGACGGCAGAGGATGCGCCGCAGACCTACCGGTATCTTGGAGGAAGAGGGCTTTCTGCGGCCATTCTTGCGAAAGAAATCGACCCCACCATAGAACCTCTTTCTGCTGGAAGCAAATGCATTATCGCTCCAGGATTGTTAAGTGGAACGCTTGCTCCATGTTCCGGACGATTATCGGTTGGCGGAAAAAGCCCATTGACAGGAACGATCAAGGAATCCAATTCAGGGGGTCTGGCCGCTCAGAAATTAGCTCGGCTGGGTGTGAAAGCCCTCATTTTTGAGGGAACACCCAACCGAGAAGGGGCTCTGATTAAAATAGACAAAACCGGCATCGAGATATTGCCAGGTGATGCATACCGTGGACTGGCCAATTATGAGTGTGTGAAAAGATTAAGAACAGAGTTTGGCGATCAGGTGGTAACCATCACCGTAGGGCCGGCCGGTGAGAGAAGGTTTCTGAATTCTACCGTGGCCGTAAGCGATATGGATGGAATTCCGACCCGCCAGGCGGCCCGTGGAGGCATGGGTTCCCTTTTATCCTCCAAAGGAGTCAAAGCCATCGTCGTCGACGACTCAGGAACCTCCATGATTCAACCTCAAAATCCAGAGAGGTTCAAAGAGGCATGCAGGGCATTTGTTAAGAATCTGATTGAGACGAAGCAAATGCTCCGAAAGTTTGGAACGGCAGGGGTCTTGAACCCCGTCAACAGCGTGGGAGGATTGCCCACCCGCAACTTCTCCCGGGGCCAGTTTGAAAAGTCGCAAGAACTCTCGGGGGAAAGAGTTCATGACGTCATTCAAGAGAGGGGCGGAGAAGGAAAATATGCCCACATCTGCTGTCCGGGATGTGTGATCGCCTGTTCCAATGTCTTTGTTGACAAGGACGGAAAGAGCATCGTCTCCAGTCTCGAATATGAGACTATTGCTCTCATGGGAGCCAATCTCGAAATTTCTTCTCTGGATGACATCGCAAAGATGAACTATATGTGCAATGATTTCGGACTCGACACTATTGAGACCGGAGTGACTCTGGGCGTGGCCATGGAGGCAGGCCTAATTCCCTTTGGAGACACAGAGAAGGCGATGAAGATGATCGAAGAGATCGGTAAAGGGTCTTTGACCGGAAGGGTTCTGAGGAACGGCGTGGCCATGGCGGGAAAGGCTTTGGGCGTTTCAAGAATTCCTGCGGTCAAAGGGCAGGCCATCCCTGCTTATGATCCACGAGGCCTCAAGGGAACAGGGACAACTTATATCTTAACGCCGATGGGAGCCGATCATACAGCCGCGAACTGCCTCCCGGGCCGGGGGGGTGTTGATTGCACCAAACCAGAAGGTCAGATCGCTCTTTCCATGGCCATCCAAGCCATCGTGGCTGCCCTGGACACCTTAGGGCTCTGCATCATGACCGGATCCGATCCGGCCAACGATAAATTTCTGGCGGATCTGATGAGCGCGTTTATGGATGAGGATTGGACAGGCGAGAAGGTCATGGAGTGGGGAAGGACCATTCTCCGGACGGAGCACCGATTTAATGAGGCCGCAGGTTTTGGCCCCATGCAGGATCGACTGCCTTCCTTCTTCCTAACTGAAAAACTCCCTCCTCTGGGCCATACGTACGACGTCTCCTATGAAGAGGTGGACAAGGCAAAGAAAAACCTGATGGAAGGAAAAGGCCTTTGAGATGAAAACGAATGTCGTCGACTTATCCCATGTCATGATTCCTAAGAAGATGAACAGGGATCTGGAAGTGAAATTGCTGGTGGGAGATACCAGACCCTGGGGAACAGGCGATCCCAAGGCCAGACCGATGGTCACCGAGCATCCTGTCGACCAGAGGGAGACGGTGCCAGTCCCAGATGGAAATTATTTCCTCATGTCAGAGATAGTGATGAATACCCATGCCGGAACCCATATTGAGATCCCTTATCACTGTTTGAAAGGAAAAGAAGATTTTACGAACTACCCACTCGAAAAATTATTCGGCTCCACCGTTCTTCTGAGATTGAGAGGCTATAGGCCAGGAACCTGTCTCCCCTTGTTGGAAGTCAAGAAGGCTATAGAAAAGGCAGGAGGCATTCAGAAGGATGATATCGTCTTCATTGAGACAGGTTATGATCAATATTTTTTTACAGATGTCCAAACCTATCTGGAAGCCCCCTACCCCAGCGAAGAGGCGATGGAATGGATTGCCGGTCATGGCATCAAGATTTTCGGCATGGACGTGGGCATGATCGAGAGGCCTCGTAATCCTTATCATAAAAATCACTTGCTCATCATGGAGTCAGGAGCCTCGCTGATTGAAAATCTGGCTCACCTTGGCCGGCTCCAAACGCTTCGCTTCATGACCTTCTGCTTTCCCTTGGCTATCCAAGGAGCGGACTCCATGCCGATCCGCGTGGTGGCATTGGAGGAGGTCGAAGGATGAAAGACAAAGAGCTTTTTCATTTGACCGATAAGATAGCGATCGTTACCGGTGGAGGCAGCGGAATTGGCAGACGTGTCGCCATGGCTTTTTCCGAATTCGGCGCCAAACTGCTCATTGCTGATATTGATCAAAAGGCAGCCGACCTGGTCGTTTCAGAAATCAAATCCAAAGGGGGAGAGGCTATTGCTATTCGCATGGATGTTACCCACCCTGATGAAGTTCACGAAATGGTACATACTGCTGCCAACGCTTTTGGTAGGATTGACATCCTCTTCAATAATGCGGGAATTAGCATCCGGGGGCCTGCAGAATCCTTCTCGCTTGAAGACTGGAATAAAGTGATTGCCGTTGATCTAACCGGAATGTTCATCTGCGCCCAGACCGTGGGAAAGGTGATGATCAAACAGGGAAGAGGGAAGATTATCAACACCGCGTCGGTGTCAGCCAAACTGGGACACCCGGGTAACTTGGCCTATGCAGCAGCCAAACATGGAGTGGTTGGAATGAGCAAAGTGATGGCTGTGGAATGGGGGAAATATGGTGTGAGTGTGAATTGTATCGGCCCCGGGGTGATTAAGACACCAATGACGATGAAGGCTTTCTCGGACCCGGAGAAGTATCAGGAACTCGTGAGGAGGGTACCCCTGGGTCGTCTTGGAGAACCGGATGATTTAATCGGTGCTGCCGTCTTCCTTGCCTCCGAGGCCTCGAACTATGTGACCGGCCAGACAATCTACATCGAAGGAGGAAGGATGAGTGATTAACTAACAGATCCTCCTGTCTCAGCCGAGGCCGGATCAGCAAGGAATGGGGGAGGAGGGGTAGGAATCAATATGACGGAAACAAGAGTAGAAAAGCTATACAAAGACTTGAAACGAAAGACTTCCAAGAAAAGAGCGATCTGGTCCGCCTCCCATCTCTCTGTCTTCCATGAGGAGGGCTGGAAGAGCAAACCCCTGATTCTCCGCCGTGGCAGAGCCATCGAATTGCAGCTCACCCATATGCCGGTGGAGATCGAAGAAGGAGAACTGATTGTAGGCTGCATTCCTCTCGGCAATATGTGGTTTGGAACACCATTCCCAACCTATGCGACAGACGAGGAGATCAACGAAGCGGAAAAGCATGGAATCAGTGTCCGGTCGGTCTGGGGCCACTATGTGCCCAATTTTTCAAGAATCCTGAAACAAGGATTGAGAGGGATTCGTGCCCAGGCGGAAGAGAAGTTGAAAACTCTCGAAGGTGATCCTGATAAAGAAAAGAAGAAAAATTTCTTAGAGGCCGTCATCCTCACCACCGAGGCCGCCCGCAAACTCGCTAAGCGTTATCAGGTCTTAGCTGCCTCCCTCGCAGAGAAGGAGCCCGATCCTTCTCGACAAAAAGAACTGAAGCAGATCAGCCTAAGACTTGGCCGCGTGCCGGAAGAACCTGCAAAAGATTTCAAAGAGGCCATTCAAAGCTTCTGGCTCGCTTTTCTTGTCCTCCATTCCACGATGAATAATATCCCCATCGGAAGGCTTGACTACTTTCTGTGGCCCTTTCTGAAGGCCGATCTCGAAAGGGGTAAAACCACGCTCGCTGAGGCCCAGGAGTGGATAGACTGCCTCTGGCTGAAGTTTAATGAGCGAAGTATGTTTGTCGAGCCCGAAGTCGAACCCAAGGATTTCATCATGGTCAAGCAGTCTCAATTGATCGAGAAGTATATGGGCCTCTACAATCACTGGCTTCAGAATTTGATGGTTGGAGGTCAGGATAGTGAAGGCCATGATGCGACCAATGAACTGACCTACCTCTGTCTGCAGGCGAGCAGGAAATTCGATTTCACCCAACCTGTCATATCGGCCCGTTTTCACACAAAAACTCCGGAGAAATTATTGAGCCTCGCTTGTCAATTAATTCAAACCGGGGCTGGGATGCCCTCCATCTATAATGATTCCGTTTTGATTTCGGCGCTGGAGAGAAACGGCTTTCCCCTTGAAAAGGCCCGGGGCTACAGCAATGACGGGTGCTGGGAGGTATTGATCCCCGGAGAGGCAGAGTTCCGATGGGGACCGGTCCATGCTCTCCAGTGTCTTGAGTTCGTCTTCACTGATGGAAAGAGCCGGGTCTTTACGGACGAAGATAAACCCACGCTCTTCATTCCTGTGAAAGGGATCAAAACGGGCGATCCGAGGGCATTTAAGAGTTACGAAGAACTCTGGCGGGCCTTTTTAAGACAGATGGATCATCGGATCGAAACCTATATGGCTCAATCAAGATCTATGTTCGGCAAATATCAAATACTTGTCCCGGTTCCCTTTCTCTCTTCTTTGGTCGAAGGCTGCCTTGAGAATGGCCGCGATATCACCGATGGGGGCGCCCATTATTATCTAAACGCCATGATGTTAACAGGACTCCCCAATACCGCCGATTCCCTGGCTGCAGTGAAAAAATTCGTTTTTGAAGAGAAGATGATCAGCATCGGAGATCTCTTGAAGGCACTTGAGAGCGACTTTGAGGGAAATGAGAAGTTGAGGCAGCTTCTGGTCAACCGAAGTCCCAAATATGGAAATGATATGGATGAGGTTGACAGGATCGCTGCCGAGATTGTCAGTCATTTTGTGAACGAGATCATCTCGTTTCGAGATAATTACCTGCCTATCAAGTTCATTCCGGGCATCGGGACTTTCGAAGATTACGATCTCTTCGGGAAGATGGTCGGAGCAACTCCGGATGGCCGCAAGGCCTGGACCGGATTGGCACCTAATGTTGGTCCGGTGCCGGGCATGGATATGAATGGGCCAACCGCCCTGCTCCACTCCTACAACAAACTGGAGCATTCCTTCCTGGCCGCAGGTGCGGAGTTGGATGTCAGCATGAACGCTAAAGATTTTAAAGGGGAAGAAGGGCTCCGCCGCCTCATCGGATTTGTGAAGGCTTTTTTGAAGACAGAGGGAACGGTCCTCAATATTGCGCTCAACGACGTGGAGACCCTTAAAAAAGCTCAGCGGCACCCCGAACACTACAAGGAGTTGCGCGTGAGAGTCGGAGGCTGGTCTGCCTACTTCGTCCTCTTGGATAGAAGGAATCAGGATCACCAGATCGCCAGGTACAGTCATTGATCGAAACACATGCCTACCTATAGGAAAAAGCGGAACATTGATTATGAGGCAAAGGGTCTCATCTTTGACATTGATCGATTCGCTGTTCATGACGGTCCGGGAATTCGGATGGCCATTTTTTTGAAGGGATGCGGATGGACCTGCTCCTGGTGCCATAACCCCGAATCCCAGAGCCAAACCCAGGAGATTGCCTATTATGAAACGAAATGCATCGGGTGTCTGACCTGCATCAACCTCTGCCCGAAAGGAGTCATCACTTTCCACCCCGATCAAAAAATAGTCATCGATCGGGAACGCTGCAATGTCTGTGGAGAGTGCATCAGGGGATGTTACGCAGAGGCTTTAAAGCTCGTCGGTGAATGGATGACCGTGGGTCAATTGTTGGAAATCGCACTCAAAGACAGAATCTTTTACGAGTGCTCGGATGGGGGAGCGACTC
>Ga0214474_1001518_pt1 | contig 10699 bp, 9 predicted proteins | sample RVTome_2_FD_187335 | JGI IMG/M metagenome (GOLD analysis project Ga0214474, IMG submission 187335) | Soil microbial communities from uranium-contaminated site in the Upper Colorado River Basin, Wyoming, United States - RVT95D214 HiSeq ...
TTTACCTGAAGTTTGGAGCTACCGATAAGATTTACGGTGTCGGCGAGGAGGTAGATGAACTGAGACGCCGGGCGATTCTGGCGGAATTGAAGCTAATTCCGGTGAAGCTCCGTCATATAGGGACGGAGCGGTCCCGTCAGGTGCTCAAGGCGATGCGAGATTTCATTATCGGTCGAGTTGAGCTGAGGTTAGGTGAAATGGCGGAGACCATAGTAGTTGATAATGGAGTAGTGGCCGGGGTGGAGACGAATCGCGGTGAGCGGTTGGAGTGCCGGTATCTTGTCCTGGCGCCGGGAAGAGAAGGAGCCGAGTGGCTGACAAATGAAGCCAGCCGGCTCAAACTGAGCATGAAGTCCAATCCCATAGATGTCGGCGTCCGAGTGGAAGTGCCAGCGCCGGTACTTGATGAGTTGACCTCGGTTCTTTATGAAGCCAAGCTTGAGTTTTTCTCTAAAAGTTTTAATGACCGGATAAGGACGTTCTGTATGTGTCCCGGTGGTGAGGTGATTATGGAAGCTACCGGCGGTGCCGATTCAGTGATTACAGTAAACGGCAATAGTTATGCGGAACGTAAGACCGGAAATACCAATTTTGCCATACTGGTTAGCACCATGTTTACCGAACCATTTCATGAGCCTATTGCTTACGGGAAATATCTGGCGCGCCTGGCGAACATTCTCAGCGGCGGCGTGCTGGTGCAGCGATTCGGTGACCTGATGGAGGGGCACCGCTCAACGAGGGAGCGCATTCAGCACAGTATCGTTGAGCCTACATTGAAAGCGGCCACACCGGGAGACCTTAGCTTTGCTCTGCCGTTTCGCCATCTTAAGGGAATAGTGGAGATGCTTCAAGCAATGGATAAGCTGGCACCCGGGGTAGCGTCTCGGCATACTCTGCTTTATGGTGCCGAGGTCAAGTTCTATTCCAGCCAGCTGGAGCTAAGCCCGTGTCTGGAAACGGAAATAGGCAATATGTTTGCAGCCGGCGATGGCGCCGGCGTCAGCCGCGGACTAATACAGGCATCGGCTTGCGGTGTGGTAGTTGCCCGGGAAATAGTGAGGCGTCTACAGAAATAGGGGTTGCCCCAGATCAAAATCCCTCTCAATCTTGATTTATGTCTTTAACACGTGGGTAGGCTGGAGCATCTGCTCCACGGTACCCATTTATTAATATTTTATCCGGCTGTTTGAACTTTCGATTTTGTTTCTTTAATAGTAGCTGCGGTCATACAGGAAGCGGCTCAGCAATATGGCTCCAACACTGATAGTAGCCGTTTTGAGGTCTTTTCTTAGTCCCGCGGTGAGACGGCGTATGATTATGATGACGAAGACTGCTAAAAAAGCCCAGGTCATCTCCATTGGTTGTCTCAAGCACGCGGAGGCTATCGGTGCCACAGCAAAGCCAGTAAACATACCCAATGGCAGGCTATTGCTTACGGGACCGCCGAGCATGAAGCGTTCGTTTAACGTTTGGCCAGGAGCCGTAAATCGCGGAACCGTCTTGATGCCGGCGCCTATAAGGATTGGGATGGCAAAGATAATAAAGACTACATAGGCAAGTGGAGAAATAGTCGCTGTCAGATACGAGGTAAAAGCGATAACAAACCCGATGCCTGTGGTATTACCTTTTTCACCGTCAAATTTTCGAAACACCGGCCACATCTGACCGGCAACAGCGGCGACTCCAGAGGCAGCGATTGCAGCCAGATGAAGGTTAAAGGAAAAGCCGACGATTATGGGGATGGCCCCTTTAAGGGCATCAACGACTACGCCGGATAAGCCATAGAGGCGACCTGCTTTGCTCCATAGTGCCATGTGCAGGTCCTCTTCGCGGGACAGTTCAATGCCGCGAGCACGGCCGAGAAGAGTCATGTAAGGCAATGAGCCCAGGAGGTAAGCGCCTATAATAAGAGCAATATCGGCTAATAGCATTATATAATCCTAATAAACATCAAGCTGCCTATATTCAACGAGGCAGCTTGATAAGACTGAGATGTTCATTTTTCCAGAACAGGTTTGTAGTGGCTCTATCGTTCTACTATCTCAGTTGCGTAACCTTTGGTTGCCAGGTCCTTGACGAGCTGCTTAACATCTTCTTTATCAAGATGTAGGCAAACGTCCTGTTCCTTGCCTTCGACCGGCGGCATGTTGTGGAAGGAGAGAATTTTGGCGCCGGCCTTTTTGACAGCATCCAAAATCTCTTGCAAGCCTTTGATATCGCCACCCTTTGAGATAACCAGGCGAGTGCCCGACTTGCCGATTCCTAACACTGGATTTAGAATTTTGTAGAAGAAGTCGTTGGTTGTGGCTATGCCTACCAGCTTATTCTTTTCCACCACCGGCAGCGCGCCGACACCTTTTTTCTGAGCCAAAGCTATGGCAGCCTCTACCGACATTTCGGGGTCGACTGTGACGGGGTCCTTGGACATTACTTCCTTGACCGTCATTTTCGCCAGAAGATAGTTGATTTCCCAGACACTCAGGCTGGTAGCCGGAGAAGGAGCCGAGCGGGTAATGCGCTCTTTGCTCACCATGCCGACTAGTTTCCCTTTGTCGACAACCGGCAAACGGCGCACACCGTGCGCGTCCATGATTTTCCTGGCTTCCATTATTGGCATATCGCTGGTCACAGTGACCACATTCCAGGTCATAACATCGCGAACTTTCATTTTCCACCTCCCTGTATTTTGGCTATTTTATCACAGACTGGAAATGCTTAAAAGGGGGGTCTCGATTATGAACAGGTATGACACGATTGGCGCCGGTAACTCAGGCCGTTAAATGAAATTGGAGTCTACCAGACGATCAGGTATCGTTTGATAGTATCGTCACGGGGCGCGGTGGTGAAGTTATTAAGCTGTGAGTAACTCCTACCGACAACCAATTTTACCTCCTGGTCGAACTGCGGCTCGATATATATTAAACCTCTGTCAGTAGTATCGAAGGCTACTATGGTGTGGCCGTAGCCATCAGGGTAGAAGATGTCGACGACGGCGCAGCGGATGCCCTTAGCCTCCGCGCCGCTATTAACTGCAGCCGCAAAGTCTACGCAGACATATGTATCTTCCAAATAGGAGTTCGTATTTGTAGAGTCTTGCGCCAGAAACGTCTTCATTTCCTGATACGTGGGATTTTGAAGAGTATAGCCATTGGATGTTGTCTGTTGCGTACTGGCTTTATCTCCTGCCTGTAAGCCCGATTGATAGCCAGCCTGATAACCTTCATTTTTGCCCTGGCTGTATGCTTCGGTGTAACTGCCTGCATGGCCTTTCTGATAACCACGAATATAGCCGAGAAATACAGAGCCGCCGCACAGTATGAGAATGGCTAGTAGTATACTGATTGCCGCAGCTACTTTCTGGCTATTATCCATAAATGAACCTCCATTATTAAACGCGGTGTCACCCATATTAGTTTATCCGCTTTTGGGTCTTAAGGCAAGAAACCCTTGACGATGAAGGGCTGAATGCAGTAGGCTATTAGTCTACTAATGACAGGTGGAGATAACTAAAGTGTGGTGCCGCGGCATAAGAGGCGCTATTACTGTTCCGGAAAATAAGAAAGAGGCTATTGGAGCTGCAACCAAAGAGTTGCTGCAGAAAATAGTTAATGTAAATGACGTTGAAATCAGTGATATCGCCTGTATTCTATTTACTACGACGCCCGACCTCAATGCAGCGTTTCCGGCGGCTGCCGCCCGGGAACTGGGTTGGACACAAGTACCGTTGTTATGCGGGCATGAAATGAACGTGCCGGGAAGTTTACCGAGCTGTTTGAGGGTGCTGGTGTTGTTCAACACCGATAAAAGAAATGAGGAAATAGTGCATGTCTACCTGGGCGGCGCGGTGACGCTTAGAGACGAGGGCGAAAGAATATGGCAGGATGATGGCAAAAAATGATAGTAGTTATGAAAGTTGGCTCAACCGATAAAGAAATCGACGGCGTGGTAAAGCGTATTGAATCCGCCGGCTTAACGACACATGTATCTCAGGGTGTGGAACGGACAATCATCGGAGTAGTGGGACAAATTTTCCCGGAACTTCAAGACATGCTGGAAATGCTTCACGGTGTCGATGAAGTTATCCGGGTGAGCAAGCCATATAAACTCAGCAGCCGCGAGTTTCATCCGTTGGACACCACAGTTAAGGTTGGCGGCGTTACCATCGGCGGTAAGGAGATTGTGGTTATGGCGGGACCCTGCGCTGTAGAAAGTGAGGAGCAACTTTTTGAAACTGCTAACGCAGTGAAAGCCGCCGGCGCGAACATTCTACGCGGCGGCGCCTTTAAGCCAAGCACCTCACCTTATCAATTTCGCGGCCTGGGTGAGCCGGGTTTAGAGTTGTTAGCCAGGGTTAAGAAAGACGTTGGACTGCCGGTCATAACCGAGGTTATGTCTACTGGTGATGTAGAAATGGTTGCCAGATACGCAGATATACTCCAGATTGGGGCTCGCAATATGCAAAACTTCAGTCTTCTTGAAGAAGTCGCCAAAACAGGCAAGCCCGTGATGTTAAAAAGAGGATTATCAGCTACCGTCCAGGAGTGGCTGCTGGCTGCAGAATATATTCTGGCCCAGGGTGATGGACAGCTTATACTTTGCGAGCGAGGTATCAGAACATTTGAAACATATACCCGTAACACCATGGACATAAGCGTTATCCCGATAATTGAGAAAGTAAGCCATTTGCCGATTATCGCCGACCCAAGTCACGGCACCGGCAAGTGGTATTTGGTGATTCCGATGGCTCTGGCCGCGGTAGCTGCGGGGGCTGATGGCATAATGGTTGAGGTTCATCCTCATCCGGACCTGGCACTGAAAGACGGAGCGCAGTCGTTGACCTTTGCTAATTTTCAGCAACTGATGTCCCAAATAGAATATGTGGCCAAGGCTGTAGGCCGGCACATCGCCGGTTCGTCAGCCGAGGCAAAGCCTTAGCCTATAATACGGCTGATTGGAGAAGTCAGTAGTGCAGGTTGAAAAAGAGCTAGCCAGAGTAAGACCACAACAGGAGATGTTACTCAGCATAGGTGTTTTTGACGGAGTTCATCTTGGGCATCAACGGCTACTGGCCCATTTACGGGATGAAGCTCGAAGTAAGAACCGGCTAAGCGGTGTGGTCACCTTTAAATCTCATCCGGAGGTGGTGCTCGGCGGGGAAAACAAATTGCTCTGGTTAAATGATTTGGAGACGAGAATTAGCTTGCTAAGGAATCTAGGCATAGATATCGTTGTCGCTCTGCCTTTTAGTTCTGAACTGTCCCGGCTCACAGCGCGGAGATTTGTTCAACTACTTAAAGAGCACCTGAAAATGCGCGGCCTGATAATAGGTCCTGATTTTGCCCTGGGCAGAAATAGGGAAGGGAATTCTGAAAAGCTGCAAATTTTAGGGGAGGAAATGGGCTTTAGCGTCGAAGTCATACCGGCGGTAGTAATCGATGGCTATGTCGTAAGCAGCAGTACCATCCGCCAAGCTTTGGCAAGGGGAGATATGAAGAAGGTTGAGAAGTTCATCGGACGGCTTTTCAGCCTTAGTGGGCAGGTGGTCAGCGGTGACAAACGAGGTAGAAGTCTCGGATTCCCTACGGCTAACCTGGATTTAAGACCGGAACAGGCATTGCCCGGCGATGGAGTTTATGCTACTATCACACACACCGACGATGACTCCCTGCCTTCGGTAACTAATATCGGTGTTCGACCTACCTTCGGAGGTAATCAACGCCTGGTGGAAACCTACATATTGGACTTCGAAGGTGATTTACTCGGACAGAAACTCACAATAGACCTGGTGGACAAGCTAAGAGACGAAGAGCGTTTCGATACCGTGGAAGAACTGAAGGCACAGATGATAAAAGATGTGGCGCAATCCCGGCAAATTTTGAATGCACGGATGAAAAAGTCGAGGGTTTGATTCAAAACATGACCGGTCACGACCTGAAATGGATGTTAAGGCGAGGTGTAGCCGAGGTTATAGTTGAATCCGAGCTATTGAAGTTACTGGAATCAGGCAAACCGCTAAGGTTGAAACAGGGTTTCGACCCCAGTTGCCCGGATATACATCTGGGACATGTGGTGGGCTTAAGAAAGTTGAGTCAGTTTCAAAAGCTAGGTCATCGCGTTGTACTTATAGTCGGTGACTGGACGGCACAGATTGGAGACCCTAGTGGTGTATCGGCCACCCGCTCCATGTTGTCCGCGGAAGAAGTGCAGGCTAATGCAAAGACTTATATGGACCAGTTTTTCAAGGTGGTTGATAAGGATAAAACCGAAGTGAGATGGCAAAGCGAATGGTTCGGCAAGTTTGGCCTCGAGGACGTGATAAAGCTCACCAGCAAATTCACCGTGGCTCAGTTCCTGGCGAGGGAGGACTTCGCCAATCGATATAGCACCGGGCGTCCTATAGCCATCACGGAGCTGTTATATCCGTTACTCCAGGCATACGATTCGGTGGCTATTAAAGCTGACGTTGAATTCGGCGGCACCGACCAGAAATTTAATTGCCTTGTCGGCAGGGAGCTGCAGCAAATGATGGGGCAGAGGCCTCAGCAGGTTTTTCTGGTTCCTCTGCTTATCGGCACTGACGGCAGCCAGAAAATGAGCAAGAGCCTGGGTAACTATATAGGCGTTGACGAACCGGCGAACGAGATTTACGGTAAGGTCATGTCAATACCTGATAGCTTGATTATCGATTATCTTGAGTTAGTGACCGACGTGCCTGATAAAGAGATTGCCGATTTCAAGGAGCAGATGGCTAATCAGTCGATTAACCCGATGATTATTAAAAAGAGGTTGGCTCATGAGATTGTTACTCAATTTCACGGTAAACCCGCTGCCCGTGAAGCGGAAGAGCATTTTACCAAGGTATTTCAAAGGGGGGAAATCCCAGAGGAGGTAGTACCTTTAAAGAGTTCGACTGGAAACAAAAACACATTGACGGCTGAACTGACTGAAGCCGGGCTTACCAAAAGTCGTTCCGAAGCGAGGAGACTTTTGTCTCAGGGTGCTATAGAGATTGATGGGAAAACGGTTACTGAAGATTTAGAGATAGCACAAATCAAAAAAGGCAGCATAATAAAAGTAGGCAAACGGCGTTTCGCCCAGATTGCCCCTAACAGTTAATTAAAAACGGAGGTATAGCATGCAGCAATTAAGGATACCGGGCCCAACCCCTTGTCCGCCAGAGGTTTTAAAAGCCATGGGCAGACAGATGATCAATCACCGCGGTAAAGAGTTCGGTGACATGCTCAATCGTATTACGGTAAAACTAAAGGAACTGTATCAAACTAAAAACGATGTTTACGTCCTGACCGGTTCAGGTACCGGAAGCCTGGAAGCGGCTGTAGTTAACATGCTGTCACCTGGTGACAAGGTGTTATCAGCTGCCAACGGCGTTTTCGGCAACCGGTTTGCCGATATCGCGGAAGGCTACGGCGCCGACGTAACACGGCTCAAGTTTGATTGGGGTAAGCCGGTTGACCCGGATGCAGTCCGTAAGGCTTTAAAGGCCGACCCCAAAATCAAGGCAGTATTGGTAACTCATAATGAGACTTCTACAGGTGTAACCAATGATTTACAGGCCATCAGCGCTGTTATAAATGAGTTTGACAAGCTTATTCTGGTCGATGCCATAAGCGGCCTTGGTTGCATCGACCTGAAAACTGATGCCTGGAAGTGCGACGTGGTAGTTACCGGCTCTCAAAAAGGCTGGATGGTACCCCCAGGCCTGGCTATGGTGAGCGTCAGCGAAAAGGCCTGGAAGGCACATGCTCAAGCCAAGATACCCCGTTACTATTGGGATTTCACCAAGGCAAAGAGCTACCTGGAGAAAGGGCAGACACCGTGGACACCTTGTGTTTCGGTCTTCTTTGCCCTGGATGTCTCGCTGGATATGATGCAAAAAGAAGGATTAGCTAATGTTTTTGCTCGCCATGCTAAACTGGGCGATATGACCCGAAAGGGAGTGAAATCTCTGGGGCTATCCCTGTTTCCTGCCGACGAGAAGTACGCCTCTAATACTGTAACGGCGATTAGTGCTTCGGATAAGATGAATGTATCCAAGCTGCAACAAATACTGAGAGAGGAATATAAGGTAGTTGTGGCTGGAGGTCAAGGCGAGCTGACGGGGAAGATTTTCCGCATTGGGCACCTGGGCTGGGTGACTGAATCTGATATCAAAGAAACCCTGGGTGCCATAGGTAAAGCTTTGCCAAAGGCAAGCGCGTAAAACAAAAATAAAAGTCAGTCTCTTAGACTTTCGTGGAGGAATTTGGTTGCTATGAAAATACTTGTTGCCGACCCGGTAGCTAAGGAAGGTATAGAAGCCTTAAAGGCTCAGGCTGAGGTCGATGTCAAGCTTGGCCTTAAGCCTGACGAACTGAAGAAGGTGATTGGCGATTACGAAGCCCTGGTGGTTCGCAGTGAGACCAAGGCTACTGCCGATATTATTCAGGCTGGCACGAAGCTTCAGGTTATTGCCCGCGCCGGTGTCGGTCTGGACAATATTGATGTGGAGGCTGCTACCAGGCAGGGCGTGGTCGTAGTCAATGCTCCCACCGGCAATACCATCGCTGCTGCCGAACATACAGTAGCCATGATGTTGGCTCTAGCCCGGCATATACCACAGGCCAATGCCAAGCTGAAATCAGGTGCCTGGAAACGCAGCGACTATATGGGAGTTGAACTCAGAGGCAAGACTATAGGCATCATCGGTCTTGGCAATGTGGGTTCCGAGGTTGCCAGGCGGGCTCAGGCTTTTAACATGCGGCTTGTCGGCTATGACCCTTTTGTGTCCAGTGATTATGCGCGTAACCTGGCCGTAGAATTGGTCACTCTGGAGCAATTAATTAAGGTATCCGACTTCATTACACTTCATCTGCCGTTGACTTCTCAGACTAAAATGCTGCTCGGTGCCAAAGAACTAGGCAAGATGAAACCAACGGTGCGAATTATCAACTGCGCTCGCGGCGGCCTTATCGATGAAGAGGCTCTGCTCAAAGCTGTGGAGGCCGGAAAAGTAGCGGGCGCTGCCGTTGATGTCTTTGTCAAGGAGCCGGTGACCGATTGCGTACTTTTCCAGAGCGACAAGATTATCGTTACTCCCCATCTGGGCGCCTCTACTGCTGAAGCGCAGGCTAGCGTGGCTCTCGAGGTCGCCGAGCAGGTAATAGCTGTATTAAAAGGTCAGCCCGCTAAGTACGCTGTGAATGCCCCACAGATTCCAGCGGAGCTGTTATCTGTTTTAGCACCCTTTATGCAGGTGGCTTCGACGCTTGGCAGTCTAGCCCGGCAGTTGATGGAGGGACAAATAAATAGCCTCCGTATTAAATACAATGGTGAGATTGCCAGCTATGATACCGCAGCAATAAAGGCTTCGGTTATGGGTGGCCTGTTGGAAGGAATAAGCGAAGAAAGAATAAACTTAATAAATGCCGCAGTCATTGCCGCTCAGCGGGGCATTAAGATTATCGAGCAGAAAGAGACTGCATGTGAGAATTATGCCAGCATGATTACCTTGGAAGCCGTCACCGATGCCGGAACAACGGTAGTTGCCGGAACTGTTTTGCGCGGAGAAACTCATATAGTACGCGTGAACGATTTCTGGCTGGATATCGTACCTACCGGTGGCTATTTTCTGTTTAGCGACCATCGCGACCGGCCTGGACTTATCGGTGCTGTGGGTTCTATCACTGGCAAGGCGGATATCAATATCAGTTCCATGCAGCTCGCCCGTCTTAAGCTCAGAGGGCAGGCGCTTATGATTCTAGCTCTGGATGAGCCGCTGCCTGAAAAACAGATACAGGAAATCCTCGACCTTGAGGATGTTCATACCGCCAAAGTGGTGAAGATTTAGAGACACGTACAACTGTTTTGGTTAGGGGTTTATTGTGGTGAATAACCGCGTGAAGACCTTGGAGGTCTTGATTGATGGTCTATCTTTTTCCCCCGTGTGTATATATAATTATTTATCAATTTACCGGAGTTTTGGGAGATACTGGTTTAGCGGCACGTTGTAGAATAAATTTGATGCCGTAACCTAGCGGATGGAATAGGTAAACAATTATGGCTAAATTCGATGAGCCGGCGGAACTCGCTCAGGCATTGCTACGTTGTGCCGGTACAGGGATTTATATTGTCCAGAATGGGAAATTTCGGTATGTCAATCCCCTGTTTCTGGAACTGACGGGCTTTTCGGAGCCGGAGTTATTGGGCAAATATTCTCTAGACCTTGTCCATTTTGAAGATAGAGAAACAGTCAGGAAAAAAGCGATAGACAGCCTGAAGGGTGGAAGCTCTCTGCCTTATGAGTACCGGTTCATTAAGAAAAGCGGCGAAATAATCTGGGTGTTGGAAAAAGTCACCTCAACAGAATATAAAGGAAAACGTGCCACAGTGGGAAGCTTCCTCGATGTAACCGAACTCAAGCGCCTTGAGGAGACCGTAAAGGAATCGGAAGAGAGATATCGGACTATCCTGGAGGAAATCCAGGATAATTACTTTGAGGTGGACATTGCCGGAAATTTCACCTTTGTCAATGATGCAACATGCCGCACCATGGGATATTCCAAAGAAGAACTAATAGGCGCGAACTACCGTGTTTTTATGGCCAAGGAAGATATTGAGGTTGTGTATCGTGACTTCAACTGGGTTTTTCGTATGGGTGAAACCATGAAAGGCGTATCCTACAAGTTTGTCAAGAAGAATG
>Ga0214474_1001522_pt1 | contig 10689 bp, 10 predicted proteins | sample RVTome_2_FD_187335 | JGI IMG/M metagenome (GOLD analysis project Ga0214474, IMG submission 187335) | Soil microbial communities from uranium-contaminated site in the Upper Colorado River Basin, Wyoming, United States - RVT95D214 HiSeq ...
CGTCCTTTTCGAGTCCGGACCCCGAATTCCATCCCTCATTCAGTCCCCCAGCACCGACAGAACATCGTCCCGTTCCAGGAAAGCTCGCCTTTCCAGCCTCTGATGCGGAATCTCTGGCCCACGGCGCCTTTCATTCTATTGGCTGTAACCTTGCGCTATAATTCGAGTATATACCCCTGAAAGGACGAGATTCACCGGTTACAGCCCATGGCTCCCCACGACGACAGCCTGATCATGACCGACGTCCGGGAGGGCGAGGTCGAGAAGCTGGCCATCCTGTTCGAGCGGCATCATCTCCCCCTCTACAATTTCTTCCTCCGCCTGACCGGGAACGGGGCCGCCAGCGAGGACCTCGTCCAGGATGTCTTCGTCCGCATCCTCAAGTACCGGTCCACCTACCAAGCCCAGAGCCCGTTCGCCATCTGGATGTACCAGATCGCCCGGAACGCGCACATCGATTACCTCCGGAAGCGGCGGGACAAAGACACCGTCCCTCTCGATGACCAATGGGCCGAGGCCGCAAGCCATGAGCCCCAACCCGGGGAGGCCTTGGAAACGCGTAGAGAACGGGCCCTGATCAGGAAGGCCCTCGATTCGCTCCCCGAGAACAAGCGGGAGGTCCTTCTCCTGAGCCGATTCCAAAACCTTAAATACCGGGAAATCGCCGAGCTCCAGGGCTGTAGCGAGGGCGCCGTCAAGACCATCGTCCATCGGGCGCTCAAGGACCTGGGCCGGGCCTATACCGCCCTCCAGGAAGGAGTAACGTCATGAATTGCCATGACATCCAGGAACGCTTTGTCGATTACCTGACCGGCGACGCAAACCCCGCCGTCCGGAGGGCGATCCAGGAGCATGTCGCCTCCTGCGCCGTTTGCCGCGAGGAGCTTGAGACCATGACTCTGGCCTGGACCAAGCTGGGCGTCCTCCCCGAGCAGAAACCCGGGCCGGCCCTGAGAACCCGGTTCTATACCATGCTCGAAACCTACAAAGGACGCCTGGACGAGGAGACCGCCGGGGCGGGGCGCCGCGGCCGCGCCCGGCTGGCCGATCGCATCGCCGCTTGGTGGCCCAAGACTCCCGCTTCCCAAATACCCCTTTCGGCTCTGTTTCTGGCGGCCGGGATCATGGGCGGCATCCTATTAAAGTCCGGCCCGGGGCGCTCCGTCGAGATCGCCCGGCTCGAGGCCGAAGTCCGGGACATGCGGCAGCAGGTGTCGCTCTCGCTCCTGGACCGGGCCTCGCCCAGCGACCGTCTCAGCGGCCTGAGCTTCGCCTCCCAACTCAGCGACCCGAATCCCCGCACCCTCGAGGCCCTGTTCAAAGCGCTCGACGAGGACTCGAACACGAACGTCCGGCTTGCGGCCGTGGACGCGCTCTATCTGTTCCGTAACGACGCCCGCGTCCGAGAGGGATTGGTCGGTTCCCTGACCCGGCAAACGTCGCCCATGGTCCAGGTCGCCCTCATCAACCTTCTCGCCGACATCAAGGAGACCCGGGCCGCCGAGGCCCTCAAGAGCCTCATCGCCAACCGCGAGCTGAGGCCCGAAGTCCGGCAGAAGGCGGAGTGGGGACTCCGAAAGCTCATCTGAGGAGACAACGGCCATGAAAAAATACCTGGCGTTCTTTGCCGCAACCGCCTGGCTGGCGGCCTCGTCCCCGGCCGCCTTCACGGATTGGAAGACCCAAGAGAAAGAAGAGATCCGCAGGACCCTCCGCTTCCAAGACGCCGCCAAACCCGGCGAGGTCGTCGTTGACAACGTCTGGGGCTCGATTTCGGTCGAAGGCGCGGATATCCGCGAGGTCGAACTCGTCGCCCGCAAGACGATCCGGGCCCGAAACCAAGACCGGCTGGCCAGGGCCAAAGACGAAGTCAAGCTGGAGATCAGCGAGAGCGCCGCGGCCGTCGATATCTACGTCGATGGGCCGTTCCGCTGCAGCGAACACGGGGGCAAAGGCATCCGCTTTAACCGCGATCCGGGATACGAGGTTCAATACGACTTCGAGCTCAAGGTCCCCCGGACGGCGAGCATCGTCCTTAAAACCGTCATGAATGGAGACGTCCGGGTTCGGAACATCGAAAGCGGCTTCGATGTCCGGAACGTCAACGGCCGGATCGACCTCGAAGGGATGGGGGGCGCGGGGGACGCCAAGACCGTCAACGGCGGCGTCCGGGTCGCCTTTCGCCGCGCCCCGGCGGCCGGCTGCGCCTTCAAGACCATCAACGGAAAGGTCGACCTGACCTTCCCGGCGACGCCCTCGGCCGATTTCCGGCTCAAGACGCTCAACGGCGAAGCCTGGTCCGATTTCCCGGTCGAATACCTTCCGGCCACGCCCGGGAAGGCCGAGCGCAAGGACGGGATGTTCGTCTACAAGAGCGGCGGCTTCACCAACGTTCGGAGCGGCCGGGGCGGCGTCGCCGTCGAGGTCGAAACGCTCAACGGCGGCATCTATCTTCGCACAGCGAAATAAATCCTTTAGGAGGACATCATGAGAACATGCGCACGAATCGTGATCGGAACGATCCTGATCCTGGCGGCCGGCCGGCCGGCCCTCGCCCAGGAGCAGGCGTCCGAGCGGGCCGTTGTCCCGCTCAGCAATCCGGCCAAGCCCGCCCTGATCGAGGTCGAGACCATGAGGGGCGGGATCACGGTCAAGGGCTACGAAGGGAAAGAGGTCATCGTCGAAGCCCGAACCAGAGACAAGCTGATCGCCCGGAGCACGGAGGGGATCACTCTTACGGGAACCTTGGCTCCGCTGCCCCCCGAAGCGCCCGAACCGCCCGTTATGCTGGGCGGCCGGTTCAGGGACGGGGAAAGGGGAGAGAGGGACAAGGAAAAGAACAAGGAGGCCAAGACGGCTGGGATGAAGCTCATCCCGCTCACGAGCTCGGGCCTCAATATCGAGGAAGAGGACAATGTCGTCACCATCAGCACCGAGTCCTGGAAGCGGGCCGTCGACCTCGTCATCCAGGTCCCCTTCTCGTCTTCACTCAAGCTCCATGCTCAAAATGACGGCAATATCAAGGTCGAGAACGTCAGCGGCGAAATCGAGGTCGAGAACTTGAACGGCCTTGAAACCCTGATCAACGTCTCGGGAACTGTCGTGGCCAGCACCATGAATGGGGATATCACCGTCGGCTTCGCCAAGGTCGCGGCCGACAAGCCGATGTCCTTCAGCACCATGAACGGCGACATCGACATCACCTTCCCGGCCGACGTCAAAGCCACGGTCAGGCTGAAATCCGAGATGGGCGAAGTCTACAGCGATTTCGAGATGAGCCTCAAGCAGGACGTCGCCAAGAAGGAAGTGTCCCGCCGCGAAGGCGGCAAGTATCAAATCAGCTTTGACCGTTCGGTGGTGGGCGCCATCAACGGCGGCGGTCCCGAGATCCAGTTCAGCACGTTCAACGGCGACATCTACATCCGGAAGAAGAAATAGCTTTCGCCGTCGAGACGGTCGCGAACGGGGGCGGCTTTCGGGCCGCCCCTTTCTTTTCGGGGTCAAACCTGCACTTTGATACAAAGTGCAAAAACTCGGGCGTCGGCATCGAGCTGCAGGCCTATCGCTTCATGCCCCGGGAGGAAGGCCGGGACTCGGCCTCGGGCCCACCAGCCGAACGATCGGCTTGCGGGGGACGTCGAAGAACCTTATAATTCAAACGGGTATATTCGTGAAGAAGACCTTCGGCGGCCAGAGCATGACGGCCCCGCTGAAGCGGGTCATCCTCAAGCGGCCGGCCCAGGCCTTCCGGGACGAGAGGACGATCGGGCGCGAGTGGCGCGGCCTCAACTACGGCGCCCCCCCCGACCTCGAGCGCGCCGAATCCGAATTCGAAGCGTTCGTCTCGATCCTCAGGGATCAGGGAAGCGAAGTCCTTTTCCTGCCCGAGGACGATCGGACCGGCCTGGATTCCATCTATGTCCACGACCCGGCCCTAATCACGGACGCCGGCGCCGTCACCTTCCAAACGGGCAAGATCGTCCGGCGAGGGGAAGGATCCGCGATGGCCGACGCCTTGATCCGCTGGGGCGTTCCCATCCTGGCCCGGATTGACGGCCCGGCCACGGCCGAGGGCGGGGATATGGTCTGGCTTGACCGTAAAACGCTCGTCGTCGGCCGGGGGTTCAGAACGAACGGACACGGCGTCGAAGCCCTGCGCTCCGTCCTCCGTCCGCTCGAGATCAAGGTCCTGGACTATCATCTTCCGTACTGGAACGGGCCGGGCGACGTCCTCCACCTTATGTCCTTCATAAGTCTTCTGGACGAGGACCTGGCCGTCGTCTATCGCAAGCTCCTGCCGGTTCCCTTCTTCGAGCTCCTGGAGGAACGACGAATTCGCCTCGTGGACATCCCCGAAGACGAGTTTCCGACCCAGGCCTGCAATATCCTCGCCCTCGCGCCGCGCCGTGTCGTCATGCTCGAAGGGAATCCCGTGACTAGGACGATGCTGGAAGCGGAAGGTTGCGAAGTTTTTACCTTCAGGGGGGACGAAATCGCCTTCAAGGGAAGCGGCGGGCCGACCTGCCTGACCCGACCTCTTTTTCGGGAATAGGGCTAGGGCTTAAAGACTTCGCCGCGGAGGGTCGCTTTTTTAATCCGCTTCTCGACCGGAAAGACGCCGATCCCGACCTCGGTCGGCACTTTGATCGTCCCCGGGCCGCTGAGCTCGATGAAGGGATCGATGAGGTCTTCTTTGTAGTAGCGGCGGCTCGCCGAGAGGTCGTGGGGAAGCTTGAAATTGGGGAGGGCGGCGATATGGAGGTTATGAGCCCGGCCCACGCCGGACTCGAGCATGCCCCCGCACCAGACGGGAACGCCCTCCTCCTGGCAGTGGTCATGGATGCGGCGCGCCTCGACGAATCCGCCGACCCGGCCGACCTTGATATTGATGATCCGGCAACTCCCCATCTCGAGGGCGGCCCGGACCGTGGCCAGGGACAGGACGCTCTCGTCCAGGCAGAGCGGCGTCTTCATCTCCTTCTGGAGCTTGGCGTGCTCCCAGAGGTCGTAAGGCGGGAAGGGCTGCTCGACCAGGAGGAGGTTGAAGGCGTCAAGCTCTTTTAAGCGCGGAATATCGGCAGGCGCGTAGGCGCCGTTGGCGTCGACCTGGAGCAGGATGTCCGGGTATTTCGAGCGCACGGCCGCGCAGGCCTCGACGTCCCAGCCCGGCTTGATCTTGATCTTGATCCGCCGGTAGCCCTCGGCCAGATAGGCGCCGATCCTCTCCTGGAGCTCGGGGATGGAATCCTCGATCCCGCAGCTGACGCCGGCTTCAACCTCGTCCCGGACGCCGCCGTAGATTTTCGACAGGGAGACGTTCATCCGGCGCGCCTTGAGGTCCCAGAATGCCAGCTCGAGCCCTGCCTTGGCCATGAGGTTGCCCCGGAAACGGCGCGCCTCGCGAGCGAAGCCCTCGGGCTCCCCGATCTTCTCGGCGAAAACGAGCGGGACAAGGAAATCTTTAAGGACATGCCAGGCGCCCTCGGTTGTCTCCCCGCTGTAAAGGGGGGCATGCTCGGCGACGACCTCGCCCCAGCCGCACAGCCCGTCCGCGTAGACGCGGGCCAGGATGAAGGTCCGGTCGTATTCCCGCCCGAAGCTCGTCTCGAAGAAATGGACATAGGGCAGCTTGCAGAGGGTCAGCTCGATGCGTTCGACGGTCATGGATTCATCCTTTTCGGTCTCTGCGGAGAATATAATAGCACCGGTCGCCGAACAGGAAATCGTCCGCGACCCAGCCCCGTTTGAAATAGCTCGTCAGGACCTTGCGGAGGGCCGCCTGCCAGGCGACAATGAGGTCCGGCCGAGGCTTGAGCGCCTTGATGTCGCCGGGAATCTCGGCGAGCAGGACACGATCCTTGAGAGCCGTCTTCGGCTTGCCCGGCGGCGGAAAGGGATCCCCGCTCCCGGCGACCCGCTCGAGGGCTTTGGTCAGGGCGCCGGTCTCATACCTCTCGCGCTTCCTGTCCCACCCGTCCCGGACCCGTCCGGCCTTGATCGGCCATTCGACGAGGAGCCGGTCGGTCGGTATCCCGGGGGCCAGGCAGAGCGTCGGCGTGAACCCGTAAAAATTTTCTAGGTAAGTCCGGCACAGGGCGCCCAGGGTGTGCAGGTTCAGGTTCGCGTTCCGGGCCTGCATCGGGTCGTAAGTCCAGGTGATGAGGTTCACCCCCTGCATGAGGGCCTCGCGCCGCTGGGCCCATTTAAGCTTTTTCCCCAGACCGTAACCCTGGAAAGCGGGAAGGACCGCCAGGTGGTGGGAATGCTGGCAAAACCGGCCGCGATGGAATGCGGGAAAGGAATAGACATATCCGACCAGGGCGCCGTCGACGAAGGCCCCGAGCAGGATGGCTCCCATCCGGGCATGGATGCGGAACTGGTGAACTGGGGTCAGGTCGAGGTCCCCGTGTCCCCAAGCCTTTCGCTGGATGTCGAGGAGCCCCTCGAGCTCGGCCAGGCCGTCGAGTTTTCGGATGCGGACATCAGCCATCCAGCTTGACCTTTTTCCTACCGGCGATGCGCTCGTAGATTTCGACAATCCGCCCGGCCATGGCCTCGGCCGAGAACTTTTCGTGGACGACCTTACAGCCCCGTTCGCCCAGCGAGGCGGCGAGCTTCCGGTCGTGGTAGAGCTTGAGAATGGCATCGGCCAGGGCGGCCGGACTCCGGGCCGGGACGAGGAGGCCGGTCTCTTTATGGACGACGACCTCGGGAATGCCTCCCGCCCGGGTCGCCACCACGGGGAGCTTCGCGGCCATGGCGTCCATGATCGAGCTTCCCAGCCCTTCCATATGGGACGACAGGACGAACAGGTCCAGCGAGGCCAGGATGCGCGGGACGTCGTCGCGGTATCCCAGGAAAAAAACGAGGTCCTCGACGTCGAGGTCGTGGGCCTGCCGGGTCAGCTCCATGTCGAGCGAACCCGAGCCGACGACGATGAGTTTGATCCGAGGCGTTTCCTTCTTGATGATCCGGGTCGCGTCGATCAGGAAGCGGTGGCCTTTGTGGTCCTCGAGCTGGGCGACGATCCCGACCAGGAAATCGTCGGGGCGGAAGCGGAGCTCCCGACGCAGGAAGCCGTCGTCGGCGGCCTCCCGGAACGGGGCGAAATCGACGCCCGAGGGAACGACTTCGATGAGTTTGGAGGGGACGCCGCCCTTGACCAGAACCCGCCTGACCTCGTCCGAGATGGCGATGACGGCGTCGATATTCGTGACGTACTTCCGCCGGGACTTGATCGGAAAGTCGACGCGGCGGGAGACGATCCGAATCGGGACCTTGGCCAGGGCGGCCGCCGCCTTCCCGACCGAAACGGCGTGGGCGTCATGGAAATGGGCGAGCCGGCAGCGATGCTTTCGCATCGCCATCCCGAGCTTGAGGACGGCCGCCAGATCGAACTCGTTCCTCATCCTGATCGGGAGGACGGGCAGTTTTTCAGCGGAGGCCTTTTCATGGAGAGGACTTCCCGGCTGGCAGACGAGCCGGAACGAGCGCCCTTGGGCCTTGAGGGCCCGGGCCAGGAAAAGGACCTGGCGCTGGCCGCCCCGCCATTCCTTCCCCGCGTCAATCTGGAAAAGGCTCAATCCGCTCTCCCTTCTTCCAGATCTCGCGGAGCTTGGCGTAGCGGGCGAATATGGCGTAGCCGTTGAGGACGGAGATGACCAAGCCGGGGAACCCGTCCATGAATCCGCGCTTGAGGATGTAGGACTTGATGAACCGGGCCGGCGGCAGGCACAGGAGGTGGACGGCGCGGCACTTAATCTTCTTGGCGTAGAGCTTCTGGGCGCCCAGGCTCGAAAATTTATTGATCCGGTCCAGGTGGTCGGTGATGTCGCGGTAGCTGAAATGATGGACGTCGCCCTGGAGTCTCTCGATCCGGCCGGCCACGAACAGGCTTTCATGGACGTAATCCCCCTCCCAGCGGGCGGCGTCCTTGCGGAAGAGCCGGACCCTCCGGTCGGGATACCAGCCGGAATGCTTGATCCAGCGGCCGAGGTAGAAAACGCGGCGCGGCATCGAGAATCCGGCGCAATCGGGTTCCTGAAACGACGCCTTCAGGGCCAGGAGCTCCTCCCGGAGCCCGGGCGAGAGCCGCTCATCGGCGTCCAGGGACAGGATCCAGGGGCCGGCAGCCAGGCCGTTCGCGTAGTTTTTCTGGTCGGCGTAGCTCGTCCACTTCCGCTGGACGACGCGCGGGGTGTGCTTCTTGGCGATCCGGAAGGTCGCGTCGGTCGAGAAGCTATCGACGACGACGATCTCGGAGGCGACCCCGCGCAGGCTGGCCAGCGCGGCTTCGAGGTTCTTCTCCTCGTTGCAGGTGATGATGACCGCCGAAATCTCCATGGCGGAATCTTATCACAGGCTAAAAAACCAAATCAAATGGCCCGATGGACGCTCCGCCTCCGCCGACACAAAGACGAGCGGCACGGCCATCGGTTCGCCGAGTTCGGTTCCGGTTCGAAGCCCTACTTGCCGGCGACGTCCGAGACCTTGATCCCGTGGTTGTCGAGGCTCGAGCCGACCGCCCTCTCGTACCGGGCCAGGGACAGGTTGTAGTCGATCAGGGATTTGATCTCCATCGACCGGGCGTTGGCCAGCTCCTCCTGGAACTGGAGGACGAAATAATTCGTCGTCAGCCCGACCCGGAGCTTTTTTTCCTCGGCCTCGAGGCGCTTCTCGGCCAGCTCCCGGGCGAGCCGGTAGGCGTTGACCCGCTTGGCGTCGGTTTCGATGCTCCGGACGGCATCGTTGACATCAAGGGTCACCTGCTGCTCTTGGGCCTTGAGCCGGGCCAGGTTCTGGCCGAGCTCGAGCTTGGCCTGGGCGTATTGGGACCGGGTCAGGAAATTCGAAAGGGGGAGGCTCAGGGTCAGCCCCACCGTCCAGTTTTTATAGAGGAGCTTCATGGCGTCGCGCAGGGAATCGGAACCTCTCCCTTTTTCTTTGCCGATGATAATACCTAGGTAGGGGTTGTCGTCGAGATATTTGATCCGGTCGCCCGAGATTCCGGGGCTCCAGTAGGAAACCTGGAGGTCCAGCCCCGGGAGCATTTGGTTGCGGGCGAAGCTGAAGTTGATCTCGCCCGACTCGATCGTCTTCCGCGACGATTCCAGGTCGGGCCGCCGGGCCATGGCTTCGCTCAGCGCCGACTCGAGCGAAACCGCCTTCTTCTCGAAGACGGGCTTGTCGGCCGGGATTATCCGTCGGGACCAGACCGCCCCTTCGCCGGACAGGTTGATGAGACTCTTGAGGACATCCTCGCTCCGCTTGATCAGCGCCTCGGCCTGGAGGATGTCGGCCTCCCGCTGGGCGACGACCGCCTCGGCGTTAAGGACCTCGAGGGGAGCCAGGACTCCGACGGAGACTTCCTTGCGGCTCTTGGCCAGGAGGTCCCGAGCGAGCTGGAGCGATTGCTGATTGACCTTGAAGCTCTCAATGGCGAAGACGAGGTTCCAGTAGGCTTCCTGAACTTGGTAAATCGTGTCCTGGAGAGTCGATCGGAGCTGGCTGCGCGAGATGTCCAGGTTGTTCTGGGCCACCAGGATCTGTTTCCGGTTGACCTTGAACCCGAAGTCGCGGAGGAGCGGCTGGGTGATGTCGAGGCGGAGAGTGCTGCCGTAGCGGGGGTTGATGAGCTGGAAGGACTCGTTCGTTTCGGACCGGTAGCTCGTAAGGGACAGGGATATGTTCGCCCCGCTCGGGACGCGTTGGACGAGCGTGGCCCCATAGTCTTTTTGATCGGTCTTGATCGTCCCCGCGCCCTGGAGCCACCAGTAGGGAGGATTTTGGTTCTTCTGGGCGTTAAAACTGAGGTCGAGCTGGGGCAGGAAGGTCTCCTTGGCCATGGCCAGTCCGGCGTCGGCGATCTCGGGGCCGTAGACCGAGACGGCCACGTTGAGGTTATTCTTGAGAGCCTTGACGATGGCGTCTTCGAGCGAAAGAGTCAGGCTTTCCTGTTCCTGACCGAAGCCCGATGCCAGGGCCGCTAAGAAAACGATCGAGAATAGGGCGATGGTCCGTTTCACGTCAGTCCTCCTTGTCAACGGTGGCCCCGGAGGGCCTATCTTTAAAGACGAATACAGATCTTTTCGCACTCATCTTAATTAATATACGCATTTGCGGCCCCAGGGTTCACGGACCGGGGAGTCGAAGGGTTGACAACAGGTCCGGACTCCGATAAAAGTCAGACAGATGAGAAAGGCGATCAGCCGCGTCGGTCCGGGAGCCGCGGTCCTGTCCCTGGTTCTGGGCCTTTATTGGCTGTTTTTGAGACAAGCGCCCCGGTTCACGATCGATGCCCATTCCTTCCGCCCCTCCTTTTGGTCGCTTCTCGCACATACCCTGATTCTTCTCGTCTTCCTCTTCATTCTCTGGCAAGGCTATTCCCGAGCTCTGGCGGCGTCCCTCCATCTCGATACGGAAGAGGTCCTGGTCCGGGACGCGCCGACTTACCTTCCCCTTCTGGCTTTGGGGCTCATACCTCTGGCTTGTCTCCATTATATCGGAACCAAAGACATGATGGAAAGGGCCAAGCTCTTCGGGCTGGCGGCGGCGGCGGCGGTCCTCTATCTTAAAGCCGTCCAGCTCGCCCGTTTTTCCACGGCCCCCGGCTCGCCGGTTCCAACCTGGGGACGGCGAATCAAGGGCCTTCCCTTAAAAAAGAAACTCGTCCTCCTGTTCGTGGCCGGA
>Ga0214474_1001524_pt1 | contig 10682 bp, 5 predicted proteins | sample RVTome_2_FD_187335 | JGI IMG/M metagenome (GOLD analysis project Ga0214474, IMG submission 187335) | Soil microbial communities from uranium-contaminated site in the Upper Colorado River Basin, Wyoming, United States - RVT95D214 HiSeq ...
AAATCCCTTACATTTCCACTCCCGTGGAATTTCAATGACAGCACTATTCACTTCTGTTCGGTTGAACGGCGCCGGATTGTAGACAACAAGTGCCATTTCATCTTTTTCCATATCAGAAAGATCGATAGTGCCGACAATATCTATCATCGCCCGTTCTATGACACAACTGCTGATTTCGCGGGATTGACGCAGGCGATACATCACATCATCGTGAACGATGTCGCGTCCACATCCGGCGATGGAATCATGTCCGTGATTTTGCAATAAATAATTGTATGCCAGATCGATAAAATTTTGCGGATATGGGGCGCCTAACAAAGCGGCGAAAACTGCCATAGGTTCAGCATAACTGGTAATCGCGCGTTCTGTTCGAAAATTATCCTGCTTGAGGTACGTACGGGCGGAAAGAATCCATCCCCACAACGCGCTGGCGCTGCCCTCCGTATACGAATGCCGCATTTCACCCTGAACCGTGGGCCATTCCGAACTGACATTTTCGCGAATACCATTCTGCAACTGTTCAACTGTGCTGTGGAATACCTCTGCATCATCCCCAAGTGCGTTGTTACAATCATCGATTAGCTGTGCTTCGCGAATATCCGGACAGGATGAGTCATGACCAATTGACCAAAACCGATGCGGTGTTGTCCAGTCATCATCCTGTTCCTCGATCGCCTGACGGGCGAAATCTTTAATATGCTGTTTATTGTATTCAAATTCAGGATGAACATACTGATAATCGAGATCATAATTTTCCTGATCAATGAAGCGAAATGGCGCATGGCCACGTTTCCAGGACATTTCCCGGCCATCGATATCTGTTTCATTCCAGAATACCGGGCGTTGTAAAAGGTACCAGATATTGTATCGAGGACGGATTCCCATTCGGGAGGCAATGATTTTGGTGCCGTCAGCTCCCTGCCAGATAAACTCGGATTTCTGAGCTACAATCGTATTCACACCACGATAGAACATCATCACATCAATCCCGAATCCTTTATAGATTTGCGGCATCTGCGAGATTTGTCCCCAGGAAAAGGGAGAATATCCTGTTTTTGCAGGTTTTCCAAAGCGGCGGGCAATTTTATGCCCCAATAATAAGTTCCGAATAAGCGATTCACCGCTCACACAGAATTCGTCCGGCAGACAAAACCAGGGACCGATAACAAGTTTTCCTTCGTTTACATATTTGCGAACAGTATCTTCCATCTCAGGCCGTGCTTCCAGATAATCCTGAATCGGCAGCGTTTGGGAATCAAGATGAAACGATTTGAATCTCGGCTCTTTCTGAAAAATATCAAACAGCATATCTATCATGTATACCAACATATGCCGTGTTCTCTGTGCAGAATAACGCCATTCCCTGTCCCAATGCGTGTTCGAAATAACATGACATTGAATCCGTTTATCTTTTTCAGTTGACTTCACAGTTGTATTATCCCTTTACGATTGGTAATTTTTTCGACTGACATCATTTCACGTTTGAATTGCAGTTGCATTAGGATTTAATAATCTGCAGAATTTCTTCAAAATCTTGGCAGAAATATTGGCACAGATTTTTTGCGCCACCATCGATGATATTGCCTCCTGCGACACCGATAGTAGTGAAGCCGGCAAGACGAATCGAACAAACGCCGGCGCTGCTGTCCTCAATTCCCACCACTGAGTTCCTTTCGGTAAACGGAATAGCTAATCCTACCCGGCATGTTTCGGCATAGAGCCAGGGATGCGGTTTCGGTGCTAATTCCCCAAGTGTGCCGGGTTCCCCTTTGCGAAGTGGAAAACCTGCAGTAATAATGGCATCATAAAATTCTTTTGGATCCCCCATATCCAATGTTCGGAATGCAGAAAGTATTTCGGGCCAAGCTTTTTCATAAAGACCTGATGTAACGAGCCCAATCTTAATTCCCATCGATTTTAGTTGATATAAAAAGTCCTTCAGGCCGGGAACTGGTACAAAGGCATTGACCTTTCCTCTGCCTTCCATAATTTCCTGCATTTCGTAATGAGTATGCTGAAAATAGAGACGACGAGCTTCTTCCACATTTTTATCAGGACAATATTTTTGAATACAGTGTTGCAAATGCTCGGAGACACTGTGTCCGGAAACAAAAGGGAGATCAGCATTTTCCAGTTCAAATTTGGGATTATCAAGCAGACTTGCAGTTGTTTTTTGAATTATCCAAATCCAGAATTCCTCACTCCGTACACTGGTTCCATCCAGATCCATTAAAACCGCTTTCACCGGTTTTTGGAGGGATACCGGGTGAACCGGATAATACGCAGAGTAGCCCATTGATGATTTTATATAAGCTAATGTATGTCCTTCAAAAGCAATGAATTCTACTTTTCTGTCACCGATTGTTGTAATTGATATAACACCATCTTTACCGGCTAGAAACTTTCCATCGCTGGATTGCTGTATAGTAATAAATTCTGAATCATTCTTTATTTTTTCAAGTGCGGTAAGGTCTGCTAAAATGTCCATAATTTCCTTATTCAGTGCACCAGATTTTCATGAATGATTCCATACACCCCATTATATCCAGTCTCACTATCAATTTTATTTTAAGTAGATATCACTAATTTTCTAATTTAATTTTTTCACCGATTTGCGGATTATGAGACGATTTTGTAAAATTACTTTTCTATATCGCTCATCTGTTTTTTGCAATCGTTCCAAAAACAGTTTAAAGCTTTCTCGTCCCATCTCATATAAAGGTTGATGGATGGTTGTCAACGGTGTTCTCATTTTGTCTGCGAACTGAAGATCATCATAACCAACAACAGATAAATCCTTTGGAATACTTATTTCTAAATTATTAGTATGAAAATATATATCAGCAGCAAGCAGATCGTTCATCGCAAAAATCGCTGTTGCTTTTAATTCATTTTTAATTACTTTAATCAATTCAGAAAAAGATTCAGTAAAACCATATTCTTTGACCTGTTGAATTAAATTCGGATCAAATTCAACATCATGTCTTTTTAATGCTTCTTTATATCCTGCGATACGATCTTCGATACTTGTTTCCTTAAAGTCATATACAACAGCAATTCGACGGTGTCCCATTTCTAGAAGATGGTTCGTCATTTCAAAGCCTCCACCAAAGTTGTCGGTGACAACCAGGTCAGTCGTGACATTTTTACATTCATGATCAACAAGAATAATCGTTTTATTATTATCAATTAATTTTCGTACGACTTCTTCATTGCTGCATCCTATTTTAACACCATTTTCAATTTCCTGAACAGGATAATAAATGGCGCCCTTTACACCATTTCCAATCAATTGATTTATATAAATATTTGCTTTTTCCCATTGATTATCTGTATTACACAGAATGGTATTATAACCAGCAGCCATTGCGGCATCCTCAATGCCACGAATCAAATCAACCATGATGCCGCGTTGAATATCAGGTACCAATACTCCTATTATATTATTTTTACTTCCAACAACAGCATGTTTTCGATCCATTACAAAAGAACCTGAACCACGTCGTACTTCAATGAAACCCTGATCGACCAAAAGTTTAAGCGCTTTACTGATAGTTATTCTCGTTACATCATACTTTTCTGCAAGTATCCGTTCAGCAGGAAGCTTTTCTCCGGATGCATATTTCCCAGTTTCAATATCATTGAATATATCATCTTTAATTTGGATGTAAATCGGTATTGGATTATCTTTATCGATCATGTCGAACCTCATTGGTTCTTTAATATAAATATATACTACTGTTATTTACGCGGATAAAAACATTGAATCTAAGATTCGTTTGAATTTTTGGGATTATGACAAACCTAAAACTGATAGTCAAACGAATGGCAAGAATCAAAACTTGCCATTCGTTTAATCTTACATGTCGTTGCTATAATTTAAGTAATTTAATAAAAAATAGCAAATAAAATAACAGGACATTTGTCCTATTTCATAAAAATCATCTTCATCGTTTGAACACCCAAATCTGAACTCAAGCGGTAGAAATAAATACCATTTGTAACGTTTTCTCCCAACTCATTGGTTCCGTTCCAGGCTACATGATGAAATCCCGCAATCATCGGTTGATCAATAATAGTTTTAATTCGTTGACCTAACACATTATAAACGGAAAGCGTAACATGTGCCTTTTGGGGAAGTGAAAAATCAATGTGAGTTGAAGGATTAAATGGATTTGGATAGTTCTGTTTAAGCTCATACTTATCGGGGATAGTACCAGAAATATCTTCGACACCGGTTCCACTTGCTGTCAAAATTGTCATACCACTTTCAGAAGTGACAACAACCGTTCCTGTGCCTCCATTAGCAGTAATTTTCCCGGCGGTGATATGATTATTAAAAATATTTGTAAAGTTTCCCGGAATAGTAACTTTACCACCCGAAATATCTAACAAAGAGCCATCAGGAATTGATTTTGTATCATGAAATTGAGATAGATTAAGCTCACCGCTGTTCACATAGACAAATCCTTTTCCACCGGTTCCCTCAAACGCCGTTCCGTACATTCCAGCTACATTGATCGTTCCGCCATTTAATATTACGGTACCTTTGACTCCATTATTCCAGCCAACCCACATGTGTTCGCTAAAATTTACGGTTCCACCTGACTCGACAATCATGGTACCGTTGGAAGCCCAGCCGATACCATTCCAATGTACACTGCTAGTCAGGGTTCCACCATTGGCGATTATAAGCGTATCATTCTGAGTCGCTGATGCACTAGCATTATCGCCCACAACGAAATAGCTCACTTTACATGCAATATCCAAAACACACGGTAGTGCACCCGGAACATTAAAAACGACTTTGTTATCCTCCGGTACTCTGCCATCTGTCCAGTTTAAACGCTCACTCCATAAACCGGTAGAGGATGGGTTTCCGGCCGGATTCCAGACGGTGGTGGCCTGACGTTGCGGAAGGGCCTTTGATTCAAGATAGGCTTTAATAGTTGCAAGCGCTGCTGCCCCATCATACGTTGCCAATACATTCGGGTACCATTGCAAAGAACCAAGTTGACGACCATCAATTGTAGAGACTACATTTGCCTCATATGAAAAGTCTTCTATTAGATCTGTAACATCTGCAAAACCAGCACCATCTTCTGTCTCAATACCAGGAACTGTTAAAGGATTTCGATCACCGAATGCGAGCATGTTTTTATCCTCTTCAGTCCAGGTCATACCTGCCGGCAGGACGCCATAGTCAAACATGGCTTTTTTCGCGTATACATCACCAACTGCCTGGCTGGCAATACTCGGTGTTTTCATTTGTGGATCCTTCGTATTATCGTAATTATTTTCTGCCACGATGTAATCATAGGCATCAATTAATGTCTGGGTTTTTTGGTTGATAAACACCGGAGGCACATTTTCAACCCGGGTCGGTAGCGTCACCCCTACGGGCAGAAATCCCCAATCACGCATTGAGATTGGATAATTGGCAGGATCATTATCATAACCACCAGCATAATAATTGTTCAAAAAGGGACTGGTAAAATGGAGGTTGTTTGAAGATAACCACTTTACATCTTCCTGTTCTGGCACATAACCGTGACCAAGTTGCCAAAGGTATGCGTTAAGAGTATCAAGATTTGTAACACCACTAATTACGCCATCCGGCAACTGGCTCAAGTAGGTGGCCATACATTCACCTTCCCAGTTACAATTGATGAATATATTGTTGGTAAAATAAGCTTCCAGGAACTGATCAAAGAAAAATACATATTTAGGTGTATTGACGATCGTGTTATGATCAAAAAAGACAAATTTACTGGGATTCAATTTTCCAAAAAATGTCAATCCGGAATTTGAAACCGTAGTGTTCTCGACCCATAATGAGTCAATGGGTTCCCCATTATCCCCGCGGGCAAAAACAGCAAAATTCCATGAATTCTCAAATTGCGTGTTATCGCGGAAATAACAATTTTTAAAGAAAATATTCATCGGTCCACGTACTTGCCTTAATTCAAACATGTCACCATTAAGAACACCTTCGGTTACAAGATCTTCACACCGAAGGGTTTGTCTGGAGCGGTACAAATAAAATAGCGCACCCGATTGACCATCTGTTGTTGTAACTGGCCAATAAATATTCTTTAAGGTCAGGGATCCGTGAACTCTGTGTCGAGGTGCTTCTTGACCATCTTTTGGGGTCGTTAATACAATCGGTTTTTTGCCGCCTTTTTCGCCAACAATAATCAGTGTCGACGTCGAGTCGTTGACATTATCGCCGCCAAACAGTATAGGTGATTGTACAAAGTAAAACTGGTCCTTACTTAACTTATACACACGTTTTGGATTGATACGATTCCCCCCTGCCAATGTATCAGCATTGATCGTGTTTTCCAGACCTCCTATATTAGCAATTCCGCCTGGAATGACAATGGTATCCTGTGAAGCAGGGACTTGAGAAAATGCAAGACCTGCTGTCAACAAAACTAAAATAAGCGAAGTCGTAAATATATTTCGGTTCATTTTTCAACTCCTTAAATGTTTAAACTATAAGCAAAAAGCAAAGGATTTAATAGATCCATAAAATTAAAATACTCTTTTAATTTTATAATCACCTCCTTCTAACAAAAAAGGTTAATAGATCCATGATACTGTTGATTTAGTGCTATTTTTTTCGCTTCGACCACAATATACAGCAGTCAGGGACCGCTGCTACCCAATATGTTGTGATGCTTTGCTAAGGATTGATATTAAATCAACAGAGTCATCCATAAGTTTAAAATATTCCTTTGTTTTTTTATCACCTCCTTCCGACGAAAAAGGACTAATATTCATACCTTAAGCCAAATTGAGATGTAAAACCATAAAATTCACTTGATGTCGGTAAGACATACCGTTTGGCTGCCAAATGTGAATCATCAATAGTCTCATTCAAATTGGCCAAATCCATAGTGAGTGAAAGATTTTCGGTGATTTTTTGTTTTAATTGCAAGTCAATACGGAACAAATCATCTGTTTTTCTATCCAACAAGCTGTGTAAAGGGTCGATGGCGGCATTGGTTTCCCCTTGATATCGGAACGACAATCTTGATGAGAATCCTTTATAATCCCAGCCAATCCGCGCATTAAACAAAGTAGCCGGCTGATCGATCATGTTTCCTTTTCGGGTTTTATATACTGGTATGGATATGGGTCTTGGAAACGGACCGGAAGTATCCACACCAGCCACAAATCCAATATAAGGGTATTGGGTTTCTGACCAGATCATCGTAAAATTGATATCAGCTACTAAACCCTTTAATAAACCCGGCAAATACCAAAAATTCGTTTGTAAACCAACTTCAAATCCACGATAATAAGCCTTGTTTGGATTATTGATTGGCATATTATTCATCAATGTACCGGACTTCAAAATAAGATCTTTATCATACAACTTGCGGGGAGCTTCTAAAGATTCTATGAGTGATTTAGGAGCGCCTTGCAAATTTTCAAAGTACTGAGGTTGATAAAGCGGCAATCGATAAATCAAATCACTAATTTCCTTGTAAAATCCATTGATTGTAAAAAGACCCACTTTATTCGAAAAAATTGAAAAACCCAGATCAAAATTGGTGGCCAATGCTGGTTTTAAGTATGGATTATAAGCAGTTAAAATTGTTTTAGTATTATTAGAAACCATACTCGGGGACAAAAGAATATAATCTGGACGCGAGGCGCTTTTGTAAGCAGCCGCACGAAAATCGCTCCACTCATTCGTTTTAATTTTCATATTGATGCCAGGGAACCAATGTGCATTACTTCGGGTTGCTCTGATATCTTTTACCCATGCGATGCCAAGAGGATTAAAGGGATTTTCTAAAATGTATTTGCCATTGTACTCAGTTTGCATATATTCATAACGTACTCCCGGTAATAGCATAATCCTTTTTCCGACATTGATTTCCGCCATGATATATCCGGCCGTTTGTTCTTCCGTGTTTGAGTAATCATCTCGGTCTGAATCAACACCCAGTCTCCAATAGTACTGATTCCCTTTCCAACTTTTCAGATAATCATGCACAAATTGCAAATAATCCAGATCCGCCGACCATCCCAATTTATACCGGCCGTTTAAAATATCACCATAATCATAATCAGGATCTATAAAATTCGCTCCCACAAGGCCTTCAGCATTCGTAAGACCAAGCTCTTCCTTTGTTATAAAGTCGGGAAATGCGTTAGCATAAATCTCTTGCACTCTTCCAATACCGATTCCACCCCAATAGTAAAGTTGCAAGCTTTCCGTATCGCTCTTTCGATCTTTTTTTCCATATTTAGCGCCAACTTGAAGATGACCGGAAAAATTCTGCATCAAAGTAAAAGGTATCTTCCAGGAAAGATTGTACGTTTGGGTTTTATCCTCCCTTTTGATTGTAGGCCTTACATTGTCCATGAGGATGGATTTCCTACCTGAGCTAATATCAAAATATTCATCAATCAGCATTGATGGCTGTGCAAACAGCTTTTCGCTTTCCGCGATACTGCTGCCGCCCATAACATGATCGTCTTCAAAATTATAACGATCAATATTGTTTTTTAATTTTGTTTCACTATAGGAAAGATCGAAATTGAGCTCAGTATTGAAAAGATTGAAAACGTTATGCAATGAATGCGATTGGATGCTTTCTAGTGGCTCTGAAGCTTCAATTTCAAATCGAAAGTCGTTGTCGTTGAAACGGAATATATTGTCACGCGTTTCATTTTCGTTTTTCATTCGGCTGTAAAAATTGTTGAGTTTTATTTTCATAAAATCTGTTTTGTAATCTAACAGTAAGCTTCCATGTGTACGCTGCCTTAAGCGAATTCTTTCACTAACATTAGCGCTGGTTGTACGAAGTTCATCTGTCATGGCTATATTTTTTTCATAACTGGCGCTAAATTGATCTGATGATCTGTTAATCTGTTCCTGACTTAAATTTAACATCACTCCCAGTTTGTCGTTATAAAAACGATTACTGACGGTTCCGGAAAATTTATAATTGTTAAAACTTGTTTCCAGGTTATTATAAGCGCCAAGCGTAAGAACATTATAATGAAATCCCTCTTCCGCTTCTCTAAGTCGTAGATTGACAACACCCCCAATTGCATCAGCATCTTTATCAGGCGTTAAACTCTTGGAGAGTTCAATTCCTTCGAGCATATCAGATGATATAATACTGAGACCAACACTTCTGTCAAGATCCACACCTTCCAATCTAACCCCTTCAACTTCAACTACCGTATACTTAGGAGATAGGCCGCGAACAACTATTTTATTGCCTTCTCCTCCGGAACGTTGCAATGAAACACCGGGTAAACGTCCAATAGATTCTGCGGCATTGACATCCGGCACTTCTTTGATTCTATCTGATGCGACAATGTTTGTTATAGATCTTGCTGAGAGCTGTTGATTAATCGCCTTCATTTGCCCTCCAGCCTGAGCTGTAACAACGACTTCCTCTCCCTCCAACACCATGTACTTGAGTTCTATATCGAGTTTCAAAGTTTGGTTTGGAGAAACACGCACTTCAAAGCTTTTTTCTTCATACCCGATATATCTGGCTTTAAGCTGGTATACACCGGGGGGAACTCTTAAAATAGCATACTCTCCCCTTAGATTTGTTGCAGCTCCGATACTGGTACCTTCGATGTAAACATTAGCGCCGGGTAGTGCGACACCTGTTGCCGCATCTTTTACGACACCTTTAATTTCTGCTGAATCGGCCCACAGCTTGGCATGACCTAACAATGAGAACAGAATAATGAGTAGAATCTCTTTTCTCCACATAAATTTCTCCTTGTTATGATTGGATGATTCTCTGTTTATTTACACCATCAATAGTTAAGATAATTTTTGATTTAGAGCGCATAAGTTTATTTCATCTTGATTAAATTTCTTCCAAATTAACTAAAAATTTCAGCCGTCACAAATGAACCAAGGTACAATATTTATAAAAATATCCGACAAATTGCTAAAGAAGTGATGTTCTCTTAAAAGCATTGAGCACAATTCAGGCTAAAAATTTTTCCTAAGTCATATATACCAATAACCTTTTTGTAGCATATATGTATACATCTTTCACATCTCATAATAATCTGACATATACTATTATATTTTGGTATATACCAATTACAAAGCTAATATACAAAATGGATTCCAAAATGTCAAGCAAAATTTTATATTTTTGTTAAATTTTCGGCAGGGAAGGAACTCTGACAGCAAACCTGAGCCGTTCCATATCTACTGCATGAGGCAGACGATTGTGGAAGGATTTATTCTGGACGTCCTGAAGAGATATATTGACATGTATAGGGTCTTCTAAAGGAAAAGAATGCTGAGAATCCAATTATGATTTTTGTTGTAAATATTCAATCTTACCTTCCATCATTTTAAGTTCCGCTTTAATTCTTCTTCTCCCGACATTTTGTTATCTCCTTATCTTAATTGTCAATAGAGTTCTGCAAAATAGAAAGAAATGTCATTTCGAGCGAAGCGAGAAATCTGGTTAACGAATTGATCTTATGAGATATACAGATTTCTCACTCCACTTCGTTCCGTTCGAAATGACACTAAAATCTTAATTTTGCAGAAGTCTATAATTGTCAAACATAGTCTATACAGCCGAAAAAGATATTTTTGAATTCAGATAATGATTTATTAAAATTCGATTACATAGAATAAAGGAGCAAAAAATTTGCTCACAAAATTTGAT
>Ga0214474_1001528_pt1 | contig 10667 bp, 6 predicted proteins | sample RVTome_2_FD_187335 | JGI IMG/M metagenome (GOLD analysis project Ga0214474, IMG submission 187335) | Soil microbial communities from uranium-contaminated site in the Upper Colorado River Basin, Wyoming, United States - RVT95D214 HiSeq ...
TCTCATTCCATTTTTCTGCCAGCTTGCTGTCTCTATACTCATCTTTTACAGGCATGAAGAGACACTCGTGAACACTGGAAGTGGGTCCCCCATCTCCCCTTTCCATAATCTGCCATATCTCATCCGCAGTAAATGAGAGGACAGGCGCCATAAGCCTTACCAGGACATTCAGTGTCTCATTCATGACGGTCTGTGCAGACCTGCGGGAGATGGACTTTTTCGGAGAGACATATAGTCTGTCCTTTATAATATCCAGATAGAATGAGGATAGATCAATGACACAGAAATTATGGAGCGTGTGATATACGATGTGAAATTCATAATTTTTATACGCCTTGATGACCCGATCATTAATCTCCTGCAGGCGGTGAAGCGCCCATCGGTCCAGCTCCTCCATCTGATCGTATGAGACACTATCATTTTTGACATCAAATGAATTCAGGTTCCCCAGGAGATATCTGCATGTGTTGCGGATGCGACGATAGGCCTCCGTCAGCCGCTGCAGGATCTCTTCTGATAGCCGCATATTGTCTCTATAATCCTCCGCTGCTACCCAAAGCCGTATGATCTCGGCCCCGAACCTTTTAATAATATCGTCAGGCGCTATAACATTTCCCGCGGACTTATGCATGGCCTTGCCCCTGCCGTCCACCATAAAGCCGTGGGTCAATACACTCTTGTACGGGGCATCCCCTCTGGTCCCCACGGAACAGAGCAGTGAACTGTGAAACCAGCCCCTGTGCTGGTCGCTTCCCTCGATATATAGGTCAGCCGGGCTGTTAAGATAGTCCCTGGTTTCCATAACGGCAGCATAACTGATGCCTGAATCAAACCATACATCAAGGATATCCGTCTCTTTTCTGAACCTGCTTCCCCCGCAATTGGGGCAGCGGGTACCCTGAGGCATCAGATTCTCCTCCGGCTCTTCAAACCATACATCAGCCCCGAACCTTTCCACAAGGCCTGCCACATGATCAATTATCTCCCGGGATATTATTACGGCATTACATTCCCTGCAGAAGAAGACGGTTATGGGGACTCCCCATGCCCTCTGTCGTGAAATGCACCAGTCAGGCCGGTTGGCTATCATCTGATAGATCCGCTCTTCACCCCATGCCGGGATCCACGAGACCTTTTTTATCGCCTCCAGAGCCTTTTTCCTGAGATCATTCTTTTCCATTGAGATAAACCACTGTTCTGTAGAACGAAAGATAACAGGATTCTTGCATCGCCAGCAATGAGGATATTCATGGGTTACAACATCCTCTTTTATCAGTGCCCCGACCTCATCAAGCTTTTTGTTTACATATCTGTTTGCCTCGAACACGTTCATGCCTGCGAAATAATCGACATCCTTTGTAAACCTGCCTGCATCGTCAACCGGTGAATATACATCAAGGTTATACGCGATGCCCGTATCATAATCCTCCCTCCCATGGCCAGGCGCTGTGTGAACACATCCGGTGCCCGCCTCCAATGTTACATAAGGAGCGAGCACTATCAGGGATTCCCTGTCGTATAGAGGGTGTTTGGCCTTATAATTTTCCAGCTCTTTAGCATTGAATGTACTAATAATATGATAGGTTTCCATGCCGAATAAATCCATGCATAGATTAAACAGCCCTTCCGCCATGATGAAAACCTCATTATTGCCCACATCCGCTGCCACATAGTCAAAGTCCGGATGAAGCGATATGGCGAGATTAGCTGGTATGGTCCATGGTGTTGTAGTCCAGATCACAACAGAAATCCTTTTCCCCTTCAATGCAGGGAATTTTTTGGAGAGGTCCGAGATCATTGGAAATTTGACAAAGATGGATGGAGATGAATGTTCTTCATATTCTACTTCAGCCTCCGCGAGGGCGGTCCTGCATGATATACACCAGTAGACCGGTTTTTTGCTCTGATGGACACTTCCATTCATGGCAAACTTGCCGAATTCTCTGATGATTGCCGCCTCATATGCGAAATCCATTGTAAGGTAAGGATTTTCCCATTCTCCTAACACACCAAGACGTTTAAACTCATTCCTCTGGATATCTACGTATCTTTCAGCATACTGACGGCAGAACCGTCTTATCTCCACCTGTGACATACCCATCTTCTTCGTCCCCAATTCTACGTCAACCTTATGCTCGATGGGGAGCCCATGGCAGTCCCAGCCCGGCACATAGGGTGTATTAAAACCCTCCATCTGTTTTGATTTTATAATTATATCCTTCAATATCTTATTAAAGGCGGTTCCCATATGTATATTTCCATTCGCATACGGTGGGCCATCATGCAGCATATAGCTCTCTCGATCCCTTGAGGCCTCTCTTATTTTCCAATAAACGCCTTTCTGATCCCATCTCTCTATCATTTCAGGCTCTTTTTTTACCAGATTAGCCTTCATGGGGAAATCAGTCTGAGGGAGATTCAATGTTGATTTATAATCCATTTCAGAAAATAGTCCTCCAACATTACAGGTTAACGCTTAAATTTGATGTCGCTTTTTTATACCCGCCCTTGCAAGTTCAATAACTTTTCCATGTTATACTGCAGCTCTTGATTACCAGATGACAGTAACCAAGTCAATCGGTATCCTTAAAGATAAGCCCGGAATCCGGTTTAGATATTTGTTGACACAGGCTCATGAAAAAAGTATTTAAATCTCTAAAACTATCAGACAGGAGATCCGGACATGCTTAAGTTAAAATACATATTTTTATCTTTTCTGTGCCTCTGCATTACAGGCTGTGCCCCGGCGCTATTACTCGGAGGCGCGGCAGCCGGCATAGGCGGATATAAATATTATAAGGAGGTATTGACGGTCGTATATGAGGCGCCCTTTGATAATACATGGGACGCGTCAATCAAGGCCCTGGAGGATATGGGATATACCATTGAGCATCAGACAAAAGAGCTTGGGTCAGGCAAGATTTCGACCAGGGAAGATGAAAAGAGTAAGAAGGTTAGTCTTACTTTACGATATAAATCGGTTCAGGAGACTGAGGTGACAATCCGGGTAGGATTATTAGGCGATGAAACTGCCTCAAATGTTATAAAAGATAAGATCGCAGGCCTACTTTTCAAAAAATAAGGAGATATAGATACTATTCTCTTTTAATAGTCATCTTTCTGTTAAACCTAGTCCATCTATTTTCAGAACTCCTATCAAAAAATTTTTTTATAATCGCCACTTTAACACTTCCGGCTATTGAGTGAATAATTTAGCATTGATATTTTAAGTTCTATGATCTAATGTGCAATAGAAAATATATGTGATAATAAGGTTCAAGCATAGGATTAAATAAATTGATTAACATAATAATTTTAATTATAAATATCAATATACAATAATATGAAGATTAAAACGAAGATCTATGGCAAACCAAGATAAAGATATGATAATGGATCGACCGTTTCCCAAATCAGTCTCAATAACTGATAAGTCCGGAAGACTGCAGGAAGTCGTAACCTTTGACGATACGCTTGCTATTATCATAAACGCCGACCCTGATTCAATGGCCAGCGCCATGGCATTAAAGAGATTCTTCTGGAGAAAGGTGAAAAAGGCATCCATCTATCATATCAACGTTATTAAAAGGACAGACAATCTGGCAATGGTAAGGCTTCTTAAGATTAATCAAAAGCATATTAGAAAGCTTGACAGTTCCGAGATTACAAAGTGGGCAATCGTAGACTCTCAGCCTCATCATAATGAACTCCTTAGCAAATATAATTTCGATATTATTATTGATCATCACCCTTTCAATCCAGGATCCAGAGGTCGATTTGTTGACATCAAGGAAGATTACGGCGCTACTTCAACTATCTTGCTCGAATATCTCAGGGCGGCCGGGATCACACCTTCACCCAGGCTGGCGACCGCACTGTTTTATGGGATCAAGACTGATACAGATGATTTTGTGAGGGATTCAACCCCTTACGACATTAATGCATTCAAGTACTTGTATCAGCATGTGAATATCAGTATTATTAAAAAGATCGAGTCTTCCGAAATAACCAGAAAGACGCTTCGCAGTTATCGCACCGCGATGGAGCGTCTGACATTTCTAAAGGATATGACCTTTATTGATATGGGAAAGGTGGATAATCCCGACACATTGGTAATGATTGCAGATTTTTTTCTGAAGATGGCGGAGAACACATGGTCCGTTGTATGCGGCGTATATGGAAGAAGGCTTATAATTATTATAAGAAATGCGGGATTCCGTCTTGACGCCGGCCAGGCAGCAAAAAGGCTTTTCGGCCCCTATGGTTCTGCAGGGGGGCATAAAAGCGCCGCTAGGGCCGAAATCAATCTTGATAAAATAAGCCGTGAAGTTAATGGAAAACAGAGATACACACAATTTATCCTGGACAGGCTTAAAGGGGTAAAAGAAGTCTAGGATCAAAAGGATCAATATTCGTCTAAAAAGAAGGGATATCCAATTGGCCAAGATTAAAAGACACATAATCAGTAAAAAGATGATTAAAGATGTAAAGGCCTCTATTGAAGGAAAACAGAGTCAGTCTCTTTTAAAACTGGTTGATGAGATGCGCCCTGCAGATCTCGCTGATCTAATAGAGCACCTCGACTCCGAAGAGCGTCTATATCTTTTTGAAATGCTGGAACCCGATGACGCCGGGGATGTCCTCATGGAGATCGAGTCCCCCGTACAGGAGAGTATTATTAGCGATCTTGACAACGATGCTATCACTGAAATCGTGCAGGAGCTTGAATCGGATGAAGCCGCAGATATTGTGGGAGATCTGCCAAAGGATCGCGCGAAAAAGATTATTGAGACGCTGGATGTCGATGTATCAGATGAACTGGGAAAGCTGCTCCCCTATAACGAGGATACAGCAGGCGGCATTATGGCACTGGAGTTTGTGGCGGTGAAGGAGCACTTTACAGTCCAGGAGGCTATTGACAGCATCAGGAAAAAGAGAGAGGAGGTTGAAAATATTTATTACCTTTGGGTTGTGGATGATTCTGAAAAGCTTGTAGGTGTTATCTCATTGAAGGATCTGGTCCTTGAACCTCCTGATCGCAGGATAAGCGAAATCATGAACCCCGAAGTAATATCTGTCGATGTCAATAGAGACCAGGAAGAGGTCGCTCAACTGGTGAAGAAATATGACCTGGTTTCCATTCCCGTAGTGGATGAATATAATCGTTTGGTTGGCCGCATAACTCATGACGATATCATAGATGTCATAGAAGATGAGACAGACGAGGATATTTCCATGATGGCCGGCGTAATACATCAGGAAATCGCGGAAGAATCGCCAATAAAGATATCCAGGGCAAGATTACCATGGCTGATTGGGGGCCTTTTTGGAGGTATCCTTGCAGCCGCTGTCATCAACCAGTTCGAAACATCCCTGAAAAAGATAATAGCCCTGGCCTTTTTCTTTCCGGTAATAATGGCCTTGGGCGGCAATACAGGTACCCAGGCGGCAACGGTAGCGGTCAGGGGCCTGGCCACGGGTGACATTGGATTTGTGAATGTAGGAAAAAGACTGTGGACGGAGATGAGGGTAGCCTTTTATAACGGAGTTATATGCGGGATACTGCTGGGGCTTATAGTCGGGACATGGATGTCTGATTACCTATTAGGGTCGGTGGTAGGATTTGCCCTTATGCTGATTGTCCTGATTTCAGGCTTCATTGGTGCCGCCGTGCCTCTTGTCCTGAAAAGATTGAATATTGATCCAGCGATCGCGACCGGACCTTTCATTTCTACTTCAAATGATATTATTAGCCTTCTAGTCTATCTTGGTCTGGTGACCATTTTCCTAAGGTTGACTACGTGAGAAATATAATTCCATAATAACAGCTATAATGAGGTTCTTGCATTTTTATTATATATATGATAAGATTACATTAATTAAGATATATGATCTTCACTCATCCTCTTTTTAAGGACGCGTCATTATGAAAATCAAATGTCCTGACTGCCATACTATCTACAATATAAATATTTCAAAGATTCCGGTTATTCCTGAAGGAGGCATCACTACAATCTGTCCAAAGTGTAAAGGCAAAATCCCTATAGACCTGGAGTCAGGAGCAGAAACGCAGGTATTATCGAAAAAGCAGGTAGTATTCAAAAAGCAGGAGACCCAGCAAATAATCCCCTGCCCCGATTGCGGTCGCATAAACATATCAACTGATATCTGTGCTGGCTGCGGAAAGGTTTTTTCAAAGGAAGAGATAGAAAAGCTGGAAATACCGATCGGTAAATAGATACAAATCTCCCGTCCCTCAAGCTTGCAAAGCCTTAGTCCCCCTTATAGGTTGGTTTTATACTGTTGATATACGACTCAATCCCATCGACAACCCCATAGGCAAGAATTTCATGATATTTATCGCTCTGAAGGCGCTTTCTTTCTGTGGAATTGCTGATAAAGCCTGTCTCTATCAGAATAGCAGGCATCTCTGCCCCTATCAGGACATAGAAGGGCGCCTGTTTCACGCCAAGGCTCTTATTGGCCTTATAACTATTCTTTATGCCGCCCATTATTCCATCCTGCACATTATACGCAAGCTTGCTGGATTCGCTTATTTTTGTGTTAAGCATGAGGCTATTTAGAATGGATTGAAGGTCGCTGATGTTCTTTTCCGAGGTAGCGTTCTCCTTGGCAGCGAGCATTATCGCCCGTTCATCGGTTGCCATGTTCAGAAAGTATGTCTCTAAACCAAAAATATCGGCCTGCTTATGGGAATTGACATGAAGCGAGATAAATACATCTGCCTTTTTCACGTTGGCAAATGCCGTTCTCTCATCGAGAGGAAGAAATATGTCCTCGTTCCTTGTCAGGAAGACATCGCAACCAAGTCTCTCTTCAATAATGCCCTTTAATTTTTTGGCAAGCTTAAGCACGATGTCCTTCTCCTGAATAGCATTATTTATATAACATCCCGGATCCTTGCCGCCATGTCCGGGATCTATTACGATTGTCTTAACGCTGAGTCCGAGCTGCCTTGCAAGCGTTATTGTATCATCAGGGCTCTCGGGTTTCTTGATCCCTTTCCCCACCGTCCTGGTTTCTGTCTTTGCGGCGGTTTTCTTTTCTTCCGCCTTAGCCTCCTCTTTACCGCTTACATCCACCACTATTCTGAATGGATCATGCAGGCGAAAGATCTTATAATCTTTGATATTGTCAATATCCAGCACGACCCTCACAATCTCCTTATTATACTGTGCTGCCCGTGCCATCTGGAGCAATCCGTCCTTTATGGGTATTGTGGTTTCAATGCCGGATCCGACAAAGGTATTCTCAAGATCCAGATAAAGCCTCCTCGGTTTGTTGAGGTCCATATCCTTCTCAAGCAGATTAAAGGTATATTCAACCTGCCCGTCCAGATCAATTACCACACGTGTATAGGTCGGGGTTGACCAGTATCTTATATTCTTGACAGCGGTCAGCTTGCTGGCAGATGATTTATTTATAGCAACAGCTTCGACATCTTCCTTTTTTCTAAGGGTAGCAGCCAGCTTATCCATCATTTCCCTGGCCTTGGGGCGCATGTCTCCGTTAGGGAATTTTACATCTACCTTCAAGAACTCCACATATGCCTGAGTGGAGTCTTTCTTGTATTCGTAATATATCTCACCTATCTTATACTGGGCATCATCCGCCAAGCGGTGAGAGACGTACTCTTCCGTTACCTTACCGTAGATCTCCAATGCCTTATCAAGATCAGCCTCCAGCATGGAATATTGATAAAGTTTTACATACATCTGGCCGGAACGATACAAGGCCCAGGCTGCCTGCTCGCTCTTTGGATATTTCTTATATATGTCTTCATATTTCTGAATACAATTCAGCCAATTATCGCGATACTTCATCTGTTTTGAAGAGCCGTAAAGCGCGTTCCTGGACTCGTCAGCTTTTGTAAGAAGACTCTTCGGGTCTGTAGCAGCCTTGGCCGACACCGCGGCTGTCGGCCCAATGTCAAGCGCGATTAGTGTAAAAAACAATAAAACGGCAATAAAAATTTTCTTGATTATTATCATTTCAATTCGTCCGTATATTTCTTAATCCTGTCCAGCTCAACCAATGCATCAAGCGGCGTCATGGAAGATATATCAAGCTCTCTAATCCGGTTTATCAGACCCTGACTATGCCACCCAAAAAGATTCATCTGCTCAGTACCTTTTGAATTCTGGGGCTCTTTTGACCGGGCAAGCCTCGGCCTTCCCAAGTCGTCAATCTCACCTTTCTCAAGATTACTAAGTATCTCTTTTGCTCTCTCAATAACCTCTTCAGGTATGCCGGCTATACGGGCTACCTGAACTCCGTAGCTCCTGCTTGTCCCGCCCGGAACCAATTTTCTTAAAAAGATTATCCTGTCTTTCCATTCTTTTACCGCGATATTGAAATTCTTTACCCTGAACTTGGTGGACATAAGATCTGTCAATTCATGATAATGGGTGGCAAAAAGGGTCCTTACCCCCTTATTATCTCTGTCGTGCAGGGCCTCCGCAACGGCCCAGGCGATGCTCAAACCATCATATGTGCTGGTTCCGCGCCCTATCTCATCCAGGATGACAAGACTTCTCGTAGTGGCATGTCTCAAGATATTTGCTGTCTCATCCATTTCTACCATGAATGTGCTCTGGCCCTTTGCAATATCATCAGATGCCCCGATACGCGTGAAGATACGATCCACTATCCCGATTGTCGCCTTTGATGCTGGGACAAATCCACCCATCTGCGCCATAAGAACAGTAAGCGTGACCTGTCTCAGGATTGTGGATTTACCTGCCATATTGGGTCCCGTAATAATAAGGAACTCCTGTTCATTGTCATCAAGACGGATGTCGTTGGGCACGAATTCCTCATCCTTGACCGTCTCTTCTATAACAGGATGCCGGCCGTCAAAGATCTCTATTAGACCTCCATCATTGACTTCAGGGCATACATAACCATTCAACTCCGCCGTCTCCGAAAGCCCCGCGAGGGCGTCAATCTCTGCGATATAACGCGCTGTTTCCTTTATACGCCGACCTTGACTGGCGACCTTGCCGCGTATTTGTTCAAAAATCTCATATTCAAGATCTATCTTCTTCTCCTCAGCTCCAAGTACCTTTTCCTCGTATTCCTTCAGTGATTCTGTAATATATCTCTCCCCGTTTACAAGGGTCTGCTTCCTGATATAGTCCTGCGGCACGAGGTGAAGATTTGCCTTTGATACCTCTATGTAGTATCCATATATCTTGTTGTAACCTATTTTAAGTGTGGAGATCCCTGTCCTTGCCTTCTCTGTAAGGGCCAAATCCGCGATCCATGCCTTGCCGTCTCTGGTTATGCTTATCAACTCATCCAATTCATGACTAAACCCTTCCCTTATAAGCCCCCCCTCCTTTAAAGAAACAGGCGGATCATCGCATATGGCCCTGTCTATTATTTCCGCAACGTCCTGAAGACTATCCATCGAAGAGGATGTTTCAGATAAGAGCTCGCTCGTTGAGTCAGCTAACTTCTTCTTGATTGCCGGCAACCTCAGAATAGACAATTTAAGCGCTATAAGATCCCTTGCGTTTGCCCTGCCGAGAGAAACCCTCCCATTAAGTCTTTCCAGATCATAGATCCCGTTAAGCTGTTCTCTAATCTCTTCCCTGCATATCCTGTCGTCTCTAAGATTGGCGACAGCGGCAAGCCGTCTTCGGATCTTATAAAGGTCAATCAAAGGATAACCTGTCCACCTTTTAAGTAGCCTGCTGCCCATCGGGGTTACTGTCCTGTCAATCACCTGAAAAAGCGAACCTCTTATTGATCTCCGTTTCATGGTCTCAAACAGTTCAAGATTTCTGACGGTGGACTCGTCAAGAAACATGTAATCGCCAAGTCGATATGTTACAATCTCCTTTATATGGCCGGGATTGATTTTCTGTGTCTGCTTCAGATAATGCACAAGCGCGCCGGCGGCGTAAACCCCCTCCTTAAGGCCATCACAACCGGATCCCTTGAATGAATTAACTCCCAGCTGTTCTTTTAAAAGATGCTCAGCCCTGTCTTTGATATATGCATCCGCTCTGAGCACTTCAACCCTGTATCGCGAAAATTCTCTGTGATGCAACAGGTTATCGCCTTCGGATAGTAAAAGTTCGACCGGATCGATCCTTCCCAGTTCATCGATTAATTCACGCCATTCGCCCACCTCGGTGACACGAAATTCACCTGTTGACAGGTCTACATGTGCCAGTCCGTAAAGGCCGTTAGTTCCGGATATCGCGGCCATGTATAGATTATCGTTCTTGTCCTCATCAAGTTCATCAATTATCGATCCCGGAGTTACTACCCTGACAACCTCCCTTTTCACAATGCCCTTGCCCTGCCCAGGCTCCTCAACCTGTTCGCAGATGGCAACTTTGCGTCCGTTTTCAATAAGCTTTGCTATATAGGATCTGGATGAATGGTGCGGGACACCGCACATGGGCACCTTTTTCCCGTCATATGATCCTCTGGATGTCAATGTAATACCCAGTATCCTGGAAGCCTTTTCAGCGTCTTCAAAAAACATCTCATAGAAGTCCCCGGTACGGAAAAAGATTATGGAATCCGGGTATACTTCTTTTATGTCAAGAAACTGTTTTAGCATAGGGGTCAACTGGTTCATGCCTCATTCCCTTTGGAACGGTAAAGATTCCCTGAAGCCACATAGGTCT
>Ga0214474_1001529_pt1 | contig 10659 bp, 11 predicted proteins | sample RVTome_2_FD_187335 | JGI IMG/M metagenome (GOLD analysis project Ga0214474, IMG submission 187335) | Soil microbial communities from uranium-contaminated site in the Upper Colorado River Basin, Wyoming, United States - RVT95D214 HiSeq ...
TCTTTGTCAATGACCGTGATCGCCCATTGGGACTCGGGCAGTTTCTGGCGCATCTTGGTGGCGATGATGGTGCCGCCGGTCCCATGCCCTAAAATAACCAGCTTTTTCATTTCCAGATCCTCCCTAAAACTTTGTGAGGCTGAACCGGTTCATTCGTCGGCCTCTCTCTCCGGGTTGGACAAATGTTCGCTGATGCTTTTTAACCAAAAGCAGAGTTCCTCCATATCCAGGGGCTTGATCAAACAGGCCAGGAGGTGCGAGCCGATAACTTCTTCTAATCCAGGGTGATACGAGAGCTCTGAAATCCCCAACAGGTGAAGCCGGGCGTGCATCTTTCTCAAACCCCGGAGAAACTGGTTATTCACGGGCACGGTATCCAGATCCAGGATCACCGCAACCTCCGCGTCTCTTTGCAGTTCTTCCTCCAGATCTTTAAGGGAGTGGATGAAGGTGGCGGCATAATCCAGTTCTTTGAGCAGGGAACAGACTTCATGGCCATGCTCCGTATCGCCGGCCACCACCAGCACACCCGGTTTTTTCATGCACTTTCCCCACCAAGAACTTTTGGAAAAGTAGGGGCAAGGTTTATGCCATGAATATAAGTGGTTATAATTACTTTTGAAATTGTTTGCGAAAAATTGGCGGGCCTAAGGGTTCTTAAAGGAAGGATGAAAAGCTTTGGGGCTGGGTAGGGAAGTAGTTTAAATTTCAAGCATTTTCAAAATACCGTCAATTCTCGGCCGGGAGACCATGCCGACACGATTTATACACAAAAACTATTTATCAATAATATTAAATGATTAACCGTGTCGGAAAATCAGACACTGTATTGTGGGGTTGGACACGGAATGGCCTGGGAAGCCTGTTGCGCTCCTGATGGAGCGCCCTTTTCAGTGGGTGGTAGGTTCTGACTTGATATTATGTCTCTTGAGGATGGCGTACACGGTGCTGCGGCTGATTCCCAGGCGCTGGGCGGCCAGTTTCTTGTTCCAGCCGCATTCTTCCAAAATATTCAGCAACAAGCTAAGTTCCTGATCGGCAATGGTGGCAGGGAAGCCTGGGGCGGGTTGATGGAGGGCCGACGGCAAATCCCAGACCTCCAGTAGGCTGCCCTTGGCCAAGACGACGGCGTGTTCAATGGAATTTTCCAATTCTCTGACGTTGCCCGGCCAGGGGTAATCCAGCAGGAGCCGCATGGCTCCGGAACTGATCTCCCGGAGGTTCTTGCCACGCTCCTTGGCGAAACGCCTGATGAAGTGGAGGGCCAGCAAGGGGATATCGTTTCTGCGGTCTCGTAGAGGGGGCAGGATAATGGGAATGACGTTTAGGCGATAGAACAGGTCTTCTCTGAAGTTCCTTCTCTCCACCTCCCGCATTAAGTTTTTATTGGTGGCCGCCAGGACGCGTACGTCCACGGTCAGGGTCTTTTCTCCCCCCACCCGTTCAAATTTGCGGGTTTGCAGCACCCGCAGGAGTTTAATCTGGGCCGGCGGAGGAATTTCGCCGATTTCGTCCAGGAACACCGTACCGCCGTTGGCCTGTTCAAAACGTCCCGGCCTTTGACGCGTCGCCCCGGTAAAGGCCCCCTTTTCGTGGCCGAAGAGCTCGCTTTCCAGCAAAGTAGCAGGGTAAGCCGAACAGTTGATCACCACGAAGGGTTTGGCCTGACGGGAGCTCAAGCGGTGGATGGCCCGGGCCACCAGTTCCTTGCCGGTGCCGCTTTCGCCCTGAATCAGGACGGTGGCGTCGGAGGAGGCCACGTCTTCGATGAGCTTGTACACCACCTGCATCTTGGGGTCTTTGCCGATGATCTCGCCGAAGCCGGCCTGGGCCTCCACCCGGCCTTTAAGGCTGCCCAGCTCTTCTTCATGTAAAATAGCCCTTCCAAAGGCTCCGGCGTTCTGCTTCAGCACCAGCTCCACCCACTTAATTTGTTCCGAGTTGGCGGGGGAGCCGTCCGGGCAAGCGATGACGGCCGCGCCACGGATGTGATTGTCCGTGAAGGGAATCAGGACCTGGTGCTCCGCAGAAACATCGGGAGCGATAACCGGAAGTCTTTGAGAAATTTCCCTGGGAAAACTGGTGGCACTCAAACCCTCTAAGGCATTCCGGGCCGCCTGGACCGCCGGGGGATCTCTGAAAAAGGTGACGCCTTCCCCCTCGGACAACACAAAGACCGTATCCTGGGCGCCATTCAGGACCAGCAGGACAATATAGGGGCAAGGGAGGGTTTCCCGGAGCTTTCCCAGCAAAAAGGCGCCCATCTCCTCCAGGGTGTAAAGAGCGCCCACCTCCTGCACGATCTGGCAGGCGGTCCGGGCCTGTCCGTAAGCCCGCTCCAGTTCATGGGTCTGTTCTTCCAGACGGCTGGTATACTCCTCCTGGCGGGCCACCATCTGGTTGAAGGAACCCGACAAAGAGGCAATTTCATCCTTGCCTTTCACCTCCACCCGGATATTCGCCTCTCCCCGGTCAATCTCTCGCGTGGCCGCCACCAGCGCCGCCAGTGGCCTGGTGATGCGCCGGACAAATAAAACACCGCCGAATAACGCCATCACCAGGATTCCCAGGGTTATTAAACCGATCTCCACCCAGAGCTTGACCAACTGACCCCGGTAGCGGCTTTCGGAAAATCCCAGGCGCAAAGTTCCGGCCTTGCCTTCGAAGATGGGCCAGGCGGTATCCAGGTAGCGGTCCCCCTTTTGCGAGACGACCTGCCGAAAGCCGGACTGCGCCGGGGAAACCGTCCGGTTGGCCTCCAGCAGTGCGGCAGGTACGCCCTGGTCGAAAGTGTGGGCCAAAACCTGACCATCTTTGAGGATGAACAGATAGGCCAGGCCAGGGTGAGTGCGGCTTTGTTGGTCCATTATCTTCTGGAGCCCCACCAGATCGTTGATGAGAATCCGGTCGGCGGCCTCCAGGGCGATGCTGTGGGCCAGGTTCTCCGACTGGCCCATCATCTCCTGGCGCAGGGCCCCGCTGTATCTCTGGGTGACGATGCCGGCGATGGCCAGGCCGGTCAGGATCACGATGGCCGAAATGGTGGCCAGGAGCTTGCTTTTAAGGCTCAGGAGCATGCGGCTGTTCCTTGAGGTGGGCCAGGTACCGTTGCATGGACCGGATCGGCTCATACCACTCTTCCTGCAGGGGCAGGAAGCGATCGATCATGAGCTCGGCCAGGATTTTCCTTCCCTCCGGGTCCAGGTGCATAGTTAACAAGGCTTGTTGAAGCTGCTCCCGCTCTGCCGCCGGCAGGTGCCGGGAAACCACCAGGGGCGGGATGCCGTAAGCCTCGGACTTCTTGATGATACGGGTTTTGGAGGTGAAAACCGGGTTGGTGGCCTGATAATATTCCCACACCAGCCCGTCCACCGCCGCGGCCGCCACCAGGCCCCGGGCTACCGCCAGGATGGAGTTGTCATGGCTGTAAGTGTAAATGATGTGCTGGAAAAAGGTTTCAGGCCGCTGGTTCAGTTCTGCCAGCCAGAAGGTGGGAACTAACCTGCCGGTGTTGGAATCGGGGTCGGTGAAAGCAAAGGTCTGCCCCTTCAGGTCCTGAAACCTTCGAAAGGGGCTGCTCCGGTTGACAATCAAATACGCCCGGTAGGAGGTATTCCCCTGCACCTCCGGGACCGCCAAGGGAACGAAGCCGTAACGGTCTTTGGTGGAGGCATAGGGGCCCGAGCAGATGAAGGCCAGGTCGATCTCCCCTTTCCCCAGGAGCTCATTGATTTCCCCATAGGTCTTGCGTTGCACGAATTCCAGGTCTTTTCCCGACTTCTTGGCCAGATAGGCCAGGAGTTGCCGGTAATGGGTAAAAGTCTCCCGGGGGGAGATCATGGCCGCCACCGCCCCCCGGAGGGTGCCCGCCTCGTTGGGGTGCTGCGTGGGCCGGGCCAGTGGCAGGGTCTTGGAAAAATCCACCGTGACCTGGTCCGGGTCTGTGCTGCAGCCGCCGGCCACCAGGACCAGCCAGGCCGCGACACAGGCTGCCAGGAAACCGCCGATCCTTATCGGCAATTGTTTGTTAGTGGCACCTCTCTGATCAGGCATAACCCGGCATTTGCAACTGGTTGACGGTTTCTAAGTCCTCAACCAGTAGTTTTTTATCAATATAATCTGCCAGGAACAAATTCTCAAGCCGCCTTGGACAGTTTCCGGATCACCGGTCCCGGGTCCACCAGATGCCGGACAAACCACTCCTCGTAATCGTCGGCCCCCAAAGCCAGGGCCAGGATTTCAGAGAAGTGCAGAATGGGAATCTTGGCCCTGCTGGTGTTGCGGATCTCCAGGTTGAGCTGGCACATGGCGCAGGCGGTGACCAAACAGTCCGCCTGGGCGGCCGCGGCGCTGCCGATGATCTCTTGCACCAGAGGGGTGACGATCTCCGGATCGGTGGCCGAGAGAAACGACCCGCAGCAGCGGTACATGAGGGCGTCGGGCACGGCCTCGGCGCCCAGGGCCGTGAGGATGTTTTCCATTTCGCCCTGGAAGTATTTCTCCTTCGCCAGGCGCGGCGGCCGGAACAGGGTGCAGCCGTAGTAGGGGACGAACCTCAAGCCTTTCAGGCTCCGGCGGGCGTTGGCCTTCAGGCGGTCCAGGCCGTACCGCACCAGCACCTCCATGAAGTGGATGATTTCCAGGTCCGGGGCAATGGGGCGTCCCCACTCGGCTTCCATGGTTTTCCGGGTCTCCGGGTCGGCCTTCAGACAAATCTGGGCCGAGCGCAGGTAGTGGAGACAACGGGGACACATGGCCACCAGAGGCCGCCCCGCCGGGGCCAAAGACAGGTTCCGGGCCGCCATCCCCAGGCTCAGGTTCTTGCACATGGTTTGGGCCGAGGAAGAACCGCAGCAGTTCCAGTCCTCAAGTTCGATCAAGTTAAGGCCCAAGATCCGGGCCGCCCGCATCAGGGAACGGTTGGCCTCCGCGGCGGTGGTGGCCAAGGAGCAGCCCGGAAAATATGAGAAGTCCAGTTGCCGAACGTCGCTCATGCCGATTTTCTCCAATAACAGGTGAACAGGTCGGTGATCTCTTTCACGTCACGCACCCGGGAGGGAATGAGGTCCAGCTTGCGTCTGGCCAGCATCTTCAGGCCCACGTCCAGGTCCCTCAGCCAGCGTCCGGTTTGACGTTTGTAACCCAGCATGATGCCCAGCTTGTGGGCCCGGCCATAGCGCTCCAGGGACCTGAGAACCTCTTCGTGAAAGTCAATGATGTTGGGTTTGCCGATGGCCACGCCTTCTTCCACCGCCATTAACCGTAACGCGTCCATCATGTCGGCGATGTCGATGCCCATGGGGCATTGGCTGGAGCAGGTGTGGCAGCCCACGCAGACCCAGATAGTTTTACAGGTGAGAACTTCCTGGCGCATGCCGAATTGCACCAGGCGGAGCACCTGGTTGGGGGTATAGTCCATGGCCTGGACAAAGGGGCAGCCGTTGGCGCAGCTCCGGCAGTGGTAACAGCGGTTGAGATCGGCGCTGCTGCGCTCCATAACCTCGGCGGCCAGGGAAAGTTTAACTTTACCGGCCTTTACTATATCCGGGGTCACAACATCCTGAATGAGGGGCTGAACTGTGCTCATGGGTAATCGTCACCTTCCTTATTCCTTAGTCCATCGAGGCGGCGGCGCCGGCTCTCTTTTCCTGATAATTGGTTATGGCCAGGGCCAGGGCATCGGCTCCCAAGTTGGAGCAGTGCATCTTATTCTGGGGCAGACCCCCCAGGGCCTCGGCCACCACCTGCTTGGTGATCTTCTGGGCTTCCGCCAGGTTCTTGCCTCTGGCCATTTCGCTGACGATGCTGGAGACCGCTATGGCCGCCACACAGCCGAAGGTTTGAAACTTTACATCCTCAATGATGTCGTCCTTGACCTTGATATAGAAGGTCATCATATCGCCGCAGACGGGGTTGCCTACCTCGCCGACGCCGTCGGCGTCATCGATAACCCCGGTGTTGCGGGGATTGCTGAAATGTTCCATTACCTTCTCAGAGTACATTCTTGAACTCCTTGTTTGCCACAGGCCCGGCCTTCTCCACCAGGTCGGCCAGGGTTATAGACTTCAGGGTGTTGAACATGGCCTGGGAAGCCTCTTTCCAGATCAGGCGCGTCGGGCAGGTGTTGGACCGCCCGCAAACTTCGGCCCGCTCGGTGCATGCCGCCAGGCTGGTGCCATCCTCCAGGAGCGCGACGATCTCTGCCACGGTGATCTCTGCAGGCGGCCTGGCTAAAATGTGGCCCCCCTTGGGCCCGCGCACGCTTTCAATAAAATGGGCCTTCTTCAAAGGGATGATGATTTGCTCCAGATACTTCACGGAAATCTCCTGGCGCCTGGCGATGTCGCCTAACTGGACGGGCCCCTGGTTATAGTGCTGGGCCATGTCCAGCAGCAGTCTGGTGCCGTAACGGCTTCTGGTGGACAGCTTCATCTTGACTCCCCTGAAGCGGCCGCCATTTTCTTGTGCCACACCGGGGAGAAGGACCTGAGCCGCTCCACCGCCTGGGGCAATTCCACCAAAACATAGTCCATTTCTTCCTCCCGGTTGTCCCGGCTGAAGGTGAAGACGATGGAACCCTGGGCCACGTCCGGCGAAAGGCCGATGGCGCAGAGGGTGGGCGACACCTTGAGCGCCTTGGAAGCGCAGGCTGAACCGGTGTTGGCGTAGATCCCCCGGCGGTTCAGCATGAAAATCAGGGCCTCCCCTTCGATGCCCACGAAGCAGAAGCTGGCATGCCCCGGCAGGCGCTCTTCCGGATGGCCGGTGTAGATGACCGCAGGAATCCGGTCCATAACGCCGGCCACCAGGCGATCCCGCAGGAATCTTAGATGTCGGGCTCTTTCCTCCAACTCCCCTAGTGCCAGCTTGGCGGCGGTCCCCAGGCCGATGATGCCCGGAACGTTTTCAGTGCCACCCCGGCGGCCGCTTTCCTGGATGCCGCTATGAATCTGGGGCACCAGGCGCACCTTGGGACGGAAGTACAGCGCCCCGATCCCCTTGGGCGCCCCCAGGGCCGGACCGGACAGGGTGAGCAGATCCACCTGCATATCCTTGACATCGATGGGAATGCTTCCGGCAGTGGCTACCGCGTCCGTATGGAATACCACCCCGTGCTCCCGACACAGGGCCGCCAGTTCCGGGATCTGCTGCACCGTGCCGATTTCGTTGCTGGCGTGTTGAATGGACACCAGCACCGTGGCCGGGGTGAGGACCCGGCGGAGCCGCTCCGGTTCCACCTGGCCGTATCGGTTGACGGGGAGAAAGGTCACCTCGAAGTCATGGAATTTTTCCAGAAACCGGGCGGAATTGAGCACCGAATGGTGCTCGATGGCGGAGACGATGAGGTGCCGGCCCTTTTTCAGGTTGGCCAGGGCCGCGCCTTTAATGGCCAGGTTGTTGGCCTCCGCCCCACAAGAGGTGAAGATAATGCTGTCGGCCGGGGCGCCAATGAGTTCGGCCACCCGGGCCCGCTGTTCCTCGATGCTATCCTTGATTTCCGCCGCCAAATCATAAACCGCCGAAGGGTTGCCAAACCGCTCCTGAAAGTAAGGGAGCATGGCTTCGACTACTTCGGGCCTGGCCGGAGTGGCCGCGGCATGGTCCAGGTATGTACGCTCCATCGTGGCGTCCTCAAGAGACCTTTTTGATATAGAGCCGGTAGCAGTCATCGCAGTCATCCTCACAGACCCCGATGAATTCCTGGCCGTGCTTGGCGCACCAGGCCGGGATATCGTCCAGGGCGCCGTCATAGTCGGTAAGAATTTCCAGCACTTGGCCTTCCTTCATACCCTTGAGAAACTCGGCCGGCTCCAGCAGGTGCATGGGACAAACCCGGTAGACCAGGTCCGCCGAGGCATCGGCCTTACATTCGGTTAGGAATCTCATCGCCTTTCTCCCAGAAATTATTGATTTATTATATATTGGTTTTATATACATTATAATGCCTTTATAATTAAAGTCAAGGGCTGCCCCTGATAATTTTGCGATTTAAAAAATATGGGATTTAAGGAGAGCATGGGCTGGCGACGCAGCACGGAAAGAGCCGATTTTCAACAGCCTGGTAGGGCAGAGTGCTCCCTGGACCTCGAAAGAAGCCGCAACCTGCCGACCGCGGCGGCGCCCCCTGTCTTACTGCCCGGCGGCGATCTCCACGGCCCGGTACGGGCACACGTTCAGGCAGAGCTCGCAGACGATGCATTTTTCTCCATCAAACCCCACCGTCATGGTGGCGCGATCTACGTACAGGGCCTGGGTGGGGCAGGGAGTCAGGCAGGCCGTGCAGTGGATGCAACGTTCTTCCCGCCACCTGACCTCCTCCGCCAGGGACTCAACCTCAACGCCCAACTCCGCCAGGAAGCGCAGGCCGGCTTCCACCCTGGCCTTATCGCCGTTCAGCTCCACCACCATATTGCCCCATTCCTTAGGGGTGATGCGGGCCCGTAAAATGTTGACTTTCAACCCCTGTTCCGCAATCAGCCGATAGGTGATGGGCTGATCAATGAGATGGGGCGGGAAGTTGAGCACCACTTTCTTTTTCGCCATAATCATATCCTTCTCGGCAACAAGAAGTTCTTATGCCAGTTTCCTGGTAAAACGCTACCATCCAAACGTTTAACTTATTGATATCTTACCTTCTTTTAACCGCAAACCGGGAGCCGCATTAGACGGCCTGGCGCAAACCTTCCCAGGGCCGCTCTTTGAGCGGCTTGAACCTGTACCCGGAATCAGCCTCAGGCAGCGGCGCCACGGGTTCGGTGAGGAGAAAGGTCCCGGCCTCGATCCAGGACTTCAGGATGAGGGCGATCTCCCGGCCCCGGGCATAGGAAGAGAGCCCGGCGGTGGTCACCTTTTTGCCGTTGACGGTAATTTCCCCGGACTTGAGTTGGGCCACCGTCACCTCGGCCAGGATCTCCGGCTTGACATTGGGATAAGCCTCGCTGTAATCCACCACCGGGGCGGTGATATCGGCGTCGGTCACCGCGGTGAACTCCAAGGTCTCTTCGTCCAAAATGGGTATGGGGAGGCCCAGGCCCAGGGTCAGGGTGACCCCGTAGCCGGTGAACGAGGCGCCCCGGACCCACTTATGGTGCATCTTCTTTAAATCCCCCGTGACCGCCAGGGTGCCGGCCGGCACCTGGGGCAGGCCCAGTTGGGAGCGGCGCACCCCGGGGTTGTGCTGGGTGCCGTGGCTCACCACGAAGCCCTCCCCGCCTCCCAGGAAGATGCGGGTGCCCACCCCTAGGGTGCGGTAGTAAGGATCGTTCAGGAGAGGACTCAACTGGCCCGCGGTGCAGTAGTTGGCGTTCCGCATCCGGGGCTGGAGCACCCCCATGTAAGTGTAGATGACCCGGTCCGAGAGGTTCACCGCCACGTTGTAATTCTGGTAGGCGTTGCGCATATTGAAGAGCACCGCTTCGTTCAGGTCCGCCAAACAGATCCAGGTATCCAGGGCTTTCCTGGGATAGCAGTCGGTGCCATAGGCGGCCGCGGTGAGGCGCACGTCTTTGCCCGCCACCAGGTCTTCGATGACGTGCCCTCCGCCATAGGCGAACTTGCCTGGAAAGACCTTGTTGCGGGGATCGTCATCCGGAATGGCCGTGGCGCCCATCAAGATATCCACCGCGGCGAAGCCGGCATAGGCCGGAACCTCGTTCAGGGTGACTTTACCGCCGCCCATTTTGATCCTGGGAGTGGCGTGACCGACGTTGAAGTAGGCCCCGGAGGAGCACATGGGGGCAAAAGTGCCGGTAGTCACTACATCCACTGCGGCCGCGGCCCCCTTCAGCCCTTTTTCCTTCACCACCTGGATGATTTCTTCGGCGGTGCAGACCACGGCCCGGCCCTGCTTAATCTTCTCGTTGATCTCCTGAATGGTCTTGCTCATAACTCAACTCCTCCCCTGATGTAGATAAACTCAGCATGCGTTCCCGGGCCAGCCGCGCCTCGGCGGGCAATGCTGGTTGCGCTCTGTTAAAATCCCGGTTCAGAAAAAATGCCTTCTTGAATGCATTTTAAAAAATTAAGATTATAGACTATTGTTTTTATATATAGCATATTGATATAATATCAACAAATATTTTTCGGCTAATCTCTTGCCCAGAATACGCCCTCTCGGGAGAGCTTCAAGGAGTGCAGGCAGTCATGGAAGCAACCGCCCATCAGGAATTGGAGCAGTGCAAAGTCGAAGTGAAAACCGGCCAGACCTACCGGGAGGAGATTCCCGGGGTCGTCCGGGAGCTGGTGGACTCCTGCTACAGCCAGGACTACTTTGCCCACGTGGGTCCGGAACCCATTCCCTCCCGGGAGGCGGTGGTCGCCATCGTCCGGGGGGCCTCCCGCCTTCTCTTCCCCGGCTACTTCAGCCGCCAGCGGGTGGACGCGGTGAACTTAACCTTTTTTCTGGGGCAGGAAGCGGTGGCCCTTTTTGAGGAGCTCTCCCGACAGATAACCCTTTGTCTTCGCCATGAGTGTCTGCGCTACGGGTTGCCGTGCATTCACTGCCAGGAGAAGGGTCAGGAGGAAGCGGTGCGTTTCCTGGGCGCCCTGCCGCGCCTCAGGGCCGTCTTGGCCACGGACGTCAAGGCCGCTTACTGGGGGGACCCCGCGGCCAAAAGCCATGATGAGGTCATCTTCAGCTATCCCGGCCTGTTTGCGGTC
>Ga0214474_1001530_pt1 | contig 10659 bp, 7 predicted proteins | sample RVTome_2_FD_187335 | JGI IMG/M metagenome (GOLD analysis project Ga0214474, IMG submission 187335) | Soil microbial communities from uranium-contaminated site in the Upper Colorado River Basin, Wyoming, United States - RVT95D214 HiSeq ...
GCTATGATCTTGAATGCGACCTTCCGTGGGTCGGACATTATTGCTCGTCTGGGTGGCGATGAGTTTGTGGTCCTATCCATCGAAAGTCGTATCGCCAGTGCCCAGACGCTCAGCAACCGTTTGCAAGAGAATCTTGAGCTCCATAACGCAAAAGGAGATCGCAGCTTTAAACTTTCCATCAGCATAGGCATCGTATACTACGATCCTGAATTTCCATGTTCCATTGATGAATTGATTACAAAGGCAGATCGATTAATGTACGAGCAGAAGCGGAATAAACAAACAGACCTGCGTAACGCAAGGAGCTAAGAGCCTCAGGCAGGGAAAAAAAGATGGATGAGGGACGAAAGACGAAAAGGATAAATAGTGTAAGAGATCTGGAGGTTTATCAACTTGCATTTATCTTAGCGGAGTGATCGTCCGCCTTCTCTCGTCTGAGTGAGCGAAGTGAATGATCGTCCATCATGATTTAAGGAAGGGGGAGAACACGATGGCTGCCAACGAAGTTGAAATCCTTTTAGTTGAGGACAACCCAGACGATATCCAACTCACTCTCAGGGAATTGAGAAGACACCATTTTGCAAACAGGGTGCAGGTGGTAAGGGATGGGGCAGAAGCCTTAGAGTTTATTTTTGCAACCGGCCCATATGGAAAGAGAGATATCAATCACCAACCCAAAATGATACTACTCGATCTGAAGCTTCCCAAAGTGGATGGCTTAGAGGTTCTCCATAAATTAAAGATTGATGAAGGGACGAGATCGATTCCAGTGGTGGTCCTGACCTCTTCCAAAGAAGAACTGGACTTAGTAAAGAGCTATAAACTTGGAGTAAGCAATTTCATTGCCAAGCCATTAGATTTTGACAAGTTTGCGAATGTCGCTTCAGGACTGGGTTTCTATTGGCTCTTGTTGAACCGTTCACCACAGTAAACCCCGCCCCTGCGTTAAAACGTGGGGCGGGGTAAATGACGATACACGAGGGACGAGAGAGGAGCGACGAAAGAAGAAGGGCGATGGACGAAGGACGAAGGACAAGAGACGAGGGGCAATGCACGAGGGAATGAAAATCGTCAATCGCCATAGCGAAGCGGTCATCCATCATCTGTCGGAAAGGGAAACCCATGGGTAATAAACTTCGTATCCTCATCCTTGAGGACGTACCCGAGGATGCTTCATTAATGGAGCATGAATTAAAAAAAGCCGGGTTCACGTTCACCACCAATCGCGTGGAAACAAGGGAAACCTTTGTCAAAGGAATTCAAGAATTTAAACCCGATCTGATCCTCGCTGACTATACCCTTCCTTCATTCGACGGTCTTTCGGCACTGGCCATTGCACGGGAACAATGTCCGGAGGTTCCTTTCCTCTTCGTCACCGGTTCCCTCAACGAAGAGACCGCAGTGGAGTGCATGAAGTCCGGAGCAATAGATTATGTGCTGAAGGATCATCTCGTCCGTATCAGCCCTGCGGTCAAGGGGGCATTGGAGAAAATACAAGCTAAAGGGGAAAAAGAGAGAGCCGAGGAGGTATTGAGGGTTTCCGATATTCGATACCGCCGACTCTTTGAGTCCGCAAAAGATGGGATATTAGTTCTTGACGGAGATACTACAGAGATCACCGATGTCAACCCTTATATGGTGGAGATGTTGGGCTACAATTACGATGAGCTCTTAGGGAAAAAAATCTGTGATGTCAGCCCATTCAAAGAGACGGAGAAAACTCAGACCTTCTTTAAAGAATTACAGAAGGAAGGATATATCCGTTACGAAAATCTATTGCTCGAAACCAAGGAGAAGAAAACGGTTGACGTGGAGTTTGTCAGCAACGCCTATGACGTCGATGGTAAGAAGTTAATTCAATGCAACCTACGTGATATCACCGGACGCAAACGGGCTGAGGAAGCCCTGATAAAAAGCGAAACGAAATTTCAGGAGCTCTTCAATGATGCACCGGTGGGGTACTTTGAATATGATCAACAGGGGTGCATCACCAGTGCCAATCGCACAGGGATGGAAATGTTGGGCTATACCCTTGAGGAGATGATCGGTCAGCCCGCATGGAAGTTTATCGTCGAAGAGGATGAAGCCCGTCATCAGATGTTGGCTAAGTTAGCGGGCATCATGCCTCCGGCTCACGGGATTGAGCGGACCTACCGGCGAAAAGACGGAACAACATTTCCAGTCCTCATTTGGAATCGACTCCTTAACGATTCAGAAGGAAAGATCATAGGGATACGCTCGACGATTCAGAATATTACCGAGCGGAAGCAGATGGAGAAAGAGAAGGCCCTTTTGGAAGAGCAGCTTCGTCAGTCTCAGAAGATGGAGGCCATGGGTAGGCTGGCAGGGGGAATAGCCCACGACTTTAACAATCTCCTCACCATCATCAAGGGTTACAGCCAGCTTTTCCTCATCGATTTGAAAAAAGGCGACCCCATGAGCAGAGGCATTGAGGAGATCCAAAAAGCTACTCACCGGGCAGCCGATTTGATCCGGCAACTTCTTGCCTTCAGCCGTCGTCAGGTGATGGAGATGAGGGTTCTCGATCTGAACAGCCTGCTGAGAGAGTTGGATAGGATGCTTCGTCGGGTCATAGGCGAGGATATTATTCTGGTTACCCTTTTGTCTGAGGATTTGGGAAGTCTGAAAGCAGATCCAGGACAGCTCGGGCAGGTCCTGATGAACCTTGTAGTCAATGCAAGGGACGCAATGCCCTCCGGGGGAAAACTCACTATTGAGACGGCCAATATGGAACTGGACGAAGAGTATGTTCGGTCCCATATTGACGTGCCCCTGGGTCCTTATGTCGTGCTTTCCGTCAGTGACACAGGGATGGGGATGACCCAAGAAGTCAAAGAACGGATCTTTGAACCCTTCTTCACGACAAAGGAGAAGGATAAGGGGACTGGCCTGGGTTTATCCACAGCCTATGGGATTATCAAGCAGAGCGGCGGAAACATTATGGTTTACAGTGAGCCAGGCAAAGGAACGACTTTTAAGATCTACCTTCCCCGCGCTGATGAACCTCTCGAGGAATGGGAAGAGATGGTAGTGGAGGGAGTGGAGCTTCCCCGGGGCAGCGAGACGATTCTCATTGTGGAGGATTTCGAGGAGGTTAGACAGTTGACGGCGCAGGTGCTTGAACGGCAAGGGTACAAAGTATTGGAGGCGGCGAATGGGAAAGAGACCTTGGCCGTTTGTGAAAAATATAATGGTCAAATTCATCTGATGGTGACGGATGTAGTCATGCCGGGGATGAGTGGTCGGGAATTGGCTGAACGGATTAAATCTTTTCATTCAGAGATAAAGGTACTCTACACGTCTGGATATGCGGACGATACGATTGTTCATTATGGGGTGAGAAGGGATGGGGTAAACTACATACAGAAGCCTTTTACGATGGAGGGACTGGCAAGAAAGGTCCGGGAGGCGATTGATAAATAGTTCGGAGAATATTCTGCTTAACGCATCAACCTTTGGGTCGAGGAGGCAAAGAAGATGACAGAAGCCGGTATACAGATCATGATTGTAGATGACAATGAGGAACTCTGCGGGATGCTCTCCCATCTCATAGGGAAAGCTGGATTCAATGCTCAGGTCGTTTATGATGGGGAGGTTGCATTGAAGATGATGCATTCCCGATCCCCCGATGTCATGCTTTTAGATATCAAGATGCCTAACATGGATGGTATGGAGGTTTTGAGGCAAGTGAAGGAGATTGATCCAGACCTTCCCGTGGTCATGATCACGGCCTTTGCTGAGATTCACGGCGCGGTTGAGGCGATCAAGGCAGGGGCCCATGATTACCTGGCTAAACCCTTCGATAACAATGAGGTGATTCGGGTGATCTACCGGGCCCTGGCCGAACGGGATCTGAAACGAAAGCTTAGACACCTCACTACACAGTTCCAACAGATGAGGCCCCTTCGGGAGACGATGGGACCAAGCGATGCCATTCGTCGACTTGAATCCGAAGTGCATTGTGTGGCGAAATCGGATTTTACGATAGTCATTTTGGGAGAGACTGGATCCGGAAAAGAACTTGTTGCACAGGCCATCCACACCCACAGTGTCCGATCGAAAGCGCCCTTTGTCCCTGTCGATTGTGGGGCCATTCCAGAAATGCTTTTAGAGAGTGAGCTCTTTGGACACGAAAGGGGAGCCTTCACCGGAGCGGTGGCTCAAAAGTCAGGGAAATTCGAAGTGGCCAAAGGCGGGACTTTGTTTCTCGACGAGATCTCGAACATGCCTTTGGGCTCCCAGGCCAAACTCCTACGGGTGCTTCAGGATAAGGTTGTCTACCGAGTGGGTGGCATCAAACCCATCCAGGTGGATGTCCGTCTGCTGGTGGCCAGCAACCAGAATCTCCAGGGGATCACTGAATCAGGATCATTCCGTAAAGACCTCTTCTACCGTTTGAATGAATTTACCATCATCATCCCTCCGCTGAGGGAGAGAAAAGAGGACATCCCCTATTTGGCGAAGCGATTTCTGGACACAGCGAATATGGAATTGAATAAGCATGTAAAAGGATTTTCAGAATCTGCTATTGAATCACTCATCGAATTCCATTGGCCAGGGAATGTTCGCCATCTTCGGGCCACGATCCGTCGAGCCGTCCTTCTGGCTGACGAAGTGGTTACTGAAAAGCATCTCGATCTGAAGAAGGTTTCTGCGCCGGAGGTGGCATTCCATCCGAAAACCCAAGAGGTGGCTTGGAACAATTCTCCGCTTAAAGAGATCCTTCGCCATAATGTCATTGCGGTCGAGCGGGAGGTCCTCATTCAGGCATTAAAGCATACGGGGGGGAATAAGGCCAAGGCGGCGAGGTTACTTCAAATCGATTACAAGACCATTCATACAAAGGTGAAGCAGCTTGGGATTTCCATAAAAGAGACCCTTTCCTGAGCGGTTGAAGTGGAGGCTGAAAATTTCCTGATGGAGGCTAACAGAGCAGAAATTTATCAAGAGGATTCATCGGACCGTTATAAGAACCTCTTTGCCATACTTCTGGATGCGATTCCCTCCTCCGTTCTTCTGATCGACCGGCATTTGTGCATCGTCTCAGCAAACCTGAATTTTCTTGAAAAAAATAGGCGCTCCCTATCAAACACAGTGGGGTACCGATTAGAGGACGTGTTCCCGCCTGTCATCTTTGAATATATGGATCTTGCAAGGCGTATCCGTCAGGTGTTCGAGAAGAGTCAACCAACCCGAGGAGAGCGGATCACCTATCATGCACCAGGGCTTCCGATACGCATCTATTCCTATATCATCCTCCCTTTCTGTTGGAACGGAGTGGTTGAGAATGCGATTCTTTTGATGGAGGATATCACCGAACAGGTCCATTTGAGCGAAGAAGTCCATCGGATAGAGCGCCATCTCGCGAGTATCGTTGAGAGCGCCAATGACATCATCCTTTCCACCGATATGGAAGGAAGGATCCTGACTTGGAATACGGCCGCCGAGAAACTTTCAGGCTATGCCCTCCATGAAGTGAAAGGGCAATCATTCTTCGAATATTTTGCCAAAGAGCGTCAGGAGGAGGTGATGCTTTTCCTCTCTCGATTGAAGGCCAAAGAGAACAGAGAGATCTCACAAGTCGCCGAGTGGGACCTCGTGACGAGAAAAGGTGACCTCATTCCCATCTCTTGGGTCTTTTCGACGATGAAGGATGAGCTGGCTCAAACCGTAGGAATGGTAGGTGTGGGCAGGGATCTAACCGAGCGCCGAAAGTTTGAGATGCAGTTATTTAGGTCCCATAAACTCGCTGCTTTAGGGGTGATGGCTGGAGGCATTGCTCATGAGATCCGGAATCCTCTGGCCGTCTGTTCCTCAGCGGCGCAGTTTCTCATGGAAGATCATATAACCTCTGAGTTTCGAAGGGAATGTGCCCAAAAGATTCAAACAGGCATACAGAAGGCATCGATCATCATCGAGAATCTCCTGAAGTTCGGCCGTCCATTGTCTCATTCGGACATGACGGAGATCCATCTGATTTCCGTTCTCAAAGAGACCCTCATGTTGATCAAAAACCAGGGCAAGATTCAAAAGATCCAGATAACGACACACTTTCCTAAAGGCTCCGTACGGATCAATGGAAATGCCAACCTTCTCCAACAGGTTTTTATGAACCTTTTCTTAAATGCCATCCATGCGATGCCCAAGGGGGGAAGATTAAGCATCTCGACTGAGAGTATGGATGGGGAGGTGAGGGTCCACATTAAGGATACGGGTCATGGCATCTCAAAAATGGCCATTGAAAAGATATTCGATCCATTCTATACCACCTCCACTGTAGGAAAAGGAACAGGATTGGGGCTTTCTATCTGTTATTCGATTATCAAGCACCACCTTGGCTCCATCGATGTTGAAAGTAAGGAAGGAAAGGGCAGCACATTCACGGTGAGGTTTCCTATTCTTTAATTGAACCACCCCCACCCCTCCCTCTGAGGGAGACTGTGTCGTAATTGTAGGGGCTTGATTTATCAAGCCCACTAATAGGGCTCAATGAATTGAGCCCCTACAAAATATTGTGCACGCCCCTTCTCTTTAGAGGGGCAGGACAAGGGTGAGAGACAGCTATAAGGTAAAGAAGGAGCAACAAATGAGAAAGAAGGACAAAAGGTTTCTTATTGTGGATGACGAGCCAGATATGTGTTGGGCTTTGGAATGTATTTTGGAAAAGAATGGGTTTCTCACAAAAAAGGCGTTGAGCGGCACTGAGGCGCTGTCATTGATTGAGTCGGAATGTTTCCGATTGGTCTTTTTGGATGCGAAATTGCCGGACATCGATGGGCTCGAACTAGCAAAACAGATTCGAAAGATGGATGCTAATATTCGTATCATCATTGTTTCTGGCTACTTCTACAGGGATGATGTGGCGATACGGAAAGCCTTGGAGCAAAAGTTGATCTGGGGTTTCATCGGCAAGCCCTTTTTCCATGAAGAGATTTTGAAGGCGGTCAAGACTCCGACTTGTGGGGACAGATGCTAGCTTGCAGTCGTATGTGTGTGAAGATAGGGTGATTGATAGGCCATGGACAAAGAATTGCGGATCCTGATCCTTGAAGATGTTGACGCCGACGCTGAGCTGATGGAGAAGGAGCTACAGAGAGGGGGACTCTTATTCTCAGCAAAACAGGTGAAGACAAGGGAGGGCTTCTTAGAACAACTTAGAGACTTTCCACCGGATCTCATCCTCGCAGACTATGAACTTCCTCAATTCAATGGGATGGCTGCTCTCGAATTGGCCAAAGAATATGTTCCAACAGTTCCATTGATCATCCTCACCGATTTGATAAATGCAGAGGCATCTGTTGAATGCATAAGAGAAGGGGCGGCAAACTATGTGATTAAGACCCATTTGATTCGTCTCGGCTCTGTCGTCAAAAGCGCGCTTGAGATGAAACGGATCAGAGAGGAAAAGGCGCAGGCGGAAGAGGCGCTGTTGACTTCCGCACGTGAGTGGCGTGCTACCTTCGATGCTGTGAATGATGCCATCGTCCTGATGGACTTAGAAAGGAAGGTCCTCAGATGCAACAAGGCCATGGAAAATCTGCTTGGGAGGCCGTTCAGCGAGATCATCGGCCGTACCTTTTGTGAACTCCTGCACGGGTTTTCAGAACCTGTCAGAGGGTGCCCAGCCCTGCGTATGCAGGAGACCTGCCGCAGAGAAACCATGGATTTATCATTGGGTGATCGATGGTTTAACATCGTTGTAGATCCATTGAACGATGAGAGGGGTTGTCTCATCGGGGTGGTTCACATCCTATCGGACATTACTGAGCAGAAGCGAGTGGAAAAAGAGAAGGCAATTTTGGAGGAACAGCTTCGTCAGTCTCAAAAGATGGAGGCCGTTGGTCGTCTGGCAGGAGGCATTGCTCACGACTTCAATAACCTCCTCACCATCATTAAAGGTTACAGCCAACTCGTCCTTCTTGGACTTCAAGAAGGTGATCCTTTGAGGGAGAATACCGAGGAGATTCAAAGAGCCACTGAACAGGCAACGGATCTCATCCGCCAGCTTCTGGCCTTCAGCCGTCGCCAAGTGATGGAGATGAGGGTTCTTGATCTGAACATAATCATTCAAAATCTGGAAAAGATGCTCCATCGTATCCTTGGCGAGGACATTGAAATGGTGACCCATCTGACAGCGGATTTGGGAAGGACGAAGGTAGACCCAGGGCAGATCGAACAGGTCATTATGAACCTTGTGGTTAATGCCAGGGATGCGATGCCTTCAGTGGGAAAACTCACCATTGAGACGACCAATGTCGATCTGAATGAAGAGTATATCCATACCCATATCGGTGTTGCCCCAGGTCACTATGTGATGCTTGCAGTCAGCGACACTGGGGTGGGGATGACTCCAGAAGTTAAAGAACGGATCTTTGAGCCTTTCTATACGACGAAGGAGAAAGGGACGGGATTAGGTTTATCCACGGTATATGGAATTGTAAGGCAGTGCAGTGGTACTATTTGGGTTTACAGTGAACTGAACAAAGGAACGATCTTTAAGATCTATCTCCCTCGGGTGGAAGAGCCTTTAGAGGAGATGGGGGAGAAGAGGGTCTTAAAGGACTTTCCCCATGGGCAAGAGACCGTTCTTGTGGTGGAGGATTATGAGGAGGTTCGGAAATTGGCCGTTCGGATCCTTAGCAAGCAGGGCTATAAAGTGCTGGAGGCCGCTGACGGAAGTGATGCCTTGCAGCTTTGTGAAAAACGTAAGGGGCCAATTCATCTAATAGTGACGGATATGGTCATGCCCGGGATGAGCGGAATTGAATTAACTGAGAGACTCATGGTCATGTATCCGGAGATCAGGGTGCTTTACATGTCTGGATATACTGACAGCAGAACAATATTGGGGGCCGATGACGCTAATTATATTCAAAAGCCTTTTACAGTTGAAGGACTGGCAAGAAAAGTGAAAGATGTTCTGGAAAAAAATGCAGATGGATTAAAATTTTTACAAACATTTGACATTCAATACCAATCATAAACAAATTAATTGGTTAAGAGGATTCAAGGGCTCAAGTGTTTTTAACATAGGTGATAAGATCTTAACTAAGATTTAAGTCTATGTAATTCCAAAGCATTTCACTTGAATCCTTGTCATTTTTCTACTCTTTTGGAAACAATCCTAATTTTATTAACCTTTTCGGCATAAAATTTGCTTATTTTAGTTAGAAGAGGGGGTTAGAAGAAAATTGATGATCAGGAAGTTTGCATTTGCCAATTTCATCGTAATCTGCTCAATCGTTCTTGGTGATTTTATGCTTTTGTAGATCGTTAAGGGAAAGTTCGAAGATTAAATATAGAGAGAGCTTAGAAAAATTACTACACGCTCTCTTGATTACACAGCGCGGCGTAGCCGCAACCAAATGACACTGTGTCTCTCACAGAGCTCTCAGAGGGCTGGAGTCTTTGAGCCGAATCGTTGAGAGGACGATTCGACTCAAGCTGCCATGATAATGTTCTGAAAAACGAGGCTTTGGTCTGATTTCCCCTCTAAGGAAATCAGACCAAGGATGTCTTCTCAGTGACCTCTGTGAGCTCGAGCGAAGCGGGCGAGAGATCATGACAATTTTGCTTAATAAAATTTCAAGATTTTGCACGTTAGTAGCATAGATTTAAATTAGAGATTTCTGGAATTTTTCAGAAATCACGTAGAAATATAGGGCGAAAGTCAAATTTTGAACATTCCGTTCAAAATTGTGTTCGGAAGGGGAAATGAATTTTAGCCAGATTCTCACCATTTCTCAAGTAGTAGGCATAAGAAGACTTGGGATCAGTTTTAAAAGGGTGGCCATTTGGACGCTAATCTTTACTAATGCCTTCTTCCTTTCTTACTTTCTTACTAAGTTGTTTCATTGAGAGCTCTGAAAAACTACTATACGCTCTCTTGATTACACAGCGCGGCGTCGCCGCAACCAAATGAAAAGATGTCTCACACAGAGATCGCGGAGATACAGAGGCAATTGAGGAAGATATATGTTTATGGAGAATCGGGGAGATACCGATTCTCCATAAGCCTCATGTCCTCGGCAAAATATTGGATTTGAAGTCTTGACGCGCTTACGGCGCTGAGTGCTTTCATCGAATCGGTACCTCCCGATTCGATGAAAAATAAGGGACTCCTCTCTGGGTCCTCTGTGTTCTCGAGCGAAGCGGGCGAGAGATCATAACAATTTTGCTTAATAAAATTTCAATATTTTGCACGTTAGTAGCACAGATTTTAATCAGAGATTTCTGGACTTTTTCAGGAATCTTTCATTAGTAAAGTAGGTATATTGCTTTGAGATTGATTGGTTAAACTTACAAACTCTTCACCCCGCCTCCTTTCATATAACCCATAGCAGGCGATGATCTCGAACCGAGATCATCGCCTCTTTTTTTACTTCTACAACATCTGGGTTATTCCTCCTGATCTTTGTCATTATAGTATTGTGGGTATGCTTTTCTGGCACATTCTGAACACATTCCATGAGTGAATTCCGCTTCGGAATGATTTTCGATATAGGTTTCGATTTGATTCCAGTACCCATTATCGTCTCGTATCTTTTTACAAAAAGCACAAATAGGCAAAAGGCCACGCAATTGTTTAACTTTTTCCAAGGCATCTTGAAGCTGTAAGATCATTTTTTTCCGTTCCTC
>Ga0214474_1001533_pt1 | contig 10648 bp, 7 predicted proteins | sample RVTome_2_FD_187335 | JGI IMG/M metagenome (GOLD analysis project Ga0214474, IMG submission 187335) | Soil microbial communities from uranium-contaminated site in the Upper Colorado River Basin, Wyoming, United States - RVT95D214 HiSeq ...
GAACAGCAGCTTCTCCATGGGGTCGAGTATCGGTGTCTGCGAGGGGGCGAGCCAAGTCCTGGATAAGGAAGGGCAGAGCAAGATGGTCTGCGTTATTGGCGATTCGACCTTCCTGCACAGTGGGATCACGCCATTGTTAAACATGGCGTTCAATAAAGCCAATGCAACGGTGATCATCCTGGACAATTGGATCACCGCTATGACCGGCGCCCAAGAACACCCTGGCACGGGATACACGGTCACGGGGGAGGAGACCATTGTTGTCGACTACGCCGAGCTGGCAAAGGCGCTCGGTGTGGCATTGGCGAATATCCGCCGGGTTAATCCTTACAACATTGAAGAGTTAAACAAAATTGTAAAAGAGGAGACGAGCAAGAAGGGAACCTCGGTGATCATTACCAAGGATGCCCCCTGTGTCTTACTGCGCCGGTCGATCAAGGACTATAATGATCCCCTGTCTATTGATGAGGGGGCCTGCACCGGCTGCCGTGGCTGCCTGGAGCTGGGCTGCCCCGCCATCTCCTGGGACGCTGGCAAGGCGGGGGAATACAAGACAGCCGACGGTAAGGTCAAGAAGAGGAAGGGGACCTCATGGATCGATGCACAGCTCTGTAACGGGTGCGGCCTCTGTTACCAGATCTGTAAGTTCGAGGCTATAAGAGGGGTAAAGGCAGAGGTCCCCTTCGGATTTCAGTTGAATAAGAAAAAGACGGTATCCTAAAGGCAAAGGTTCATGCATAGCAATGTGACCAATATCTTGGTGGCAGGCGTCGGCGGACAGGGGGTAATCTTGGCCAGCGACGTTATGGCAGATACCTTTCTGCAGGCCGGCTATGACGTCAAAAAGAGCGAGGTACATGGCATGGCTCAGCGTGGGGGGTCGGTTAGTAGCCATATTCGCTTCGGGAAAAAGGTCTACTCACCCATCATAAAAATGGGAGGGGTGGATTATCTCTGCATGATGGAAAAGATGGAGACCTTACGCTGGCTGAATTACTGCAACAAATCTACCGTCATCCTGATGGACGACATCGAGGTAAACCCTCCAATCGTGAACCTAGGTGACATGAAATATCCGCGGGATATAGAAGAAATATTAAGAAATAACTTTAAGAGCGTTCACGTCATTTCTGCTGCTGCGATAGCTGCTGAGTTGGGAACGGATCGGGCCGCCAATGTGGTGCTTTCAGGAGCCCTCTCAAGATTGCTTGATATCGACCAGGAGCAATGGCTGAAAAGCCTCTTGGCTCATCTGCCGGAAAGACTCCATGCGTTGAACAAAAAGGCCTTCCTCGCGGGGAGGGAGGCCCTGTCGAATTTTTAACCCTGCACCCCGTATCATCTCTCTTTTTTTTCCCCTATGTGCCTCGTGTCCTGCAATGATCGCCGCGTAGCCTTCTTGAGATATACGATAAACTCAGCGCCTTTGCCCTTTTCACTCTGAACCTTTATCCTTCCCCCTAATTCATCGATAATCTTTAAGGAGATGGAGAGCCCGAGCCCTGTCCCCTTGTCCGGCGACTTTGTCGTATAAAAGGGGTCGTAGATCTTACCAAGATCCTCTGGCGCGATCCCCATCCCTGTATCCTTGACGGCAATGATCACCCACTGTTTATCCTTTTCGGTCCTGATGGTTATGGATCCTCCCTGGGGCATGGCATCGGCCGCGTTTATCAGTATATTGAACAGGACCTGTTGCAACTGGTCGCTGTTTCCCTGTGCCAAGGGGAAATTTTCCGCCAACGAGAGATCAATGGCTATTGCCTGAAACCTTTCTTGCACGCTTACTACTTTCAGGGAATCTTGGACTAGACGATTTACATCGACATCCTCTCTGTGGGGAGAGGGGGGCTTGGAGAATTGCAGTAAATCTTTGATGATACGGTTGATCCTCTCCGTCTCTTTCCTCGTCCTCTCCACTAAGTCCAAAAGGATCTCCCCATCCTTGAGTTTTTTACGTTTCAGCCGCTTGTGCAGAATCTCCGTATGCCCCAACACCGATGTCAGGGGATTACCGATCTCATGAGCTACCCCCGCTGCCATTCTCCCCACGGATGCTAATTTTTCAGAGCTCACCAGCTCCTCCTGTGTATCCTTTAATTGTTTAATGGCCCTCTGCAAATCTCGCTGTTTTTCTGCCAACCGCTCAACCATCTGATTAAAGGCCATGGCCAGCGTGCCTATCTCGTTCCCGTAATCTACCTGTGCCCTCTGACCCAGATCACCCCGCCCTATGCTCTGAGCTACCTTCACCAATCTCTTTAAGGGATTTACCACTACCCGAGATAAGAGAAGGCTTCCAAAGGCTATGATGACGAGGGAATCCAGCACGATCAGAATGAGGAACAAGCGCCGGAAGACTACCAGCCTATCCATGACATCGGCCATGGAAAAAGCAACCTGGACCCCGCCAATGACCTTCCCTTCACCCACCAGGGGAGCGGTCAAGATGAGCCTATCATAGAAGGACCACCAAAGGATTCCCGTCCTTTCTAAACGTAAACCCTCATCCCCTTGGGTGATGGCCTTAAGCAGCGCGTCGTCGTAACGCTGTCCTCTCCCTCGCGTGATCAGGGGCCTCAGATCTCTATCCACAACCAAAATCCCCTCTACCCCTCCCAATTGGGTAAACCCAGCGAGGATCTGTAAAAGACGGGGATCCTGCTGCCAATTCGCAGCTTGAAAGGCATTGATCCCCCTCTGCAGGGAAAAGAGGATGATGCGCGAGCCCGCTATCTTCTGCTCCAGGATCTCCTGCTCGCTTAACCTGAGGATGGTAAAGCCGACCAGCAGGAGCGAGGCCATCGTGAGTACGGCGATATTGAGGACGATCTCCGTCCTGAGACCTATGGGTATTTTTCGAAAAAGCCCTTTCATGCCTGCACCTTACGCAGCAGCAGCCCGTAGAAACCCTAGATACCAGGCAATCAGCAACTCACCCCACAAAACGTAGATGATGGCCCCCAACGAGAGAAAGGGGCCAAAGGGGACAGCGTATTTGCTGTCAGCCGAAGACGAGAGCATCAAGGTCACGCCGACCACCGATCCGACAAAGGAACTACACAGGATGGTGAAGAGCACCCCTTTCCAACCTATGAAGGCGCCGATCATGGCCAGGAGTTTGACATCACCTCCCCCCATCCCTTCCCTCTTGGTTACCATGTGATAGACGCTTGCGACTACATAGAGGGAGCCTCCGCCTAATAAGACCCCGATGAGGGAATCCTTAATCGACATCTGGGGATGGAGCAGGGAGATGACTAAACCGATGACGATCCCCGGTAGGCTGATCACATCGGGGATGATCCGGTGGGGAAGATCGATGAAGCTTACCAGCGTTAAGGAGGCAAAAAAGGCGAGATATATAAGATAAAGGGTAGAGATACCATACCGCAAGAGGAGTATGAGGGAAAAAAGGCCCATAAGGAGTTCCACCAATGGATAGCGCAGGGATATGGGGGCCTGACAGCCCCTGCATCTGCCTTTCAGGCAGATAAAACTCACCAGGGGGATGTTGTCATAGAAACGGATGGGGGTCTTGCAACGCGGACAATGAGAGGAGGGTGCGACGATGGATTTACCCGCAGGGATGCGGTAAATGCAGACGTTGAGAAAACTCCCGACAATGGTTCCAAAGACAAAGCCGAAAAAAAGCGTGATCCAGTTCATTGGACTCCCCTCCCCTTTTCCCTCAGCAGCTTCAGATAGAGATCCTCTTGCTCCCTCACCATTTTCCGGATATCGAACTCACCCACCATCTTTTTCCCTTGCTTCCCCATATTTTTAGCCTCCCTGGGATGATCAATAAGATAGATAATCCTATCGGCCATTTCCCTTGTATCCCTTGGTTTGGTAACGAAGCCATTCACCCTGTGGATGACCGCCTCCGGCGTCCCATCTACCTCGGTGGCGACGATGGGTATACCCATGGCCATGGCCTGGGGTAAAACGCGTGGAAGCCCCTCCCAAAGAGACGTGAGCGCGAAGATATCGGTAGCAGCGAGGATCCCAGGGATTTCACGGCGCCATCCGAGGAGTTTAAACCTCCCTCCCAGGCCTAATTGAGCCGCTTTCTTCTGCACTTGTTCTCGTAGTTCGCCATCCCCCACCAGAATGAAACTGGCATCTTTCTTCTGGAGCACCTTATGCGCGACCTCGACATAGTCAAGAGGGGCCTTTTGGGGCTTGAGGCATCCGATCATGGTAACCAGGGGAAGGCTTGGCTCAACCCCCAGCTCTTTTCGCTTTTCCTGGCGATTAACCTTTATACCGGTAAACTCCTCCAACTCGATCCCGCTCCTGATCAGGGTTGTTTTCTGTTTGGGAAAGATACCACTTTTAACCCCTTTTTTTATATTGGCCTTGGAAACGGCTATAAACATATCGGTGATCCAAGCAGTCACCTTTTCGAGAACGATAAGGAATTGGCGAAAGGGGAAGGGTTGGTAATCGTGAAATCCAAAGCCATGTATGGTGTGGATGATAGCGTCCGCCCTGGCAAACTTGGCCCCCCATCTCCCCAGAATACCCGCCTTGGAGCTATGGGTGTGTACGATCATAGGCGAATCATCCTTTTTTATCCCCTGTAGGATCCCCTTGATCCTAAACAAGGCCCTAATATCCATCAGGGGGTTGATCTCCCTGATGAGCTCGGGGATGAACAACGTCTTGACACCTTTGAGGGCTTTGGCTTCCGGCGCCAAGATCCCTTCCGGGTTGGTTATCAGATAGGGGCGGAAGCGATCTCGATCCAAGTGGACAACGGTAAAAAGGGTGTTTTGTTGCGCCCCGCCTAATTCCAGTTTCGTGATGATATGGACGACATGTACAGGTCTCATGAGAGCGCCTCAGCCGCCTCTTTCCCTTGCAGGATGGCATCCTCCATTGTGGCATATTCCCACCGCCCATATCTCCCCAGAGGATAGATCTGATTTGAACGAAGAAATTGCATGATGCGAGGGAGATGCCCGCTGCGAAAACGATCATAGATCACATAGGCGTGTTTGATCAAGATCGTCTTTTCAGTCAGGATCTTATCCTCAGCCCTTAAGATCCCACATGAAACAAGGGCAGCCATGGTCTGCTCTCGCACCATTTCTAATGGTGGCGGTGTCGAGGGGAGGTAAGATATCTCCACGGAGAGGGCACTGGTGCCTTTTGGGGCCATATAAGGAGAGAGGTTGCTGAGAAAGCCCACCCGATAAAACGGGTATGAAGGCTCAGGATAGTAAACCCAGTGATAATCCGAGATTCCTTCTCTGCCAACCCCGAGGTTGATATTGATAACGGAGACATAGCAGAGGCTGCTTTGTAGGTTTTTTATCTCGTCTGGACAGGATTTAATGCGCTGAAGGAGCTCGTCCATGGGGAGAGACGAAAGTAGGGTCCGATAGGTTGTCTTGCTTCCATCCTGAAACCTCACCACTTTCTTCTCTATGTCAATGGAGGCCACCTCTTTATTGAGCTGCACATCTTTGACCTTAGCCAGAAAGGCCTGGGGCAGGATCCGTATCCCTCCTTTCAGGGGATAGAGAAACTCCTGGTTATAGCCAAAACCCTTGAGGTTGACACCTAAAGCACCATCGATTACCTCTTCAAGGTTAGGGCAAGGGATAAACCTCTCAACCCACTCCAGGGAGATCTCGTCGAGTGAGATCCTCCAAAGCTTTTCGTTATAGGGGATCATAAAGTGTTTGGCGATGCCTGCGCCCAAAGCCTGATATATCCAGCTGAGAAAATCTTCACCCTTCTGCACTTCCTTGCAGGAAGCTCGGATGAACTCGATGAGACATTCGCGGGTAAGCTCCTTCGGTAATGCCCAAAGGTTTGCTTGAAAGGGGAAAGGGATATAGCTCCCCTTTAGGAATATAGCCGCGCGTCTTTGGTGCCTTATAAACTGATCTGGTAGTAGCCCGTTCAGGACTTCTCTGGTGTATGGTTGGCTGAGGTGTAGAAGATGTCCCGTATAGTCAAAGGTAAATCCGTCATTAACCAATGAGCGGCAGAGACCACCCACCTCTCCCTCTTTTTCGAATATCCGGTACTCCTTGCCCTTGAGATGAAAGGCGGCACTCAAACCAGACAGCCCAGCCCCGAGGATGACGATCACCTGACCTTAATCCTTTGTAGGAGGAAAATACATAGTATACCGACCAAGACCAGCAGCCCTGCCACGGTGAGGATCTGAGAGGGAGAAGATAGATTCATCATGAGGATGCCAAGACCCCCCAAGCTGGCAGCTGCACCATAGCTCAGCCATATTACCCCTTTTACGGAAAGCCCTGATGATCGAAGCAGCAAGGCATAATGATCAGGGCTTCCTTGATAGAAGGGAATGCCTTTGCGCCACCGGGCAACAATGACCTGGCACGTATCGAAAATAGGGATCCCAAGGATCACCACGGGCGCCAAAAAACCCAGGACATCCCTTTCCGTATAACTGCCGATCATCGCCAAAGCACCGAGCATCAGGCCCAGGAACATGCTCCCTGTATCACCCATGTATATTCTGGCTGGCTTGAAATTATATCTCAGGAACCCTAATAAGCTACCGGCCAGGGTGATCGCCACGATGGCAATCATCATCCTCCCGTTGAGCAGGGCAACAATGAAAAAGGCGATTGCGGCAAAAAAGGCCACCCCGGCAGAAAGCCCGTCCATGACATCGATAATGTTGAAGGCATTGATCATCCCCACCAACCACAGAAAGGTCAAGGGGATGCTGACGTAGGCGGGGAGGAATACCAGTTTGATAAAGATCCCGGACTTAACCAATACCAAGACCGCTATGAGCTGCCCGGCAAACTTGACCCATGTCTTGAGAAAACCGAGGTCATCGATGAGCCCCAAAAGCAAGACGATGGTCCCGGCTAGGAGCAATCCCAAGGCCTCTTGGTCGAATTTAAAGGTAAAGGCCAAGGCGAGCAAAAAGGAGAGGTAGATGGCAATTCCCCCGAGATAGGGCATGGGCCTTTTATGTCTTTTCAATCTTCCATCGGGCCGATCCACAATCCCAAACTGCAGGGCTGCCCGGCGCATGACAGGGGTGAGGTAAAGGGATAAAACTAATGACAGGAAAAAGGTAAAAATATAGAACAGCATCTGTTAAGCCAAAGGCCCTTTCCGGTATATAATCTCTGTGACCTCAAAAAATAAGTATTAATCACAAACTTAATTGCCTTAAAAAACTCAATTTAATGTTATAACATTTTTATTGAAATTGTCAAATACGGCGGAAGTCTTAAATAAAGCTACGCAGACTCTTAAAAAATGGAAGCTCAATATGGTTAATCACTATTGTAATTCAACCGTTGTTTTTTTGGTAAAATAATAATTTCAGTCTATTATATAAACATGTCACTTTCTGTCTCCATCCCTATCTGGCCGAACTCTCGACATAGTTTGCATGCAGAATTGAAATTCTCGATTTAGCAAACTCATCTTCCTAGAGAAGATGCTGAAACGCAATTTTTGCATCATTAGAACCCCCCCAAAAAACGCCATTTTTAAAGCATATCGAACATACTTTAAGTTTAGAAGTGGAAGTATCGGCATCAATCAATGCAAGATAAAAAAAAGATATTTTTAATTTTTTGCCCTACCGCGTGTAGTATAATTTCTTATTGTGAAACAAAGGGCCACTACTAATCGGCGGCGGCGTGCCTTTGTCTTACTTGAACCACCTATCAAGCCACGCCTGAAACATCAGGATAGGCCACAAGAGAGGGCCCAGACTTCTCTGCCCTGTAAGATGGTTCATCCATATGTCACGAATCTCCCGATGATTGAAGAACCCTTCCCGCTCAAGTCGATCCATGCTTAGCAAATGTTCAGCCCAATCTCTCAAAGGACCCCTAAGCCAGGTATCTATAGGAACGCTAAACCCCATCTTGTCACGTTGGACCAAATCATTTGGAACATAACGGTGCAATACATTAGTTAGTATTCGTTTCCCTCTTCCATCTCTAATCTTCATGTAGGTGGGTATCTTCCAGGCAAACTCGATCACCCTGTGATCAAGGAGTGGCACCCGTATTTCCAGACCAATCGACATACTGGCTCTGTCAACCTTTGTCAAAATATCATCGGGTAGATAGGTTATTAGATCGGCAAGCATCATCTCCTGATAAGCATCCAATCCAGCCACAGTATCATCCTGCTGCTTGTCAAAAAACGTAGTGGGCTCTTCAGCATTCTTGAACGCCCTGCTAGGATATGTCCACCATGACATTATCATTCTGTAAAATGACATGAAATCTTTTGCCCCTACCATGTCAGCAAATCTATAAAGCCTTTCGCCGCTGAATAGCTGCGTCCATTGCCGTGGAAGAATGGGTTTTATCATAGATCCCAAAGCATCCCACGTTGTGGGGGAAACCAGTCTAATAAAGCGCCCAGCATGGTGACGGGAAAACTCCGGGAAAAGTCTTAATACCCTCCAGGTTGACGGAGCGCGCAGGTAGCGGGGATACCCCCCAAAAAGTTCATCTCCTCCATCACCCGACAGGGCGACCGTTACATGGCTTCTCGTCAGTTGGGAGATCAATAATGTAGGGATCTGAGAGTAATCTGCAAAAGGTTCGTCGTAGACCTCGGGAAGTCGGGGTATTATTTCGAGAGCATCCGCCGGTGATACGTATAATTCTGTGTGGTCAGTTCCTAAGTATTTCGCCACCTTTTTCGAAAAGATCGCCTCATTAAAATCCTGTTCAAAAAAACCAATGCTGTACGTCCTCACCGGCTGCGTGCTCTGGGCCTGCATCAATGCGACCACTGTTGATGAATCAACACCGCCGGAAAGAAATCCACCGAGCGGAACATCTGCCATCATGTGCATCTTCACGGCTTCTAAAAGGAGCTTTTCCAACTCGAGGCCAACCTGTTCTTCATCTAGTACTACGGGGTTTTTTATGCCATCCACTACAACTTTCTTCACATCCCAGTAGGGATATAGTGACGGCTCTTCACCCTGCTGAACTACCGCGTAATGCCCCGGTAAAAGCTTCTGTATTCCCTTATATATGGAATATGGGGTTGGAACGTTGTCAAAACGCAAGAAAAGCGGTATGCATTTTTGCTCTATTTCCGGCTCAAAATCGGGATGCGACCAGAGTGCTTTTAACTCGGACGCAAAGAAGAAGATATCATTGTTTTTACCGTAAAAAAGAGGCTTAATGCCAACACGGTCTCGGGCAAGATACAAAACTTTTTCTTCTTCATCCCAGACGGCAAAGGCAAACATTCCCATGATTTTTTTCAACGTTTCTTCAAAACCCCAGCAATCAATACCCTCTAGAATAACCTCGGTGTCAGTGGTAGATTTGAACTGTATACCATCCTCTACCAATTCTCGACGTAACACCGGAAAATTATAGATCTCACCATTGTAAGTTATTACATACCGACCAGAACGAGAAACCATCGGCTGTCGACCTTTAGGTGAAAGATCGATGATGGATAGTCGTTGATGTCCGAGTGCGATTCCCGCAGAGGTATTAATCCAGACACCATGATCGTCCGGTCCCCGATGAGCAAGACTGGTTGTCATTCCCAAAATCTTGTGAGAAAGTTCTTCCTTACGACCTTCTCTTCGTTGCCAAAACCCAGCTATTCCGCACATAATTCTTGATACAATTCTTCGTACATTGGTATAACTTTTCCCAGAGAAAAGTTATCGATAATACGGTTTCGCGCCCTTTCTCCCAACCTGCAACGTTCATCAAAACCCATCTGCAAAAGGTCTCTCCAAGCTTTTGCAAGTGCTTGTGGATTTCTGGACGGTACCACAAAGCCCGTGTCCCCCACAATATGCGCAGAATCCCCGACATCAGTAACCACACAGGGAATGCCGCACGCCATGGCCTCAGCCACAGCATTGGGGAATCCTTCGCCTATTGATGTCGACGTGTTAATGTCCAACACAGACAACAGTCGGGATACATCGTTCCGAAAGCCGAGCCAATAAACTACTCTATCAAGACACAACTCACCCATCTTTTTCTTTAATCGCTTCAACAAGTTCTCTTCTCCACTCCCAATAAGTAGAAAACGCGTTTCAGGCAGAGTTTTATGGAGAATAGATGCCGCATGTAAAAAAGTATGGTGATCTTTATTCCGATCGATCCTCCCCACCATACCAATTACTGGGGTATCATTAAATAAACCGAGCTTTTGTCTTTCCAGCTTTCTGATTTGAGGCTGTGGAAAAAAGCACTCAGTATCTATTCCATTAGGGATGACCGAAACATGTTTCCCGGTATACCCATGAGCTTTATGATATTTTCGACCTGCTTGAGAATTATAGACGATGCAATTAACCCCTTTTGATAAGCGTGCGTTGAGCGGGGCAAGAAGTCTCATTGGCCATGAGTACGCAGAAAGATCGAGATACGATGCTCGTATACCCCAAATCACGCACCTATTGCCCAGTAGAGATCCAGCTACAAAAGCGAAGAAATTGGCACTAGGCAAGAAAGCATGAATTACCCTTGGATCCACTCGTTTTAAGAGCCGATAAAGTTTCCATAAGGGACGAAAAAAATCACACCTGCCTTGCTGATCCAGCGATAACAATCGAACGTCCCCACATGCTCTCACATTATCAAGGAGTGATCCTTCGTTACGAAGAACTACGACAGTAATGGTGAAT
>Ga0214474_1001535_pt1 | contig 10638 bp, 9 predicted proteins | sample RVTome_2_FD_187335 | JGI IMG/M metagenome (GOLD analysis project Ga0214474, IMG submission 187335) | Soil microbial communities from uranium-contaminated site in the Upper Colorado River Basin, Wyoming, United States - RVT95D214 HiSeq ...
GCAGTGCTCTCCACCGTTGAATTCCTCGATTTGTCTCCTAAGCAAGCGAATGGGTTCTCCGTTGAGAGCGCTGATCGCACAACCCAGACCGTCTAATATCCGAATTTTGAGCTGATGACGAGCGACCTCTGAGAGGTCCTCATAGGAAGCCCGTACCACGAATGCAGCGAGTTGCTCGGCATGTGTCATATCAATCTTTCGTCCAAACTCAATCTGCCCTCCTCTCAAGTATCGAAGGTCAGATGACGGTAATGTACTATAGTACCACAATAATTCTCCCGCAATCCAGAATTCTATCGGTCCCAAATTCTGATTTAGGTATTTATCGTTCAAGAGAGCGACCCGAAAAATCAAAATACAATCTTTCTGCCTCAGAAATACTGCATTTAACCCATTTATGATCAGCCTCTTATATTGTAGGTTGGATCAAATGAAAGTATGGAACATTGACACGTTCAAGACATTTTTGGTACAAGTATGGATTATCAGGGGGAAGGAAATGGAATTGATTCCGGGAACGGGAAATCTATCGCCCTGGGAGCCGGGCATATTCTCTTTAGCAATCTACGGTCTTTTGGTATTGATCCTGATAGCCACTCTTCTTTTTCTCTCCGGTTGGCTCGGTGAGAAAAAACCCAACCCGGACAAGTTAAGGCCATACGAATGTGGTATCATCCCAACCGGCACGGCCCGATTCCGGTATCCTGTTGCTTTCTACCTCATCGCTGCCTTTTTTCTCATCTTCGATGTGGAAGCGGCTTATATTTTCTCATGGGCAATTGCCTTTGATCGCCTTGGCTGGGCAGGCTGGTGCCAGATCTCCTTCTTCATCAGTGTTCTTCTGATCAGTCTCTTCTATCTCTGGAAAAAAGGGGGCCTGGAGTGGGAACCAATTCCGAAACACCGGGATATCCAAAAAACATCTTCCTGACCCAGCTTGACACGCTGATTAATTGGGCCCGCCAATATAGCCTCTGGCCCCTGTTCTTCGGGACATCATGCTGTTTTATTGAGATGGCGGCTGTCTTCACCCCCCGCTTCGATCTCGCGCGTTTTGGGGCCGAGGTGCTAAGGGGGTCTCCCCGGCAGGCGGACTTGATGATCGTTGCCGGAACGGTCTTCAAGAAAATTGCCCCCATCGTCTTAAGACTATACAACCAGATGGCGGAACCCAAATGGGTGATCTCGATGGGCTCCTGCTCTAATTGCGGAGGGATGTATGATGTCTATAGCGTGGTGCAGGGCGTTGACCAGATTATCCCTGTAGACGTCTATGTCACGGGCTGTCCTCCCCGTCCCGAGGCCCTCGAGCATGGGCTGCTTCTATTGCAGCAAAAGATCGCTACCGAAAGTCCGGCCCGTTCTGTTTTACATCTTGGAGGAGGAAACCAGGGGAGCCGGAAGCCGATCCTCGTGGACGGCCAAACCAAGTCGAGGGACACACGGGGTCCGGGCTATGATGGCATTCCGATCAGGGGGACCTCCGTCACACCTCCAAAATTCTGGGATACCCGCTCAGATCTGATGTGGACGCCCGCTCCTCACCGGATCGAGATCAGCGAGCAGGATAAATCGCTTGGCCAAGTTCTTAAGGAAAGGTTTGGAAACGCCGTTCAGCAGGCATCGCCTACATCGGATATGCTCACCTTCCACGTTTCGGAAAACCGCTTAAAGGAAGTCTTAACGTTTCTGAAAACCGAAGCGACGCCCGGGTATCTTCGACTCGATGACCTAACCGCTATCGACGAATCCGAACGACGTGGTCTGCAACGGTATGCGGAATATGCCGGAACGGTTGCTCACGAGATTTCAGGCGGTGAATCAGAACGTCCTGTCCGCGAGGTCTACCCCGATTATAGCCTTGTCTATCATCTCCTTTCTTTTGACCCTCCTTCCCGCTTGCGTTTAAAAGTGGGGCTGACAGGCAAGGATCCTGTCACCGATACCATTACCGGTCTCTGGCCATCTGCCAACTGGTATGAACGGGAAATTTACGATATGTTCGGAATTCGGTTCCGAGGCCATCCTGATTTGCGTCGGATTCTGAACCCTAACGATTGGGAAGGGCACCCCCTCAGGAAAAGCTATCCTGGCCGCGCAACAGAGATGGAGCCTTACACGCGGGAGTCGGCCACGAAGCATCAGCCCTTGGATGCCGGGATGTTTATCAGGCGCTCGGGAGATCAGGAATTCCTCGTTTTAAACGTGGGGCCTCAGCATGTGGGCACCCACGGTCTGATGCGGTTTGTCGTCTCGCTAAATGGCGAGAACATCGCCGATATCCAGATGGATGTCGGCTATCACCACAGAGGCGTTGAAAAGATCGGCGAACGCCAGTCATGGCACCAGTTTATCCCGTATACAGACCGGGTGGACTATTTCGGCGGCGCTGCCAATAATCTCTCTTATCTTCAATCCGTAGAGACCTTGGCAGGTATTCGGGTCCCTGAAAGGGCTCAGACCATCAGGGTGATGCTCAGCGAATTTTTTCGGATCAACAACCATCTCGTCTGGTTTGGCACCTATTGCCACGATGTGGGAGCAATGACCCCGACTTTCTATGCCTTCCGCGAGCGGGAAAAGCTGATGGATATCGTTGAACTGATCACGGGCGGGCGGCTCCACCCAAGCTGGTTTCGAATCGGGGGGGTAGCGGCGGATCTGCCGGAGGGATGGAAAGAGGCGGTGGATGATTTTGTAAGAATCTTTCCGGCCCGCCTCAAAGAGTACGAAGCGCTGATCACAAAAAATCCCATTTTCAAAGCCCGGACTTGCGGCGTGGGCCAGTTATCCCTAAAGGACGCCATGGAGTGGGGAGTCACCGGACCCAATTTGCGCGCCTGCGGTCTGGAATGGGATCTTCGAAAAAAATTTCCATATTCCGGCTACGAGAATTTTCAATTCGACATTCCCACCGCAGAGGGAGGAGACTGTTATGCACGCTATCTGGTCCGGGTAGAGGAGATGCGCCAGAGTTTGAGGATCATCGAGCAGGCCTCCTCTCAGATGCCGAGCGGTAGATACATGACGGACGACTACCGTTACGCGATTCCCGATAAAAGGGATACCCTGAAGGACATCGAAAGTCTCATCCACCATTTTATCAATTCAACGCGAGGGCCCAAAATCCCCAGGGGTGAGGCTTATACCGCGACAGAAATCGCACGGGGAGAGCAAGGGTACTATGTCGTCAGCGACGGGCTCAGCATGGCCTATCGAATGCGCATTCGGGCTCCTGGCTTTGCCAATGTTCAGGTGATGCCCTTGATGGCGAAGGGAAGGCTGCTTTCGGACCTGCTGGCCATCGTAGGTTCAATTGACTACATCTTACCGGATATTGATAGATAAATTTTATGAAAAATTCGAAATCCGAAGCACGAAATCCTAAACAAATCCGAATGACCGAAATCCAAAACTTCAAACAGAACTTTTCGGCATTTGAACATTGGAATTTTGGATTTGTTTTGAGTTTCGATATTCGGATTTCGGATTTGGGATGATAGTATGTTGCCAAAAGAACTACTCCAAACATTGCAAGAGCAGATTGCCAAGGCGGATCATCCCCGTGAACTATCGGTGGATATCATGTTCACCTTGCAGAACCATTACGGCTATCTGAGCGATGAAGCGCTTGAAGAAGGCGCCCGTCTCCTTGGCATGACCCCCCTCGAATTGGAGGAACTCGCCACCTTCTACGATTTTATTTATCGCGATCCGTTGGGAAAATACGTGATCCATGTCTGTGACGGCGTCGTCTGCTGGATGAACGGGTATGAATCGGTGAAAGATTATCTCTCTAAAAAACTCGGGATTAGACCCGGTGAAACTACAGGGGACGGGTTGTTTACCATATTGCCGACCGCTTGTCTGGGTTATTGCGATCTTTCTCCGGCCATGTTGATCAACGGAAGGCCTTATGGCCCTCTGACCCCCGAAAAAATTGACGACATTCTCGATCAGTTGAGAGTTGAAACACCGAAACCAAGGATGGCAAGGTAGGCTGGATGCACCCACAAATCCTTTTCCAGAATCGTAAACCAAACCGAATTGCCACGTTGGACGAGTATCGTCAAAGCGGCGGCTACCAGGCGCTCGCCGCAGCCCTTCAGAAATATTCTCCAAAGGAAGTCCAACAGACCGTTGTCAACGCAAACCTTCAGGGTCGTGGGGGCGCGGGTTTTCCCGCGGGGTTTAAGTGGAAGTCAGTGGCCGACAACGCTCCATTTCCGAGATACCTGATCACCAATGTGGACGAAATGGAGCCAGGCACCTTTAAGGATCGCATCATGACCCATGTCGACCCTCACATGATCATCGAGGGTACGATCCTCGCCGGATATGCTGTCTCTGCGGAAAAAGGGATCATCTTTGTGCGGCCTTCTTATGAAAGCAGCGCCCTGATTCTCGAAAGAGAGATAAGGATCGCCAAAGAGGCTGGCTACCTTGGCCGAAATATTTTAGGGAGCGGCTTTTCTTTCGACCTTGTCGTCCATCGAAGCGGGGGGCGGTATATTTGCGGCGAGGGAACGGCGCAAATCAACGCCATCATGGGAATGAGAGCCCATCCGAAACAATCTCCTCCCCGCTCGACTGAAAAAGGGCTCTGGGATCAGCCTACTGTTCTGGACAACATGGAAACCCTTGTGAACGTACCTCACATCATCAGGAATGGACCTGAATGGTTTAAAGGCTTAGCCAAGACCAAAACCAGCGCCGGAACGAAGCTGTATTGTGTCAGCGGAAAGGTGAACCGTCCGGGTTGTTTTGAACTTCGCATGGGGACGCCTTTGAGAGAAATCATCGAAGAATATGCGGGCGGCTTGCTTCCGGGGTCCGAATTCAAGACGTGTCTTCCCGGCGGAGCCTCCACCTGTTTTCTCGGGAAAGAAGATTATGATGTCGAGATGGATTACGAAGGCCTGAAGAAGTGCCGGAACAGGCTGGGGACTGGTGCTGTCATTGTCTTTGATCAAAAAACCTGTTTGGTAGGAGCGACTTTGAATTTGATCGAATTCTTTGTCCGGGAATCGTGCGGATGGTGCACTCCGTGCCGGGAAGCCCTACCCTTCATCAGGGATTTGCTCTGGCGCATCGAGTCCGGAGAAGGAAAGGAAGAGTTTATTCCAATGCTCCGGCGCATGAGTCAACACACGTGGAAATCCTATTGCGCTTTTGCCCCAGGAGCCACCATGCCCGTAACGAGTCTTCTCAATCTTTTCTTGGATGAAGTGCACGAGCACATCAGCCAGAAGAAATGCCCATTTAGAAAATAACAGGCAGAATGTAGAAGGCAGTGTGCAGCAGGCACCCAAAGATTGAAGTTAAGGTTCAGGCCAAATAATGTTCTAACGCCATGCGTTATGCCCTATGCGCTATGCGAGTTCATGGACACGAGATATGCCCAAGCTAAAGATTGACGGCATTGAAATCGAGGTTCCCAAAGGGACGAAAGTCATCGAGGCCGCAGCACGGCTGGGAATCATCATCCCCCGTTTTTGCTATCACGAAGCGCTCGGTTCCGTCGGCGCCTGCCGCCTGTGTGCGGTCAATTTTCTGGAAGGGCCGGTCAAGGGGGTGCAGATGAGCTGCATGACCGACGCCCAGGATGGCATGGTCGTTTCAACAACCGATGAAGAGGCCGTCGACTTCCGAAAGCATGTGATCGAATGGCTGATGATGAACCATCCTCACGATTGCCCGGTCTGCGACGAAGGCGGGCACTGCCTGCTCCAGGATATGGCGGTTGCGGGTGGTCACGGGATCAGGCGTTATCTCGGAAAAAAGCGGACGTATACTGACCAGTACCTGGGTGTCTTTGTCCAGCATGAAATGAACCGTTGCATCCATTGCTGGCGGTGTCGCCGGTTCTATCAGGAGTTTGCCGGTTATCGAGACCTGGGAGCCATGCAGATTGGTTTCCGCACTTATTTCGGCCGCTATAAAGACGGCCCTTTGGAAAGCCCTTTCTCCGGCAACCTGATCGATCTCTGTCCGACAGGCGTCTATACGGACAAGCCCTCTCGCTTCAAGGGCAGGCGCTGGGATTATCAACGGAGCCCTTCCCTTTGTATTCACTGCTCCTTAGGGTGCCACACGATTGCAAGCGCCCGCTATCGTGAGATTGTTCGGCTTGAGGCGCATTTCAACGAGGCGGTGAACGGCTATTTCATCTGCGACCGCGGGCGATACGGTTTTGACTATGCCAACCATCCTGAACGGCCGCGTCGGGCGAAAATCGGCGGGGAAGAGGTTTCGTGGGACAAAGCGATCCGGACGATCGCGGAAAGATTAAAACAGATCATGCAGGACGGAGGAGCCGGTTCGATCGCCTGTATGAGTTCCAGCCGCAGCAGCCTCGAGAATCAAGCAATGTTGAAACGTTTTTGCCAGATCCAAGGATGGCACGAGCCTGGATATTTTGAAGATCCGACAACCGCCCATAAGGTGAAGAGCGCAGTCACAAGATTGGATGAACAATTGGCCGTTTCGATGTCCGACATTCAAAAGGCCGACTTCATTCTGGCCGTCGGTGCGGACCCTGTCAACGAAGCTCCAATGCTTGCCATGGCAATGAGGCAAGCTTTTCGTAACGGGGCAACCGTGGCGGTGATCGATCCCAGGCCTATTTCTCTTCCCTTTGAATTTTTCCATCTGCCAGTGTCTCCCTCGGATATGGACCCATTAATGAGTCTAATCGTGAAGAGAGCCGTCAGTCGTTCTGCTGCGGAAGCTCTTGGACCAGAGGCCCTTCGCTTCTATGAGGCGCTTCCGTCTCAATTTCCACTCGATTCTTTGGCCGGTGATTCGATCGCTAAGCTTACTTCTAAACTGGAACAAAGCCGCCGGCCGATTATTGTCTGCGGCATTGATATCGTTCGCGGGACGACGCCCTCCGTGGTGGCGAATAATGGTCTGTTCCTGAAAGCAGCGAAGGAAAAGACCGGACTTTTCTATTTGATGCCGGGAGCCAACGCCTTTGGCGCTGCACTGCTTTCCTCCTGGAAAAATTCGTTCTCGGAGACGATTGAAGCGATAGAAAAGGGTTCTGTGAAAGCGCTCCTCCTTGTTGAAAACGACCCTTTTTCTTTTTTCCCCGACAGGCAGAGACTTGAGCGGGCCATCGCCAGGTTGGATTTCTTATTGGTGCTCGATTATTTGAATTCGAAATCGGCACAGCTCGCACACATCCTTCTTCCGACGTTATCCCTGTTTGAGACAGGATCAACGTTTGTCAATCAAGAAGGAAGGGCCCAGTATTCGAAACCCGTTCACGCGGGCGGAATTCCCATTGAGCAGATCAGCGGTGGCGGCCATCCACCAAGAACTTTCAGAAGTGATTTTCCGGGAGGTGAACCAAAGGCAGCATGGCAGATCTTGCAGGAACTCGCTGATGCTATGTCTTTGGATCCCAGAATATCAATCGATGACCTATGGGGCTGGTTGGCTGAAGAAAATCCAATCTTCACAAATTTGAAACATTCTGATCCAGGGGAAAATATTAGACTCCTGTCTGACCAAAAGAACGGAGTCCCTTTTTCTCTGGAATGGCTGAAAAAGTTAGGAGCGACTTCCTCTCCTGACGACTCTCTGGAGATTCTGCTTGTGGATTGGACCTTTGGCACGGAAGAGCTTTCTGGTTACTCCCGTTTCATTCAGCAAGCCGTAAAGACTCCGTACCTATTCATGAATGCAAAGGACGCCAGGAGATTGAATCTCAACGACAGAGACAGGGTGGTCCTGCCTCTTGACGGAGGACCGTTGGAGATTGATGTGTCCGTAGCAGAGAACATGGCTTCGGGAGTCATGGTTTTACCCCGGCATCAAAAACTTCAGTGGCAAAAAATGAAGGAATTGCCGGTGAGAACATCTTTTGACAGAATAAAGAAAAAAGAGTAGGCGGTAGGCAGAAAGCTGTAAACAGACGGGTGTATTGTACAACTCATTCTTCAGGTGATGTTTGCTATGGAAAATTGGGTTGCGGGACTGATCTTACTTGTCATAAAGCTTGGAGTTGTTCTTGTTGTCTTGCTCCTGGCGGCCGCCTACCTCGTCTGGGTTGAGCGCAAGCTCCTCGCCAGGTTGCAGGTTCGTTTCGGTCCGAATCGGGCTGGCCGGTTCGGCCTGCTCCAGCCATTGGCCGATCTCATCAAACTGATTACTAAAGAGGATACGGTTCCTGAAGCGGCCGATAAGACGATTTTTCTCCTCGCCCCGGCTGCCGCAGGCATAACAGCAATGCTCATTTTTGCCGTGATCCCGTTTGGAGATGGTTTCACACTTTGGGGCAGACCCATCCCGATGGTCATTGCGGATTTGAATATCGGTTTGCTCTTTGCCATCGCGCTTTCCTCTCTTGGCGTTTATGGGGTTGCATTGGGCGGATGGGCCTCCAATTCAAAATATGGCCTGTTGGGCGGGATTCGCGGCGCTGCGCAGATGATCAGCTATGAGCTCGGTCTCGGGCTCTCCTTGGTTCCCATCGTCATGCTCGCTCGGTCCTTCAGCCTCGTCGATATTGTTAATGCACAGGCCTCTTATCCTTTCATCCTCATTCAACCTCATTCCTTCCTGATTTTTTTCGTCAGCGCCATGGCGGAGATTAAACGGATACCCTTTGACCTGCCGGAGGCTGAAAATGAACTGGTGGCCGGCTATCATACGGAATACAGCGGTATGCGATTCGGCCTTTTCTTCCTGGGCGAATACATCACCCTGATCGTTCTGGGTGGATTGGTGGCAGCATTCTTTCTCGGGGGATGGCGCGGTCCGCTCCTGCCTCCCCTGGTTTGGTTCATCGTAAAAGTTCTCGCAGTTGTTTTCGTGATGATCTGGATGCGGGGGACCTTACCCCGTTTGAGGTACGATCAGTTGATGTCTATCGGCTGGAAAATTCTGATTCCTGCAGCCCTGCTCAACATTATCGTGACAGGCGGTTTGATTCTGGCATTGAAGTCGTACTAATCTGTCCATAGTTGTATGGACGTTGAAGGACAAATCCCTCCTCCCCTCCCTTTACAAAAGGGAGGAATTCCCCCTCTTTGAAAAAGAGGGGTTAGGGGAGATTTTTACAACAACATGTCTTTTCAATTATAGACTCCTTAGTAAAAAAGGATGGAGTGGAGAATGGAAAGGTTAAAAGGATTATTAAACGGGTTTGTCACAACCCTTAAACATCTTTTTCGCAAACCGATCACCGAACAATACCCGGAATATAAGCGCGCCCTACCCGCCCGCTCCCGGGCAAGGATCATCCTCACTCGCGACCCGGATGGAGAGGAACGTTGTGTCGCCTGCTATCTCTGCTCAGCCGTCTGCCCGGTCAGCTGCATCTCCATGCAATCCGCCGAGCGTGAGGACGGGCGCCGCTACCCACGCTGGTTTCGCATCAACTTTGCTCGGTGCATTTACTGCGGTCTCTGTGAAGAGGCCTGCCCGACCCTGTCAATTCAATTGACACCGCACTTTGAAACGTGCAAGCATGAAGTTTTAACCCTTGTGGCTGAAAAAGAAGACCTTTTAGTCAACCATGGTGGAAAAAACAACGAGTATAATTTTTACCGATACGCAGGAGTGACCATGGTGGGTGATAAGGGAACACACATCCAGGAAGAGGAACCGGTGGATCTGAAGAGCAACCTACCATAATTAAGTTATGAGTTAAGAGTTATGAGTTATGAGTTATGAGTTAGACATTATGAATGACATCCAACTAATGACTTATTGCCGCACGAAGGTGAATAGTTTTGAATCTTAGAATTAGATTAAATAGTTCTTTACCTCTGAACTCTCGACTCCGAACTCCGAACTTTAAGTTTCAGGTGTTAGCATGACTCTATACGCTGTGATCTTTTATGTGCTCGGCGTCGTCATCCTGACGGCAACGGGTTTCGCTGTAACCCGGCGGCAGCCGGTTCATGCCGTGCTCTACCTGATCGTCGCCTTCTTGGGCACAGGTGCCCTCTTTCTTCTGCTGGGGGCGCCCCTGCTGGCCGCCTTCGTGGTCATTGTCTACGCAGGAGCGATCATGGTTCTTGTCCTCTTTGTGATCATGATACTTCAGCAGTCTCCCCGGGAGTCCGGACTGCTGTCGGAGTGGGGGCCTGCCACACTTTTGGGGATTGTCTTTCTCGCCGTCGCCGTTGCGATGCTTTTTAAGGATCCCGGCAGCGGGATCGTCCTCAAAGGCGCTGTCGCCCGGCCGCGCGATTTCGGTCGTTTCCTCTTCGACAGATACTGGCTGGCCGTTGAAATCCTCTCCGTCCTGCTTCTCGTCGCCCTGGTGGCCATCATTCAGTTAGGCAAGAGAAGGGAGGCTGACGGCGAGGACGACACCGTTAGAAATCTCAACGGGGCATCACACCCTACTGCAGGGCAGCGATCCATTATTTCTAACGAGGTAAAGGAGGGTCACCAATGATTGTTCCCCTGAGTCATGTCTTCCTTCTGGCAGGGATCACCTTCGCCATGGGCCTCGTCTGTCTCGTGGCCCATCGAAACCTGGTGATGACCCTGATCGGCGTGGAAGTGATGATGAATGCTGCGGCCATCGCTTTTGTGGCGGCATCCTTACGCTGGCAGTTGATGGAAGGACAAGCCTTTGTGCTCTTCATCCTCGCGGTGTCTGCGGCTGAGATCTCC
>Ga0214474_1001537_pt1 | contig 10626 bp, 9 predicted proteins | sample RVTome_2_FD_187335 | JGI IMG/M metagenome (GOLD analysis project Ga0214474, IMG submission 187335) | Soil microbial communities from uranium-contaminated site in the Upper Colorado River Basin, Wyoming, United States - RVT95D214 HiSeq ...
GTACTATCTAAACTCATCTTCTGCGATGACCGGTCCCATAGTGAGCGCCACCGAAGCCAGAATCATGCTGGTCGTCGAGATCGATCGGCTCGGAGACTCCATTACAAACCCCTATTTGCATGAAGGGCTCATTAAGAGTTCATTTCTGAAGGAGGTCAGCTCGGACTCATACGTGGTCTACCGAAACAACGACTATAGTGCCTTCCTCGCTGCAATGCCAACATACGATGGAGGTTGACAGATAATGAGAGGTGATGCCTTGCTTGTCGAGATCGTCCGAGGGGACCGACCATGTCGTTGACTGAGGATGCTCGACACAAAGACGGGCTATCGATTGGCATCATCACCGCTCCGATATATGAAGCCGGCAACGTGCCGCTGACCAATCTGATATCAGTGTTGAGAGAATCGAATGGGATCACGCTGGTGACTGGGAATGAGGGCTATGATCTCTTCAGAAAGGATCCCTCAATCAGCGTTTTCGGACTTAGATTCCGAGAGGGCAAGAATGTCCTCTCGAGGCTTGCCAGACATGTCATTCTTGAGCTGAGGGTTCTGCGATTGTTTGCGAAGGCGTCTGCGAATGTGGACCTCTGGGTATTCTTCATCGGTGGGGATTCTATGCTTGTCCCGTTGCTCTATTCCAGAATCCGCGGACTTCCGGTTGTGATGGCCTTCGCGGGCTCTGCAACACTCGTGCGTCGGTCAAAGAACGACATGCTCGTCGGTCTATCTCGTCTTGTTTCCAGCGTCGCCTGCTACTTGTCAGATAGGTTGGTGGTTTATTCGCCGAGCCTGATCAAGGAGTGGCAGCTGGAGGGGTTCGCCTCCAAGATATCGATTGCGAGAGAGCACTTCTTGGATCTCGAGAAGTTCCGCCCAACCTCCTCGCTTGCAGCGCGACGAAAGCTGGTGGGCTATGTTGGGAGGCTCAGCCGAGAGAAAGGGGCTCAAGACTTTGTTGACGCGGTTCACTATGTGCTTAGTCTGGATTCGGACGCCGAATTTGTGGTCGTAGGGAGTGGAGAGCTGAAGGAGATGGTGCGGGAAAAGGTCCGTAAGGCTGGCGCCAGAGACAAGGTCTCCATCGATGATTGGATTCCTCACGATCAGCTCCCTGAGCTCTTGAATCGGATGCAACTTCTTGTCATTCCCTCCTACACGGAAGGCCTGCCCAATATCATGATAGAGGCGATGGCGTGCGGCACTCCCGTTTTAGCGTATCCGACAGGGGCAATACCTGACTTCGTGAAAGATGGGGTGACCGGATACCTCATGAGAGAGCACGACCCCCGATCGATGTCTGAAGAGATAGTCCGAGCTTTGCACAGCCCAAACCTCTCGGACGTGGCGAGGACCTCGAGAGAGCTTGTCGAGCGCGAGTTCTCATTCGCCAAAGCTGCTGAGTCCTGGAAGAGAGTACTGGACTCAATTTGACTAGACCGGAGTCTCAGTTCGTTCTACCCGCAATCTTGCAGTAGAGCTGCAGGTGCTTTTCCGCAACACCTTCCCAGGTGCGCTCCATGGTCACATACTCCCTGGCCACCTCGGCAATGGCCCTGGCCTTTTCGGGATTGAGATATAGATCGATGACCGCAGCAGATATCGCCTCCGGATCTCTATCGGGCACTAACACGCCACTACGGCCATCATCGATAGATTCGCGCAATCCTCCGATGTCCGAGGCAACCACTGGCTTGCCGGACGCCATCGCCTCCACCAGCAGAATGCTGGATGCCTCCTCCACATCCGCCACTTGTATTGAGGGCACAGCAACGAGGTCCGTCTTGGAAATCAGCGACGGAATTCTGGAATGGGGGACTGTGCCTAGGAACTTCACATGCTCATCCATGGAGAGATTGGACACCAGCTCCTGCAATCTCCTTCTTTCTTCGCCGTCTCCTGCGATTTCAAGAACGGTGCTTGGCACTCTCCGAACGATCTCTGGCATCGCCCTTATCAGGTATTCCTGCCCGTTCTTCGCGACGAGCGCCTTCGCATTGAGGATTTTCAGCCCGGGGACTCTTCCGAGTCTGCTCTCTGTGTACGGGAATGCATCGACGTCCACTCCGTTCAGAATCACAGCGGACTTCTCCGTGGCTAGCCCGTTGAATTTCTCAATGAGTTTCGCTTTGATGCGGGAATCAACACAGACTATGCCGGACGCACTCTTGACCACCCGCTTTTCGAGCCAACGAGATATCCGCCATCCGAGTGACCCCTTCACCAAAATTCCTCTGCTGACAGCTTCCTCGGCGGCGTATCCGTGGAATGTCGCGACCTTTGGCAGGCTGCCGGGCGCCAGCATGGTGAAGTAGACCAGGTACGGGCTCGTGTAGGTCCCTTGGAGATGAATGACGTCAGGCTCGAGCATTTTGACTGCGCGAGAAAGCCTCATCAGCGGCACAAGAGGAATCCACTTGTGCCATCTCTTCCTCATGATCGTGACAACTTCGAAGCCGCGTGTCTGGCAGGTTTCGGTTCTATCTCCGAAGGATATCAGGCTAACCCGAACCCCGTCGAGTTTTGCGAGCGATGTCGCAAGATTCAGAACGTGAACAGACACTCCTCCTTCCGGTTCTTCAACTCCTTTGAACGACGAGAGTATTACAACTCTCAGCCTGCGCTCGCTCTTCTTCGATTTGCCGGAGGGCGTTGAATTAGCTGCTTCCATTTTGGCTCCTCCACTGGGGCCGTAGAGGTTATGTTGTCTCGGCGACTTACTCCTTAGGGGCTCGACTTATCTTGACGAACTTGCCGTACAGAGCGTATCCGCTCATGACTCTCATGAAGATTGGCTCGAACACTCGTGGTGCGTTCTTCATAAGGACTATGGCCGGCAGAGCAATGGAACCCATCCCAGGGAATGCTGATGGGACAAAGGAGAGCTGGAACAATGCATCGATAGGCCTTTCTTCAACAAGCACAAGCTGATCAGACCTAAGATTTTTGAAAGTGGATAGCGGTTTCTCGGGCCCGAGTTCCCAAGTCCCCTTCTTCTTCATCCGCGCCATGCAGAGTCTGTACAGCCTACCATCTGCGTATGGGACGAGCGTCATGTATGTGCCGTCTGGTCGAAGACTCTGCGAGATCCTTCTCAGCAGTCTCTCGGCATCTGTTGGCTCAAAGTGCTCGAGGAGGCCAGTGTTGATTACGATGTCGAATTCTTCATTGAACTCAGAGTCGAATAGGTCACCTGTCAGGAATCGAGCAGCCAACCCGTGATTGGCGAATGCCTCTCTGTTAGCAAGGATGCAGTCCTCTGAGGTGTCGGAAAGCGTGAGTTCGACGTCGTTCTTGAACGTCGCCTTGATGTTCATGGATACTGGGTCAATTCCTGATCCTGCACTCCAGATCACAACTGGTCCATCTTTTGCGATTCTTCTCCTAATTTCATCCTGCACCTTGTTAAGGAAGTACGCGTTGTAGGAGGTCATTTGCCAGTAGTTTTGACCATCTTCAATCTGCCCCTTTCTCTTCCGGTAGTACTGTGTCCAGGACTCACTGACGATGTTTCTTCCAGCGGAGGGCGCGATCTCCGGGCTCGACTTATCACATCTTTCAGCGGCGTCGTTTTTCTTCATGTCTTTTCTTTACTCCGAGTCCATTTCGCGCTGGGAACCTTGCGGTAGCATGAGTCTGTTTCCGCTAAATGCTCTAGTCCTGGGCAATCACCTCGTCTATCAGTTCTACGTAGGCACGTTTGAAGTTCTCAAAGTTGAACACACTCTCCGCATAAGCTCGGGAGGCTCTCGAGACCCGCCTCCATTCGTCTTCCTGCATGAGGCTCTGGATTCTAGCTGCGTACCCCCTCGCATCCATCGAGGTCAGAACGTATTTTCCGAGTACTTCGTCCCGCATCATTCCTGCCGCGCTGCCGGTGTTCGAAACGACCGACGGCGTGCCGCAGGCCAGAGCCTCAGCGAGTGCATAGCTGCACCCTTCGTAATAACTGGGCATTATGAAAGCATCGCAGGCCTGGTAGTACTCAGCGATCCCATCGGGCCGGACTTTTCCGACGTAGGTCACTCGGTCCTCGCTTCGAGGCTCGTCTGTGGTCACCACGAGTCTCTGGGGGCTATTCAGCAAAGGTCGAATCTCATCCATGAGGAATGAGTAACCCTTTCGGCGATCGGTCGACCCAACATACAATATGAGGAAGTCGTCTTGAGGGAGGCGGAGGCGTTCTCGGATTGCACGTTTGTCCGTCGCAGGGTGGAAGCGGGCGAGATCCACACCGTTGGGAATGACTTTGGACACCCTCAGCCCATAATTCCTCTCAACTTCGTCGCGGGTGGTCTCCGACACAGCAACTACTGTTCGTCCTATGCCAGCTTTCCGGTCTATCCTTGCGTTCAGAAGCCTGACTGCGAGCAATCGTAGGGGACTCGCCACCGTTTCAGTCGAGGATGCTCTGCCGATCTCCGTCCCGTGGTAAACCACAATGGATCGTCTGCGTCTCGAATTCCACGCGAAATAGCCGTTGCAGACAATCACATCTCGGTCCATCACCATGCCATTCAGGTCTCTCCCGAGCTTCCAAGCGGCCAGGGGGCGTATCCTCATCCGCATGAATTCAGGGAGACCCAAGGTCGTCGAGTCCAGAGTCCGGACATCGTAGTTGGTGTTTTCGAGCGCTTTGCTTAGGAGAGACACGAATCTCTCGACTCCTGTACCGACGTCGGTTGGGAGGTATGTGCATATCCAGACCCTTCCTCTGGCGTCGGATTCAGCAGTCATAATGGTCATCTGCTGGAGATGGGTGCTGACACGATGAAACTTGCGCTGGGGCTGGGCAACGACGAGACTGTCTTCACCAAAAATGCCTTATGGATACACGCGACTCTCCGTCGGTGGATATCCTGACCGGACCCTGTGCGCTTGTGAACGAAATGGGAATCGTCTCCGTCTCCCGGTTAAGGTTTAGATACGCTCGAATGGATTCCGTGGTGTAGTGCATGATTCCGAAGGCCACGATTATAGTCCCATCCACGGGTCGGACTGAGCGTTTGCGCAAGTGTATTGAGAGCCTGGTTGCCCAGAAGACGGTATTCGCCTTTGAGATCTTGGTTATCATCGATGGTCCAGATTCGGAGGATGTGAAGAATCTCATCGCATCCGAGTATGGCTCGAGAGCAAGTCTCTCGTTCGACACCTCTCCGACCCGGAGGGGATCGCCTCGCGCAAAGAACGTTGGAGCGCGGCATGCGAAGGGCGAGATACTTGTTTTCGTGGACGACGACGTCGCAGTTCGTCAGGACTGGCTAGCTCAAATCGTAGGGGGCTATTCCGTTGGGACTGTCGGCGTCGGAGGTTCGGAGGTTAAGGGGCCCAGATCAGAATTCGTCAGGTGGGTCTGGTTCCTGTTAAATGGAAACGCGACAGGGAAGGTGACTCGGAGTGGTCTTGTGGTATCCAACTTCACGTCAGAGAAGCCCGCGCCTGAGCAAGTTGATTGTCTAGCAGGTGCCAATATGAGCTTCGATAGGGCCGCGTTCGAGAAATTGGGTGGGTTCGATGAGAACTACCTGGGGACTGCCTATAGGGAGGAGACTGATTTGTGCATGAGAATGCTGTCCTTGGGTCGGCTGCTATTCACTCCTAGCGCCGTTGTGGATCACTTCGAGGAGAGTCTTGGTGGCAACTCTCCGCTCTCCTTGCGTGACTGGAACTATTGGTATCATCGAAACAACACATACTTCTTCCTCAAGAACGTGGGAGGCGCGGAGTCCCTGTACGGGCTTAGACACAGGATTGTCGAATCTTTAATCGCGTTCTGTAGAGTATTCCAGCAACGTTCATTGTATCCGTTGACAACAATGTCCGAAGGCGTAAGAGACGGGACGAAAGCATTCGTGACGAGAAGGGAGCATACCACAATATGAACTCAGGTGCTGATTCGAAACCAGGCGGGACGGGTGAATTTGAGTTCACATTGGGACTGGTTAGTCTGAATGAGGAACGAACGATTGGCTCTGCCGTCAAAGCCATGGTTGGTGAGATGAACGGCGTCAGCTCCGAGTTGATTCTAGTTGTAGGTGGGACTGACCGAACTGTCACGTTTGCAGCAGAAGCCGCGAAAAACGGGAAGAACGTGCGCTTGATTGAGGACTCGTCTCCAAGGGGGAAACCTGCGGCTCTCAACACCCTGTTCTCTGAAGCCAGAGGAAGGATTGTGGTCCTCTCTGACGGCGATGTGTCAGTTCAGAGAGGAGCTCTTCAAGACATCGCGCATGCGTTCGAGAACGAGCGTGTCGGGGCTGCGAGTGGGCGGGTTATCGGTTCGCAGACGAGCCTGAACGCGATTCAGAAGGCGTGCGACCTGATGACGGAGATGATGCATATATCTAGGATGCGGACTTACGAGAAGGGCGGCTCGCTCGATCTCGCCTCTGGGTATCTCATCGCAATAAGGAGGGAATTGGCGCCAGTTCTACCGCTTGATGCTAGTTCCGATGATGGATTCCTTTCGCTGAGCGTCAGATCGCAGGGCTACAGCATTGCCTACGTTGACAAAGCTGTGGTGGCGATAAGATACCCGAAGACTATCTCTGACTTCCTGAAACAGAAGTCAAGAACAAGGTACGGTCATCTCCAGCTCGCGAGAGATCTTCCGGATGTTCAAGCCCGGACTGCGAAGCGTGAGATGGGGGAGTACATGAGGATAGCACAAACCGCGAAATCTAGGCGCTACGGATTTCACATCCTTGTTCTGGCGGTTCTATTGACTGGTCTGTCATGGATTTCTGCCCATTTGATGATTCGATTACCCTGGCTTCTTGCCAGGAAAGTCTGGAAGCCGATCCCGTCGACAAAGTAAGAGTAACCCACCCGCGTGGTCAAGACCAGTTAAGTTTTAATGCGCAGATGACTTTCGATACAATGGTGTGAGTCCTGGCAAAGGCAGGTCTACTTGCCAAGATTGGCAGCGAGGGGTTGCCCATAAGGCTTACAGCGTTGGCGTCTCTCGCCTTGTTAGCCTTCTCCACTCGGCTATTGCCATACATGTTCTCTTCATTGCCCTACAATCAGGACGGCCTGACCGAGTGCAGAATTGCAGGCGACATACAGGCGTTCGGGAGTCTCAAATACGCCGACGACAGCTACTACTCCAGCACGCATAGCATCATAACTCCGTTGTACAATCTGTTGCTCGCGTTTGTCGCTTCAGTTCTTGGATCGATTCCCCTTGATGTCGCCCAGATTGTGGTTGCGACGCTGGCGATTATTACTGTCGTCGGAGTGTATCGGATTGCGCTGAGAATCACGAAGGTGTTCAAGGAAGCTTTCGCCGCGGGGCTCTTCGTGGGATTGTTGGGCACCTTTGTCTTCCTTACAGGGTCGACATGGAAGGCATCCCTTGGCGTGTCGATGCTTGTTCTGCTTTTCTACGCGTATATGAACAGGATGTATCGAAGGATGTTCGTTATCGAGGTAATTGTCCTCGCGATGTTGCCATTCGTACACCACCTCGTGATGGTCATTGGCTACTTCTCAATTGCATTCCTCACGATCTGGTCTGTGTATTTTGCGACCGTGCACGGCTCGCTGCGGAAGAGGAATGTAGTAGACGTGGCCGTCTTGTCCGTATTGTCGCTCGCCGCCTACTCTTACTACTCTGCTGTCTCACTAGATCGGCTTGAATACATCAGGTCCGCGACTGGACTGATGTCGATGGTCGTGGTCTTTCTTGCGCTCGTCGGGGTGATGCTCCTCGTGTTGACGAGAAAGTCTCACTCCAAGTTCAGCTTCGCCCCGATTCCTGCGCTCGCAGTTTTCGTCTTGTTTGCCATTGACTACTTCTATCCCATTTTCCCATACGATCCAGGCTCGCCGCGATTCGTGCTGATACTAGTGGCTTCTCTGGCTGTTCTTGTGGGCTTCGCGTGGCTCGGATTGGAGGACCTGATAGAGTCGCGGTCCCGTTACCGAGCACTGCCACTGTGTATTCTGCTGCCCGTGGCCGCATTGTTTGGCTTCTCGCTCAGCTCGGGTCTGGGGCTCTCAGCACATCAGGTGATGTACAGGTCGTTCGATTTCGCGGACATCGCCCTGGCCTTGGGCGTGTCTGTCGGGCTGTTGCACTTCAGAAAGAGACCAAGAGCTCAGGCCATCGCGATTTTCGTGGTAGTCGTGGTTCTGCTCGTTTCATTCCCCTTTTCCTATGGTACTGGCACGCTGCTTGGTATTAGGCATGATACTCAGAGTTACGAGGTGGACGCTCTGGAGTGGGCTGACGGCTCTGCGGGAACATCCATGATGCTCCAGAGTGACGAGCGTCTGTCATATGTGGCAACCGCCTTGTATGGGTTTGAGCGGATGCCATACCTCCCCACTAGGTTTTTCGAGGCAGGAGTTTTCGGAACGGGTGCTTTGTATGTGATCGAGGATGATTGGACGACCGTGGGTGTGAACGACTATCCTCGAGGTCATCGGGTGATCAACGAGACGAAAGTAGTGATGGTACTCATGGCTTCTGATGTACTCTACATAGGGGGTTCCCAGTCCAACAGGATTCTCATCTTCGTGTCATCTATCCCGGGTCAGGACGCGGTCTTCGGGTATCACTAGTACGACCCCGCGTCGTTGCTCATTGTGATCTGTTCGATGCCTGTTGCATTGCTCCGGTCAGCCGTGACTCATTGAATCCGGGCTCTTGGGACTGACTGCCTACCATCTACACGAGTAGGTCGAAAACCATGACTACAGCGCAGACCCCTGTTTCGATTGCCCAAATGGACTCGACCAGGGTTCTCTCCGTAAAGGTCCATCTCTTCATTAGGTAATGGGTCAGGGATTCGGTACGGCCGCTGTATTCTAGATGCCCGTTGGGCGCGACCTTGCTGAAGTTTTGTGCCTTGAAATTCCCTCGAAACTTGAGGGCGAATTCCACCATCATTGGTATGAAGATGAAGAATGTCTGGATATAGAGTTGGGAAAGCATCCCAGCTGCGGCAATAGTCGCTCCCATGAAAAGCATTAGGGTGTCTCCTGGGAAGATTCTTGCCGGATACTTGTTGAACCACATGAAGGCAACTAATGTGCCCAGCAGCGGGACAAGAAGGTACAGTCCATCGAGTCGGTCGTGAACTACTGCGAGCAGGATCATGGTGGAAGTCATGATGATGCCAAGCCCTGTTCCAAGGCCGTTGAACCCCTCCAGCATGTTGCCTGCGTTCGCGGCACATGTGATTGCCAGCGGAGCGACTACGATCATCCAGGCGCCAAGGTCCATTTCTCCGATGAATGGGATGTATACGATGGGCGTTAGCGCTGCTCCAAGTGGTAGAGCCAGCAAGAAGGGAAAGAAAGCCTTCTGACTTTGCCTGATCTCAAATAGATCGTCAATTAGCCCAACGAACGCCGCGCCTAGTGCTGCCAGTATGGAAACGTTCAGGATGTCCTCTTCTCTAGCTCCGTTGAACACGAGAAGTAGTCCTATCCCTCCGAAGAATCCAATTACGGCCGCGATGCCACCCATTTCCGCAATTTCCGGATTGTCTGGCTTATGGACATCCTTGCCTACGAGCCCGCGGGCTTTCAATTTGGGAATCAGCCAGGGGACAACCATGTAGGTCATCGCGACTGCGACTGCGAAAGATGCGATGAAGCTCAGGGCTTCCGCCAAGGGTGATCCCATCCGTGGATTGGTTGTCGCTACTGATATGTTTCAGGGGAAATGGTTGGTATCATAGAGCATCTCCGCCCATATATAGACCTGGTCAGTCATCAGCCCTCGACTCTAGCCTTTCCGTCCTCGAGATATATCCTCTTCGTCGCGTGCTTGGCAAGTTCCTTGTCGTGGGTTGCCAGGACTATCGTGGTCCCATAGTCGTTCCTCACGAGATCGAAGGTCGCGATGACGTTCGCCGTGTTCTCAGAGTCCAAGTTGCCAGTCGGTTCGTCCGCCAGTATGATTCTCGGATTGTTCATCATGGCCCTCGCGATGGCCGTCCTCTGAGCCTCCCCGCCGCTGATCCTGTTGGCAGGTTCGTCAGCCATCTTGTCGATTCCGAACTTCTTGAGCAGCTCCTCGACTCGGTCTTTGGATTGTTTCTTGGAGAAGAGGGACGGGAGAGCGACGTTCTGCCTGATAGTAAGGTCCATCAGGAGGTTGAAGTCCTGGAAGACGAACCCTATCTTCTCCAGTCTCAGCTTCGCAAGGGCGTCCTCCGACATGCCAACCACGCTCCGTCCGTCGATTGCGACCTCTCCTGAGGTCGGCCTGTCCAGTCCTCCGAGTATGTTCAGGAGTGTGGTCTTTCCGCACCCCGACTTCCCATAGATCATCACGAACTCGCCGGGCTCCACGGTGAACGTTACTCCGTCGAGGACGGTGCTTCTTCCGTTGTACTTCTTGACCAGGTCCGCGACCAAGATGACTTCGTTGGCCATTTCAGGGCGCTATCCCCTCGACGGGATATTAATGGTTTCTGAGCTGGTTGCGCTGAGCGCGTTTGGCCTGAGAGAGATGAGAGCCTCCGCTCTCTAGAGAGTGAGTTGTGGGACTGATCTCAGTATCCAGGTGGTAGGTCGGAGTTCGGATCGCCGCATCTCTTGGCGTTCGCGAGATCCAGGAGCTTGTCGTTGACCGCGAATTCCCCTATCAAGCACATGAAGGGGTCG
>Ga0214474_1001538_pt1 | contig 10626 bp, 9 predicted proteins | sample RVTome_2_FD_187335 | JGI IMG/M metagenome (GOLD analysis project Ga0214474, IMG submission 187335) | Soil microbial communities from uranium-contaminated site in the Upper Colorado River Basin, Wyoming, United States - RVT95D214 HiSeq ...
CCCCTCACCCCTCCCCTCTCCCGCTAGGGGAGAGGGAATTTAATTGGAAGCATAAACTTCAGAATTTCCTCCCTTGAGAGACTGTGTCACAATTCACCGTTCGCCCTTCGACACGCTCAGGACGAACGGCTAAGTAATTGATTTTTAATGTGCCGTGGTCCGTTCGGGGTGAGCTTGTCGAACCATGAACGGACTTACGACACAGTCTCTGATGGGTGGGAGTGCAACCACCTATTTACTTACCAGCGCATAACAATGATCTACGATCTCCTCCGCTGCCCTCGGTCGGGCAAACTGCAGGATCGCCTTCTCCATCTTTGTCCGCTCCTCCGGATGATCATATAGGGAGAGAATGGCCTGGGCCAGGATTGGTCCATTCAACTCCTTGTCCTGTATCATCCTCGCTGCTCCCATCTCTACCAATCTTTGTGCATTAATCAGCTGATGATTGTGGGCCGCATAAGGATAAGGGATAAAGATGACCGTCTTCCCACAGACGGCCAATTCAGCGATCGTGCTCGCCCCCGCACGGGAGATGACAAGATCGGACATCTGATAGTAGCTCGCCATCTCCTCGAAGAAAGGCCTGACGGATGCCTCAAATCCATTCTCCTGATAACCTTTTGATACGAAATCGACATCCGCACTTCCGGTTTGATGGATGAACTTCACGGAGTCCTTCATTTCTTTGAGGAGTTTCAGGGTTTCTATCATCTTCTCATTGATTTGATGGGCGCCACTGCTTCCTCCAAAGACGAGGATGGTGAACCGATCCCCTCTTGCCTTTTCTCTCCTTTCAATGATCTCACTCCTAACCGGAGTTCCAGTAACAATAGTCTTTTTTTGAGGAAAGTATTTCTTTGTCTCCTCAAAGGAGACAAAGATTCGCTGGCAAAACGATCTCAGGAGGCGATTGGTCATCCCTGGAACCACATTTTGTTCGTGGATCGCTCTCTTCAACCTGAGAAGAAATCCTGCCAAAAGGGTCGGTCCAGAGGAGTATCCTCCGACGCCCAAAACAATTTGAGGCTGAAAGTCCTTCAAGATCGAAATCGCCTCTGAGACAGCGCGGGGAATGCTTAATATCGCTTTGACCTTCCCCAGAAGGGCTATGCCTTTGAAGGGTCTGGCGTGAATCGTCTTTAATGGGAATTTGCTTCCGGCCAATACCTTAACCTCCACTCCTTTCTCTGTGCCGACAAATAGGACTTGATTCCCCATCTCCCTTTTGATAAAAGCCTCAGCAATCGCTACGCCAGGGAAAAGGTGGCCTCCGGTTCCTCCCCCGGCAATCACACATCTCACCGAATTCCTCACCCACTCACCCTTCCCCTCTCCCCAAGAGACTGTGTCGTAATTACTGTTTTGTCACCCTGAATTCATTTCAGGGTCTCGTTAGTGTTTGATTCTATTAGATGCTGAAACAATACTGAAACAAGTTCAGCACAAGGTTCAGCATGACATTTTTGTAGTTTTTGACTTTTTTTTACGAATTCATCAAATCTTGGGTATGATAGAAAATGTTCATTTTCCATTTTACAATTTTCATTTTTCAATGATATTTCATTACCTCCGTTCCACATGGGTCGAAAGGTGGAGAAGAATCCCTATCCCTGCCAAATTGGTGATCAAAGACGTGCCTCCATAGCTGATGAAGGGAAGGGTCAACCCCTTCGTTGGAAGTAGTCCCAAAACAACACCCATATTGATGACCGTCTGAAGCGAGATGATCAAAGTGATGCCCAATGCCAAATAGGCACCAAACCGATCTTCGAGGGAAAGCCCGATCTGTATTCCCCTCAGGGTCAGGATTAAGAAAAGGAGCACCACAACCATGGCACCGACCAACCCCAGCTCTTCTCCGATACCAGAGAAGATGAAATCAGTGTGGGGAGCAGGAAGAAAGAAGAGTTTCTGCCTTCCTTCTCCCAATCCCAATCCGAAGAGGCCTCCTGAGCCAAAGGAAAGGAAGGATTGAATAATCTGGAAACTGGTGCCGGTGGGATCCTCCCAAGGCCGAATGAAACTCATCAGCCTTTTCTGGCGGTATGCCACATTCATCAATAAATAATAGGCCACCGGCGTAGCAAGTAAGAAACTGCCGACAATGTAGATCAACCTGGCACCACTGACAAAGAGAAAAAGAAGAACCATGACCGTCAGAAAGAGGGCAGCCCCGAAGTCGGGCTCCTTTATGACAAGAGCGATGATGAGGCCAGAAAAGAGGACCGTGGGAAGAAATCCGAAAGAGAAGCTCCGAATCTTCTCCTCTTTCTTCGTCAAGAAATAAGCCAGAAAGATGATCAATCCCAACTTGGCAAATTCTGAAGGTTGAAAGGAGAAAGACTGTATCTTCAACCAACGCATCGAGCCTCCCGCCCGATGCCCAATCCCCGGAATCAAAACGGCGATCAAGGAGAGGATAGAAAGGATGAGAATCGGATAAGCAAATCGTTTTAGAACCTCATAAGGAAAGAACATCATGAGTATCATGAGAACAAAACCAACCCCTGCGTAAAGGGCCTGCCTCTTCAAGAAGTAGTAAGGATCTTGGAAACGGTCCCCTGCCAGGATGGCACTCGTACTGTAAACCATCACAATTCCAATGCCTACTAAGGCAAGGGCCACTATTAACAGGATAAAGTCGAACCTTCTTTTTCCCTTCATGTCTTAAGCTCAGAATTCGGAGTTCGGGATCACGATTTATAATTAGGCTCTGAACTAATTAGGGTCTGTTTATAAATTGCCATCTCAATCAGTATCGTCATTCCGGCCCCGATTTTCATCGGGATAAACTCCAGCCGGAATCCAGGGTTCCCAGTGAAAACCGGGACCCAGTCTTTGAGATGGTTCCCGACTTTCGTCGGGACGGCGTCTGGATGCCGGATCAAGTCCGGCATGACGGAAAAGGCTGTTTATGGACAGACTCTAATTACTCCAAACTATTCACTCCGCCTTTCAAAGGCGATGAACTGCTTCCTTAAAAACCTTTCCTCTCTCTTTGTAATCTTTGAACATATCGAAACTCGAGCAGGCCGGTGAGAGGAGAACGACCTCCCCTTTCTTCGCCGTTTTGTAGGCGAGGAGTACCGCATCTTCCAGGGTTTGGGCCATCGCCGTATTCGTCAAGCCTCCGAGTTCTCTGCCCATCCTCTCCTTGGCCTCTCCGATGAGAATCAACTGTTTGACTCGGCTCCGGATCAACTCTTTAAGGGGGCTTAAATCCCCGTTTTTGTCTTTCCCTCCTGCGATCAGAATCACGGGCTTCGGAAAACTCTGTAGCGATTTGACTACAGAACCCACATTCGTCCCTTTTGAGTCATTATAGTAATGGACGCCCTCAATCTCTCGAACGAATTCAACACGATGCTCTAACCCCTCAAACCGATTGAGGACCCCTTCGATTGCTCTTTTCGAACAGCCAAAGAGCCTGGCAGTCGTGAGGGCTGCCATCATATTCTCCACATTGTGAATTCCTTTCAAAGGAGTCTTTGCTAAAGAATAGTCTTCTTCCTTTTCCCCAAGTCTAAGAGTAATGGATTGGCCGTTGGAAAAGGCGCCCTCATCGAGTCTCTCGCTAAGGCTAAAGAAGATTGGCTTCGCCTTCACCCGTCCCCCGAACTTCATTACGATGGAATCGTCTCTGTTGAGAACAGCCATATCTTCAGAGGTCTGATTTGTAAAAATCCTTACCTTCGCCTTAATATAGTCATCAAATTGAGGATAACGATCCAGATGATCTTCGGTGATATTAAGGAGAACAGAGAACCGGGGCCTGAAGTCTTCAATCGCCTCCAACTGAAAACTAGAGACCTCAACCACTAATACTTCCCACCGATTTCCTCCATTCGAAAAAAGGATGAGCGGGTCTCCCACATTTCCTCCCACGCCCACCTTCCTCCCATCCTCCCGCAACATCTCGCCGATGAGCAGCGTGGTCGTTGTCTTTCCGTTGGTCCCTGTCACTGCGATGATAGGGACCTGAATAAAATGGTAAGCCAATTCGAGCTCGCTGATGACCTTTACTCCCTTCTGTAACGCCTTCTGGATGGGTTCGATGTTCGGATCAACTCCTGGGCTCACAATAATGAGGTCTGATTTGAGAAAGGTCTCTGTTCTATGGCCATCCCATTCCATGGAGATATCCATTCCTTCCAAATCCTGGATCGCGTCCCTCATCTCCTCCTTCGGTTTCACCTCTGAAGTGGTTACGATCGATCCTTGGGCCTTAAGGAATTTTGCCGTGGCCAGTCCTGTCCGAGCCAACCCAACCACCAAAACCTTTTTGCCGTTTAGATCCATAATGAGTTACGAGTTATGAGTTATGAGTTGTGAATTTTTTAATTCTAAATTCTTACCTCTAAATTCATAGTTGACTTTAGTGTTACCTCAGTTTCAGAGTGCTGATTGCGACCAACCCAAGAATAATGCCGATGATCCAGAATCGGACGATGATCTTAGGCTCGGCCCAACCTTTTAATTCAAAATGGTGATGAATGGGCGCCATACGGAAGACCCGTTTTTTGCGCACTTGATAAGAGGCAACCTGGATGATGACTGAAAGGGCCTCGATCACAAAGATCCCGCCCACGATCACCAGAAGAATTTCTTGTTTCGTAATGACAGAGATCGTTCCTAATGCCGCTCCCAAGGATAGAGAGCCGACATCGCCCATGAAGACCTGAGCCGGATAAGTGTTGAACCAGAGAAAACCAAGACCAGACCCAACCAATGCCCCACATAGAATCGTCAACTCTCCGCTCCCTTTGACGAAAGGGATTTGAAGATAGGAAGCGAATCGATAATGGCCCGCAAGATAGCAGAAAAGCATAAACGTCGCGCTAGCGATGAGCACGGGCCCGATCGCCAATCCATCCAGCCCATCGGTCAGGTTAACAGCATTGGCTGCGCCGACAATCACAAACATGCCAAAGAAGACATACCAATTCCCCAGGTCCGGCATCAATTTCTTAAAGAAAGGGAAGATCAGCCTCGAATCATGGTCAAGGGCATAGAATAGGATCCCGCTCGTAACTAACCCCATGGCCAGTTCAATGGGAAACTTATATCGAGCTCGGATGCCCATTCCATTCTTATCCCGAATCTTTTTCTGGTCATCCAAAAATCCTAGGACTCCAAATCCGAGCGTGGTCAATAAAACAATCCAGGTGTACCCATTCGTCAAGTCAGACCAGAAAAAAGTCGGAAGGAGAAGTGCGGCAAGGATCAGGCTTCCTCCCATGGTAGGGGTGCCATTCTTGGCCATGTGTCGGGAAGGGACATCTTCCCTCACCACCTGTTGAATCTGAAAAGCTCTCAACTGTCTAATCAGCCACGGCCCGATGACGAAACAGATGAGAAGGGCGGTCAAAATCGCGCAGATCGTTCTGAATGTAATGTAACGGAAGACATTGAAAAAGGAGAAAGAACCGTGGAGTGAATACAGGAGATGATAAAACATTTTTTATGCCCTCCCCTCTGTCAACCCTTTAACGATCTTCTCCATCGCCATTTTCCTCGATCCCTTTACCAATACCCAATCTCCTTCACGCATCATCTGTCTCAATATCGAGATGGCCTCCTGATGACTCTCGACGACCTTTGCCCTCTCCGGTGATAGCCCATGCCGGATCGCTGACTCGGCGACAACAGGCGCCTCCTCTCCAAGGGTGAGAAGGAGGTCGATAGAAAGTTCGTCTACCTTCTGTCCTAACTGTTGATGGGCCTCCTCGGTAAAACTTCCCAGTTCCAACATATCGCCTAACACGGCAATCGCCCTGCCTTTCCCCTTCACCTCCGCCAGCGTCTCTAATGCCAGTTCCATTGACCTGGGATTGGCGTTGTAGGCATCATTGATCACAGTTCTTCCGCCTTCGAGGCGGACGATCTCCATCCTCATGGGAAAGGGGTGAAAGCTCTCTAACGCCTCTTTCGCCTCCATGACCTCAATTCCGAATAGGCTTGCGATGGCAATGGCCGACAGGGCATTGGGAACGAAATGCCTTCCAAAAAAAGGAAGGGTGATCTCGACCTCCTCCCCCTCTATCCTCAGGATGAAGGAAGTTCCCTCTGCCGACCTCAACCGAATCTCCTTGGCCATCACATCTGCAGGGTATTCGATCCCGAAGGTGATCCTTTGGCCAGAAAATCTGCTCGCCAAATCGACCACCCGTGGATCATCACGATTCACGATAATCATTCCGTTCTTTTTCATCCCCTGGAAGAGCTCTCCCTTCTCCTCTTCCAATCTCTCTATACTTCCCATGCCTTCGAGATGGACCTTTTGGATATTGGTAATCAATCCCACATCGGGTTCCGCAATCTCAGTAAGCCTCCGAATCTCACCTGGCACATTCATTCCCATCTCAAGGATGACCACTCTCTCGTTTTCGGTTAGGTTTAACAGGGTCAGGGGAAGGCCCACGAGGTTATTGAAATTTTCTCTCGTTTTGAGAATGGGAAAGGTCGTCTCAAGGCAGGCCGAGATCATCTCCTTCGTCGTCGTCTTTCCATTGCTCCCTGTCAATGCCACCACCGGGGTACTATATTTTCGTCTTCTGTCCCGAGCGAGGTCTCCTAAGGCATGGAGGGTATCCTTCACTGCGATCACCGCTCTGGATCGATAACCATTCCAGCGAATATCCCCAACCTTCTCCTCCTCGATCATCACACCTCCTGCCATTTTCTTCAGGGCCTCCAAGGCATAGTGGTGACCATCGAAGCGAACCCCTTTTAGGGCGATAAAAAGTTCTCCCTCAGAGACTCTTCTTGAATCCGTAGCGACCCCCCGGAAAAAGGTCCCTTCCTTCCCTTGCAGAAGCCTTCCTCCGGTGGCCTTTAATACCTCTTCTATAGAAAAGCTCATTCTCTCTCCAAAGCCTTTCTGGCCTCAACCCGATCATCGAAAGGAATTCTCTCCTTTCCGATGATCTGATAGTCCTCATGGCCTTTGCCCACGATGAGCACCGTGTCAAAAGGTTGGGCCAGATGAATCGCCATCTGAATCGCTTCCCTCCGGTCCGGAATCTTTAGGTATCCCTTCTTTGACCTCCATGAATCCATCTTACTTCTATGCCACTCCTCCAAAGGAAGGGATTTCAATCCCCTTTCCACTTCATCCATGATGGCGAAAGGATCTTCTGTCCTTGGGTTGTCTGAGGTGAGAATGCTGAGGTCGCTATATCTCCCCGCCACTTCTCCCATCAAAGGTCGCTTCGTCCGATCTCGATCACCCCCACACCCAAACACCGTGATCACCCTTCCATCGTCCTGGGTTGAACTCTCGAGGATGTCTTTCACCCCCAATAGGACACGCTCCAAGGCATCGTGCGTATGGGCATAGTCCACAATGACACGAATGCCTCTTTGGTTTTCCACTTTCTCAAATCTCCCGGCAACTCCATCCAATTCTTCCACACCCTCCTTTAAGGTTTCCAAAGGGAGATCCATAGCCATCCCTGCCGCAACAGCGGCCAAAATGTTGTAGAGATTAAATCCCCCGATCAATCTTGAATGGATAGAGAACTCGCCTTTTGGAGTCCTGATTCGGCAGGAAAGACCATCAAAGGTGGAGGTCAGCTGATCTGCAGAGATATCACAGGAAGGACTGAGTCCATAACGGAAGATGGGGAGGCCGACTCCCTCTACGATCTCCTCCCCTCTTGGGTCGTCATGGTTCGTCACTGCAAATCGTCTGTGCTTCGGGCTTTTCATCAGGGAGTCTGAGAAAAGCTTCTTTTTGCTATCAAAATATTGGCTGAGCGTTTTATGATAATCGAGATGGTCTGAGGTGACATTCGTGAAGATGACACCATCAAATTCGCATCCAAAAACTCGGTCGAGATCGAGCCCATGAGATGAGACCTCCATGATCACATGGGTTATCTTTTCTTCCACCATCTCCCATAGCATCCTTTGGAGATCTAACGATTCCGGAGTGGTGTTGGGCGCTGGGATTCTCTTTTGACCATACCGATAATTGACTGTTCCGATGACACCCACGGCACAGCCTGCCTTCTTGAGGATGGATTCCAACAGATAGGTCGTCGTCGTCTTCCCATTGGTTCCGGTGATGCCAATGAGCGTAACCTGAGACGAGGGATTACCATAAAAATTAGATGAAACCCTTGATAGGGCCTGACGGCTGTTCGGAACTCGAATCATCGTTCGGTTGCCGATCTCTCGTTCTTGTTCCAAGAGAACAGCCACTGCGCCTCGCTCAATCGCCTCTCTAATAAATTGGTGACCATCAGCCTCCATTCCTCGAATGGCAGCAAAGAGAAAACCTTCCCTTACCCGGTGAGAATGGTAAGCGATCCCCTCGATCTCCTTTCGTGTCTCTCCGCTGATCCTCCTGATCTTGACTCCTTCCAATAACTTTGCTAGTTCCATCATCACCACGAGGGTAATAAAAGCTATAAAAATCCAAATTTCAAATGTCAAATGAAGCTCAAATGATTCATCGTTTCATATTTAAGAAGGAGACCGAAGTTTTAAATAACAGATATCTCCTTTCTCGATCACTATCCCTGGCCTTGGGGTCTGTTCCACTACCTTCCCATTTCCCGAAACCCTGATGATCAGTCCTTTCCCTCCCATACGGCTGAGCGCATTACGCATCGACAATCCAGTGAGGTCCGGCATCACAACCATTCCGATTTCCTTACCCACCTTCGCTCCATCGATCAAGGGTATGGTTCCTGACCCTTCTTTTTCAGGGACGGATTCGGCTTCGTTCTTCACAACCAGAGTCCCTTTGGGAAGTACATTGAGGTCTGGAAGAACCTTCTCCATGATCGCTCTGAATAATGGAGCAGCCACCACCCCCCCGTAGGAGTTCCCTTGAGGTTCGTCGATCACGACGAGCAGAACGATCTTGGGTTCGTCGATGGGTCCAAATCCCATAAATCCGCTCGTATAGCGGCCTTCAGCGTATCCTTTCAATAGCTCATCCGCCTTCTGTGCGGTTCCTGTCTTTCCAGCCACCTCATATCCTGTGGGCACTGCTCCTTCCCCTGTACCCCCCTTTTCTGTGGTGGCTTTAAGAAGAGCTGTCATTTTTCTTGTCGCCTCCTCTGAAATCACCCTTCTGACCACCTCTGGCTTGAAGGACTGGACGACCTCACCCTTCTCATTCGTGATCTTCTCCACTACATAAGGCTTCATTAGAAATCCACCATTAGCGATGGCCGAGAGAGCGCTCGCCAATTGAATCCCTGTAACAGAAATCCCTTGGCCAAAGGAGATGGTGTCCAAAGCGACCGGTGACCAATATCTTGGATGATGTACGATCCCCTTTCCTTCCCCTGGAAGTCCGATCCCTGTCTTCTCTCCAAATCCGAATTCACAGATATAACGATAAAGACGTTCCTTCCCCATCTTTTCACCAACCTTTGATGCCCCAATGTTACTGGAGAATTTGACGATCTGCTGAAGGTTGAGCCACCCATGCTTCGAGTGATCGTGGATCGTTCGGTCATAGACCGTGTAGGACCCATTCTCACAATAAAAAGAGTCGGTAGGCTGAACCACCTTGTCCTCTAAGGCAGCCGTTGCGAGAAAAGCCTTGAATAGGGAACCTGGCTCAAAGGCATCGGAGATGGCTCGATTCCTCCAATTCCTCGATCGGTATTGGACAAATTGGTTTGGGTTGAAGAAGGGATGAGAGGCTATGGCAAGAATCTTTCCAGTCAAAGGATCCATGGCGATGACGAAGCCTCCTGTTGCTCCCCATTTCTGAACAGATTTGTTTAGCTCTGTCTCGGCGACATGTTGGATCTGTCTATCTAGAGTGAGAAAGATATTCCGATAATGATCCTCTTTCTCGAAAGTAGCCTCATCCAATGAAATCTCCCGTCCCATGGCATCTCTCGCCATTGTCCGCACTTGGCCCTTTCCATTGAGTAAGGCATCGTATTGGAATTCCACTCCTTCCAGACCCCTGGAATCGAGTCCCACAAAACCGATGACATGGGCAGCCAATTCGGAATTGGGATAGAATCGCCGGTTCTCTTTCAAAAAATAGATCCCTTGGAGGCGAAGGGCTTTAATCTGTTCCCCTTCCTGTTGAGATATTTTTCTTGCAATCCATTCGAAGGATTTGCCCCTCTTCAACCTCCCTCTCAATTCCTCCCGATGGATCTGAAGGATGGCGGCAAGTTGATCAGCCGTCCTTTCTATGTCAACGACTTTCCGAGCATCTGCATAAACCGAATCAACCTCAATGCTGACTGCAAGCTCATTCCCCTGCCGGTCGAAAATCGTTCCCCGTTTTGGAACGAGAGGAATCTGAATATGATGCTGCTGGTCAGCCAGCTTATAGAGTTGCTCCTTTTGCAGCACCTGGAGTTGAAACATTCTCCCGACGATCAAAACGAAGCAGAAGAAGAGGAGGCCAGAGATAAGGATGATCCTTACCTTGAACCAATTGATGGATTTCCTTTTCATCGGATCACAATCACCTGATCGGGTTTGGGTTTGGTCATTCCCAGCTCCACCACCGCTATATTCTCAATCCGCCCGTAAGATTTGAGCGTCGCAATCTCCAACCGTAACTTGTTGTTTGCCTCAGTGAGCGTCCTCCCCTCCTTCAGGGCACTTGAGATTTCGTACCCAATATGGATCACC
>Ga0214474_1001540_pt1 | contig 10623 bp, 8 predicted proteins | sample RVTome_2_FD_187335 | JGI IMG/M metagenome (GOLD analysis project Ga0214474, IMG submission 187335) | Soil microbial communities from uranium-contaminated site in the Upper Colorado River Basin, Wyoming, United States - RVT95D214 HiSeq ...
CCACGGCTCCTAGATCTTTAGATAGAATAGGATGAGCGGTTATAATTTCGTACAACAAAAGACAAGAAATTGAATCCAAATGTCAGGGGAGGGGTTGGGGGGAAGGGGTTTTTGCCAAAATAAGCGTTCCCTCGGCTGCGGTTTCTCCTTGCACTCTGGCCAGTACCCTTACCTTGGCTAAATTAGAAAATATATGTAAAACTTCTGCCTCAATGATGATTTGATCACCCGGAATCACTTTTCTTTTCAATCGAAATTCTTCAACTCTCGCTAAAACAGGTATCCCTTCTCCTCCGCTTTCAAATGATGATTGAAAGGCCAGGCCCCCGGTTTGCGCCATCGCTTCGAGAATCAATACTCCCGGCATAACAGGGTCTTTGGGAAAATGCCCTAAAAAATACGGTTCATCGATGCTGACATTCTTAAGGGCAATCGCCTTCTTTCCCTTTTCGATCTCGAGAATCCGATCAATCATCCGAAAAGGAAAGGCATGAGGCAACCTCTGCAAGATCTCATCGAGATCGATCATTTTCATCTTAATCTATAATTGACGTAGATAAAATTTCAAATGCCAAAATCCAAATGTCAAATCAATGCCAAAGCTCAAGATCCCGTAACTCAACCCTTTCAGGGTTGACCAGGATCAAGGCTAAAGCCTTGAGTTACAGAATTTGAACTTTGGATTTCATTTGAACTTCGAGCTTTGACATTTGACATTAAGCATATCCTTTTACTCATAATTATCTAAAAGAGAGCTATGATTTTAAAGATTCCTTTGGCGATTCCCATGATGATGAAAATACCTATGAAGGAGCCAGTCATTAAAAGAACGGTTCCCTCAACCCTTCCTTTTTTGAGAAAGAAACTCACGATGCTCGCTGAAAGGATTCCAAAACCCCGAATGGGAAGAGCAGAAAGCAGGATCAATCCCACATTTCCCAGGGACATCACTTTTTTCAGAATCGGCCTTTCATCCATCCGGGCCAAGACATGATCGGTTTTTTTCTTCAACCATCGTACGGGGAAGAAACTCTTGCTCGAATGCTCCAAGATGAAGCCATACACTGGGATTTGAACATAGTCATAAGCCAGGGCCAGAGGAAAATAGAGGAAGACAGGCATTTGGTTGAAGATAGCAAAGAGCACAGAGAAAGATCGCCCCAGGGTGAAGTGGATAAGGGTGAAGAGGAGAATTAATTTCCAATCGCCGGCTATCCACTCCATTCAACACCTACCAGGATAGACGAAAAGCAATTTTCTGGTGAAATCCCCAGATGGAGGAACGTCTGGACCTCTCGATCCAGTCTTTGATGGACCACATAATGGAGATCACAGCTTGAATCCGGCTTCAGATAGTTAATGGTCGGTGGAACAAAGTCATTTTCCATGGCAAGCACATTGGCCGCCATTCTCATCCCGCCGGATGCAATGGCTTCTCCCACCATCGATTTTACGGAACTGACAGGGATCTGGAGAGGCTGGGTTGGGAATGTCTTTTTAACCCCTTTGGCCTCCAGGGCATCCAATACTTTGGATGAATTGCCAGCCCCGCTGAGATAATCGATGGATGTCTCCTCTTTCCCATTGAGTGCCATTTTAATGGAACGACTCAAATCCTCTGACCCATCACCCTCAGATGATTTCCCTATTAAACTATAACCTAAAATATAACCGTAAATCCTTACCCCCCTCGATCGGGCATGCTCTTCATTCTCTATGACCAATAATCCAGCGCCCTCTCCCAAAACCAATCCATTTCTCACTTTATCGTAAGGACGCGACTTTTCTCCATGCCCCTGATCTGTGGCTAAGAGATGAAGCTCTGAAAACCCGCGAAACAGAAACTCGCTCAGTTCATCCACCCCACCTGTAACAATGAGGTCAGCCTTCCCTTTTCGGACCTGATCACAGGCAAAACATAGTGCGGCCTCTGCGGTGCAGAAAGATTGAACCAATGTGGAATTGACCCCCTGGATTCCAAGCTCGATAGAGACATAACTGGAGGGGGCATTGGGAACAGTATTGGGAAAGAGCATGGGGTTTAAATCCAAAAACCCTTTTAGGACCTGGCCTCGATGGAATTCTTCTGAACTCGAGAGACCACAGAAACCGGAGCCAAGGACGACTCCAACCCTGAAGCTGTTTTCCTGCGTCACCGTGAACTGAGCATCGGCCAAAGCCAATTTCGAGGCCGCGATGGCAAACTGGCTCGCTCGATCAAGACGCCGGATCTTACTCGCGGGTATAAAATCCTTGGGATGGAAAGATCGGATCACCCCTCCTTTCTTAGAACGGGAGAAATGCGTATCGAACTCTTTAATCTCCTCAATGCCGGATTTCCCGTTCTTTAAGGATGAAAGGAATTCTTCCTTCCCGATTCCAATCGGAGAGACGACCCCTATTCCGGTGATACAAATGCGTTCCATCATTGTTATTTCCAGGTCGTTATTCCGCAAACTCCCCCCTCACCCCTGCCCTCTCCCCAGGAGACTGTGTCGTAATAATAAGAACCGGGTCCAAACAAGATGGAAGAGACGGTTGGGGATGTTGGGCGGCTTGCCGGGAAGCGGCCTGTCAAAGGATAAACGAGTCGCTTCTAAAAGTCTTAGAGCGTCAACCTTTTACGTGTGAGATCCAGACGTTCCATATCCTTGATATGACTCCATTTCCCACAAGCATCGATTACCCATTCCTAAAAGACCGCATTCTAAGACTTTGGAACCCGACTGTCTCTTCCACCAGGCCACCATTGCGACACAGTCACTCATAGACCTTTTCTTCTTCTCCCTCGAGGTCCATTGCATCTTTCTCTACATCCCTTGCGTCACTCTCTCTTTTTAACACCTCTTTATAGAATTCATGCTGAATCAGAAGACTCATGATTTCATTCGTCCCGGTCCAGATCATCTGCAATCTCGCATCGCGGAAGAACCGCTCGATCGGATAGACATTCGTATATCCGATTCCACCCATCACCTGCATCGAATGGTTGACAACCTCCCAGAGCATTTCTGTAGAGTTCTTTTTAGCCTCGGAAACCATCCGTCTCGAATCCAGACCTTCGTCCACATGTTTTGCTGTCACATAGACCAGGCTCCGTGCGGCATCGAGTTTTGTAATCGAATCGGCCACTCTAAAACTGACCGCTTCAAATTTCCGGATCGTCTCTCCAAAGGCCTTTCTCCGGTCGCTATAGCGCGTTGCTATCTCCAGACAACACCGGGCCATGCCGAGCGCTCCGGCGGCAGTGGTCAACCGCTCAGGGATCATCATCCGGTTGAAGATCAGCACACCTCCGTTTAACGGTCCAATGAGATTTTTAGCCGGCACCCTGGTATCGCGAAAATAGAGGCGGCCCGTCCCCCCTCCCCGCGAACCCAGGAGCCCATAGACATGCTTGACTTCCACACTTCTATCCCTTTCGACGATGAAACAGGAAATGGATTGGTGGGGCTCAGCCTCTGGCGCTGTCTTGGCATAAACCAGAAAATAGTCCGCCCCCTCCGCCCCCACGACGAAACGCTTCTGGCCATTAAGGATATAATGATCCCCATCCTTCTTGGCGATGGTGGTGGCGCCGAAAAAGTCGGATCCTCCCCGGGGTTCGGTGAGAGCCTCCGCGCAGCAGAGCTTCCCCTCAAGAGTGGGTTTCAAATATTTTGCCTTCTGCTCCGGAGTGCCAAAGTGATGGATCGCCTCGCCACAGATGCTGACCAAGGAGTAGAGACAGCTCATTCCTGATCCGAGGATGCCAATCTCTTCAATGGCCGCCACCTCCCCTGTCCACTTCATTCCCCTGCCTCCCCATTCCTTGGAGAAGCGAAGGCCGAGGAGATTCTGTGCAGCCAGACTTTCTATATACTCCTTCGGATACTTCACCTGATCAGCATCCATGGCTCGAATCAGTGAACCCGGCACCTTTTCCCTGACGAACTTTCTGACCTCCTCTTGTAACTTCTTCTCTTCCTCTGTCAAAAGAAAATCATACATAATTTTTTCACTCCTCCAAAAGTGATATTGTCTCCTGGTTGTTCTTCTATGATGAATTCTTTACCCAAAAATCATAAAGAATCAAGAGAATTCTTTCCGAGATCGTATGCCCAGAATCGGGGTGGTCTCTCCGGAGAAAACTTGAAGCGGCACATTTGAGCGATGAGCCAAGGCGCAGATACCCTTTAAACGGCCTCTTCAGCACCACGCGCCGATTCCCCTGTCTCCAATGATCCGCTCGGTTTCGAGTCGCAACGACTTGTCAAGGTTTCGGAGGGGAGACCATCCCGATTCACCCGTATCAGAGACGGAGGGGTTACAGCCCCATCACGGACAGCCCCTTGTGTTTTTAGGGGGGATTGATTAATATTGGGTTTCAAAGGAGAGAAAGCTTATGTTGAGAATATTGAGGGAACATGCATCTTCATGGATGCTCAAGGCCATCCTGATAGTGGTGGCTCTTTCTTTCGTCTTGTTCTTCGGAGGTTATTCCTACTTCAAAGAGAAAAAAGAGACTTATGTGGCAAAAGTGAATAGCGTCACCATTGAATGGAGAGAGTACAACGATGCCTTCCAAAACACCATCAAGCAGTATCAGCAGGCCTTAGGCCCGGCATTTTCAGAAAAGATGATCGAAGAACTCCGCCTGAGAGAGAAAATCTTAGACGGCCTCATTGAAAAGATCCTCGTCCTTCAAGAGGCAAAAAGATTGGGACTTTCTACCCCCGATGAAGAGCTGAGGTTAGTCATTGAATCCATCCCGGTTTTTCAGGCGAATGGCCAGTTTGACAAAAGGAATTACGAAAGGTTTCTTCGTATAAACCGGATAACTGATGAACAGTTTGAGCAGAGTCAACGCGAAAATCTTCTAATTTCAAAAATAGTGAATCTAATTAAAATGAACGAAGGCAAGGTCTCAGATGAAGAAGTACTGGATACTTACCTCTTTGAGAACGAACGGATCAACCTCATCTTCGTGAAGGTCGCCCCTGGCTCTTTAAAAAGTCAGGTCAATGCAAATGAGATCGAGATCAAGGACTACTACCAGAAACATCAAGAGGAATTCAGAATTCCCACTTTCATTCAGATTCAATATCTCCTCTTTCGGCCTTCTGATTTTGAGAGCAAAGTTCAGGTTTCCTCAGATGACATCAAACGATATTATGACTCCCGGAAGAATACGTTTACGATACCCAAACAGGTGAGGGTGCGTGATATCCTGATCAAAGCAGGGCCGCAAGACACACCTGATCAATTGGAGGCTAAAAAGAAAAAGGCTGAAGAAATCTTGGAGAAAGCCAAAAAGACAAAGGACTTTGGCTCTTTAGCGAAGCAGTATTCTGAAGCTGAAACCGCCTCTCGAGGCGGGGACATGGGATGGATTCAAAAAGGGATGTTCGGGGAGCAACTCGAATCCATTCTCTTTTCGATGAAGGCGGGCAACCTGAGTGGCGTGTTAGCCACAGGAGATGGATTTCATATTTTTAAAATAGAGGAAGTCAAGGAGGAGAAGCAAAAACCTTTCGGGGAAGTAAAGAACCCGATCCTTCAGACCTTAAAGAAAGAAAAGGCTAAAGCAGAAGCCTCTCGAAAAGCCGACGATGCTTTCTACTCCCTTTTCCGGAGTCGGGATTTAGAAGGATATTCAAAGGAAAAGAATGTTCCGATTAAGACCACGGGCCTTTTTAAGGAAGGGGATGAGGTTCCGGATATGGGGAGAAATCCTCTCTTTTATTCCAGCGCCTTTTCTCTGAGGCTGGGAGAGATCTCTCCTGTGGTTAATGTCCCGCCCAATTTCTATGTCTTGAAGTTAGTGAATAAGAAAGACTCCCGGATACCCCCTCTGGATGAAGTGAAAGAGGAGGTGAGACGAAAGGTGGTCGGAATGAAGGCGGAGGAGAAAGCACGTCAGGTGGCTGAAGACCTTCTCAATCAGATTCGAACGGGTAAAAACATTAGAGAGGTGGCAAGAGAGAAGGGTTATCCTCTGGAGGAGACCGGTTTTTTCACCCGGGCAGCAGGGGTGGTTCCCAAGATGGGTCCTGCCAGGGAGTTCATGGGAACGCTCGCCTCGCTGACAGAAAAAAATCCTGTTCCTAAAGAAGTCATTCGGACAAAGGACGGGTATTTTGTGGCGAGGCTGTCTGGCTATGAGCCTGCGGATCAGAGTAAATTCCAATCTGTGAAGAAAAATCTTGAAAAAAGGCTGAGAGACCAGAAACAAGGAGAGGCATTTCAGGATTGGGTTGATCAACTCCGGTCCAAAGCCAAGATCGACATCAATAAGGATTTAATGAAGGGTTAAGGAGACCTTTCTGTCAGAGGCAGGATGCTCCCTCTTGAATAAAAGAAAAGATCATCTCATTTCAGGTACTCCATGAGATAGACTATCTCATAATTGGATTCTCCCTGTCGTTATAGAAATAAAAGATGAGGCTCTTTGACCATACATTAGAGTTTTCCCCACTCCTTCCACGGCACACCGGTTTGTTCTTCCCAATAAGATTCAAATTTGCTGTCAAAAAATCCATTTACTTTTTCATAAAGGTTCATCAACTTGGGTAAAGACTTATGTCTTTCTATTTCATTACCCAAAACCGAGAAATCCGTCAAACTGTCCAAAGTCGGATTTCCAAGACCATGAAAAAAGTTCTCTCTCATTGTCTTATCCTCCTCTCTTTTAACTTTCAACGACCTACTATATAGCAAGCGCCGTTCCAAAAAATACTTCTGGTGCTCCATTTCAAATTCAAAACCATCGTTAGAGAATTTGATGATAGGCTGAATGATCTAAGAAGCTTCGTCATTTCAATCGGATAGCCAAAAGACAAGGTGAATGATCAAGGGTTTCTGCACATGGGTTTTAAGAGCTCATTCAATGGAAAGGAAATCTTTAGATGGATGCAACGAAGGTTGACACGATTTGGGTCATTTTTGGATAATTCTTTGAAACCAACAGGTTAGGGGTAGCGAGAATGGTTTACGATGCAAATAAAGTTGCACCGTTTCGACAGGACAAAATCTTCATTAACCGCTATGTTTCAAACGTTTATTCAATGCCTGCCTCGTGATCCCAAGCATTTGAGCAGCAATCGATTGGTTACCACTGGCCCGTTTCATGGCTTCAGAAATCAGTAACTGCTCTGCCTGTTTGAGTGTAGGTAACCGTTCCGAAAAAGAAACCAGAACATTCTCCCCTGGTAATGACTGCCTTGTATCCATATCTAACGAATGTTGTCTGGGTCGGATATACGATTTGAAAAAATCCATCGAAAGCTTCCCGGATTTATGACTACTGACGGCATCCAGAATCATGGATTGCAGTTCTCTGACATTTCCAGGAAAATGATAGGTTGAAAGGAGGGTGAATAACTCACTCGGTGGGGTCGGCTTCTTCTTGCAGAGCGTTTCAGAGGCCTTTTCCAAAAAATGGTCTACAAGAATAAGCAAATCTTCCCGACGCTCGCGAAGCGGTGGAATATGAATGGAGTGAGCACAAATCCTATAATAAAGATCTTTGCGGAACTTCCCGGATTCTTGCAGGGCCTGGATATCCTGATTGGTAGCAACCACCACTCGGGCATCTGATCGCTTTCCAACATCTGACCCCAGAGGGAAGTACTCACCATCCTGTAAAAGGCGTAAAAGCTTCACCTGTGAAGCCGGACTCAGATCTCCTATCTCATCCAAGAAGAGTGTCCCTCCGGAAGCTTCCTCCACCAAACCACTTCGAGGTTGGTCCGCACCGGTGAAAGCACCTTTTCGGTGTCCAAAAAGGGTGTCTGCAAAAACATTATCATCCAAACCGGCTACATTGACGGGAAGAAAGGCCCCTTTACGTTGGCTGAGTTTATGAATGGCTTTGGCAACCAATTCTTTCCCAACACCGGTCTCCCCAGTGATCAACACAGGTTGAGGGCTCATGGAGATCGATTCAATATATTGAAAGATGGATCGCAACATCGGACTATTCGTGATGATCTCTGAAAAAGCCTCCGGATACTCCAACTTATCGGATAAAACATGGGATCTTAACAATTTGTTTTCCCGCTGTAGCTCACGAAGTTCAATCGCCCGCTTCACTCCTGAGATCAATCTGCTTTTTTCAACAGGTTTAACCATGTAATCGAAGGCGCCGGTCTTCATACAGGCGACAGCCGTATCCACATCATTCGATCCCGTAATCACGATAACGGGGACTTCGGGATAATCCTTGGTGACCATCGCAAGCAACTCTTCCCCTGAAACGTGCGGCATCGAGAGGTCGAGCATCATCACCTCAATCTCTTGACTGGAAAAAATCGCCATCACATGGCGGCTATCCTGGCAACGGAGGGTATGGTTCATGCTGGCAGACCGGAGCACCATTTCAAAACTGTTTAAGGTCTGTGCTTCGTCATCGACCATCAATACCGGAAATTGAGGATAGAGGGATGTCATCATTTATTCATCTCCATCGTGGTTCAACTCACCTGGTAAACGGGCAGAACAATTTCGGCCTTCGTTCCCTTTCCAGGCTCTGAGGTGAAAGTCAATGTACCCCCATGCTCTCTTACAATTCTTGAAGAAATGGATAAGCCCAATCCAAGGCCCCCTGAATCGGACTTCGTCGTATAAAAAGGGTCTGTAATATGAGATAGCATTTCGGAGGTTATCCCTGTCCCCTCATCTTCGACTTCGACCACAATGCTAGGCTTTTTCTCATCATAAGACGTTGACACGAAAATAGCTTTTTGGTTATCCGGGAGTGCCTGGCAGGCGTTCTGGATAAGATTGATCATGACTTGTTCAAACCGTTGGAAATTACCTTTTAAGACGGGTAAATTGTTTCCATAGGTGACTGAAAAATGATTCGTGGACTTCATAATCGTATTCGAGAGGAGTGAGATGGCAGACCTTAGCACAGCATTCATATCTACGGATTGCGTCATATCAGAGGCGTCTCTCCTTACAAAGTCCTTTAAGTCCTCAACGATCTGCTTGATCCGCTTCGCTCCATCTGATATTCCGGAAAACAATATCGGGATATTGTCACGCATCTCCGTGTATTTCATGCCGCCGATTACAAAATCGCCGTTCCTCTCAAAGTATTCATCGAGGATGGGCATGGCGCCCTTCCATGCTTCAGATAAGAGCGGGGTGTTTAACATAATAAAATTATTTGGATTGTTAATTTCGTGAGCGACACTCGAAACCAGCGTTCCTAAGGCAACCATCTTGCCTGCCTGCATCAATTGCTGTTGATGTATCTTGGCTCGTTCCTCAATTTGCTTACGATCGGTTACGTCGCGCGCAATACCCCGAAATCCAATGAGCTGGTTTTTTGAATCATGGATCAGTGAGGCAGAGGCCTCAATGAATCTCTTTGTACCGTCTTTCCTGATCATTTCCCAATCGAATGGATTGGCGGGTTCCCCCGTTCGATAAACCTCGCTAAAAACTTGAAACACTTTCTTGGCAGCCTCCTCGGTCATAAACTGTCGGTTATTCATGCCCATCAATTCTTCTTTAGAATATCCAGAAAACCTGGCCAAGGCATCATTGAAGAAGGCCAGATTCCCAACGAGATCCACCTCATAATATCCCTCCTCAATGCTGTGAAGAGTGGTTCGATACTTTTCCTCACTTTCTCGCAATATCGCTTCTGCCTTTTTGCGTTCAGTGATATCGCGTCCAACGCCATAAAATCCAGTAGGCCGACCTTTGGAATCGCGCCTCAGTGAAACCGAGGTCTCAAGAATTCTCTTTGTGCCGTCTTTTCTGATCAATTCCCAGTCGAAGGCTTTGGTAGGGATACCCGTTCGGTAAACCTCGTTGAAAGTTTGGTAAACCTTCTTGGATGTCTCATCATCCATATACTGCCGATTATTCATGCCAATCAATTCATCTTTCGAATACCCGAGAATCTTGCTCATGGAATCATTGGAAATGATCAGATTTCCGGTAAGATCAACCTCGTAATAGAGTTCCTCTATGCTTTCGAGAATGGCACGGTATTTCTCCTCACTTTTCCGCAGCACTTCTCGAACCTGCCTGAGCTGGCCCGATCTTTTTCTCAAACGCCCAACCGGTTTTTTTGCCTTGCTATTGGGTAATCTTTTGCTCATGGGAATTCCTGTATTGGAAGATAAAATAAAAAAGGCTCCCTACATGTGTATCATGGATACAATGCATGGAGCCTTCATCATTTCCCCCGGGTTTGTTTCTCTATATCTTGAATGGGTTAGAGTGGTTTTATGTCCGTCATGTCAAAGTCGCCAAATGCCAGCAAAAATACTATAAAAAGCAGTCCGCTGTTGTCAAGTTGAAAAGGGATCAAGGGGTAATGCCTCAGAAGGGACTCCGCCCTCAATAAATGAGGGCGCTACAATTTTCATAAGAATTCCTCCCGTAACGGAGGCATTACATTAATGCTTCTTGCGGGTGGGGAGGGAGAGCTGTCGCCCTGATTCTGAATAGGAGATTCCGAAATGCTGGTAGGCCAATTCTGTGGCCTTCCTCCCGTTCTGCATTCTTGCCACAAAACCAATCTTCAGGAGAAAGGGTTCGATCATATCGACCAATGTATCCGACTCCTCCTGCAGGGTCGCTGCAATCGCCTCGAGACCCACTGGCCCTCCTCTATAATACCGG
>Ga0214474_1001542_pt1 | contig 10620 bp, 3 predicted proteins | sample RVTome_2_FD_187335 | JGI IMG/M metagenome (GOLD analysis project Ga0214474, IMG submission 187335) | Soil microbial communities from uranium-contaminated site in the Upper Colorado River Basin, Wyoming, United States - RVT95D214 HiSeq ...
GCAGGAAAAGGACATGAAGTACGAGATAACCGCGATGGGGACAATAATAGAGGGTGACCTGGACAGAATCCTGGCGGTGGTGAGGAAGATGCACGAGGAAGTCTTTTGGGAGGGGGTCGCCAGGGTATTGACCACGGTTAAAATCGACGACCGGCGAGATAAGTCTCAGGGCATGAAGAAGAAGGTGGACTCGCTCGAGAAAAAATTGTAGGGTTTGCCTAATTATCCTCAAGTCTATAGTTGCCCGCATAATCTCGTGCAAAACCTCTCCATTGAAGGGAGTGCCCTCTCCACTTGATGGAGAGGGTTAGGGTGAGGCAAGGTGAGGCAAGGTGAGGCAAGGTGAGGGTGCAGTCCCCCTCCCTCTGACTCCCTCCCGCCAGGGGAGGGAGAATTGTAACGGTTTCTTCCCGATGAACCAGCTTAGCGACGCTCGAAAATTCGCAGTGATCAACTGACGCCACTATAATTATGCCTTGGTGGCTAACGAAGGACAGCAGATGAATCTCTCTTGTTTGCTTTCTTTGCTTAAAGATGTGCCTGCGTACAGGCAACTGGTGGGGGAGCTGGCCACGGTCAAAGGGGAGCATAAGGCAATCATACTGGATGCCGCCAAGCCTTACTTGATTGCCGCTCTTTACGAAGAGCTTAATCTACCCTTTCTGATGGTGACCGGTCAGCCGGAGACTGCCAGGAAGCTTCATGAACAGCTTCGAGCCGGTGTTCTCCTTCCGCCGAGTTGCATCGTCTTCCTGAGCTCGATTTCCTGCCTTATGACAGTCCCCAGCTATCCGCTGTCAGCTATCAGATGATAGAGAGGTTGAGGGCATTGGCTACCTTGGCCCTGTACCAGCCCCTCCACTCCTCACCGAGATTGCTTCGTCCCGATAAGTCGGGACTCGCAACGATAGGGGAAGCAACGGTTCGCAATGACGAACAGCAAGGGACAAAGGTTGCTAAGCCTCCCTTGATGGTGACTTCGGCCCTGGCAGTCGTGAGTAAAACCATCCCGCAAAGGGATTTTGTGGCGGCTTGCCATATTCTAAAGCCGGGTATGGCTGCTGAGCCCCTGGAGCTACTGCGCCGATGGCAAACCATAGGCTATGAAGTGGAGGATGTGGTCGAACTGCCCGGGCAGATGAGCAGAAGGGGTGGCATTATTGACGTCTTTCCTCCTTGTAACCAGTTGCCGGTTCGCATCGAGTTCTCTGGCAACCAGATAGAAAGCATGAGGTGCTTCGACCCGGAAAACCAGCGCTCAACCAGCCCTGTAGCTTCGTTGATTCTCACCCCGGCCAGAGAGTTCGTACCGACGGCTGATAGCTGTAGGGTGGCAGCTGGCAGTGTCCTTGACTACCTTGGCAGTCACGCCTTGCTTGTTCTCGATGACCCTGAAGGAATTGAACTTGCCGTCACCAGGCTAAATGAGGAAACTCAAGAACTAAGAGCTACAAAGATGGGAAAAGGCGAGCTGCCTGAGGGCTTTCCCTCTCCTTACTTCGCCTGGGAAGAACTAGAGTTGCAGATGAGAGAAAGGCATCGTCTAGCGCTTCTGAAAGCGGTCAGCTATCAGCCGTCAGTCACTAGCGATGGACGGGCTCTGCCTTTCGTTCAAGCTCAGAGTTACGGCAGCCAGTTGGAAAGGTTCCTGAAAACAGCCAGGCAAATGGTGGAACAAAGACAGCGTCTGGTCGTAGTCAGCCATCAGGCTAATCGTCTGGCTGAACTTCTCCAGAAAGAGGACATTCATGCTTCGCCATCATCACAGATAGAACAGATACCTCCGCCGGGTTCAATCACTGTGCTTCAGGGCTCACTGGACGGAGGGTGGCTGCTGGATGACAAGCTGACCCTTATCACCGATGTCGAGCTCTTTGGCTTTGTCAAGCAGCCGCGAGCAGGCAGAAAGAGGCCAATACCTCACCAATGGTTTCTGCCTCAGCTAGCTCCCGGCGATTATGTCGTCCATGTTGACCACGGCATCGCCAGGTTCCACGGTCTGGTCAGGATGTCTTCTGAAGGCGTGGAGAGAGAATATCTTGTCTTGGAGTATGCTACTGGCGACAGGCTCTATGTGCCTACGGAACGGATAGACCGCGTCAGCCGCTATATCGGTGTCGGTGACCAGGCACCACACTTGAGCCGCTTGAGAACCCCGGAATGGCAAAGGACAAAGAACAGGGTAAAGGAATCAGTGGCGGAAATTGCTCGAGAGTTGCTCGACCTTTATGCCACTCGGGAGGCGGCTCCGGGCTTCGCTTTCTCTGCAGATTCGCTATGGCAACAGGAACTGGAGGCATCATTTCCCTATATGGAAACACCAGACCAGGTTGAGGCAATCATGACGGTTAAAGAGGACATGGAAAAAGCCAGGCCCATGGACAGGCTCATCTGTGGAGACGTAGGCTACGGAAAAACCGAGATAGCCTTGCGCGCTGCCTTTAAGGCAGTCATGAATAATAAGCAAGTCGCTATTCTGGTGCCGACCACCGTGCTGGCCCAGCAGCATTTCTTGACCTTTACTGAGCGGCTGCAGACTTTTCCATTAAGAGTAGAAATGCTGAGTCGCTTTTGTCCGCTTGAAAGAGAACAGGAAATCCTGGAAGGCCTGGCCCTGGGCACTGTGGACATATGCATCGGCACTCATCGCCTGCTGCAAAAAGACATCACGTTCAAGGATCTGGGGCTGGCGATAATCGATGAGGAACAACAGTTCGGCGTGGTACAGAAGGAAAAACTCAAGCGGATAAGGAGGGAAGTGGACACCCTGGCTCTTAGCGCTACTCCCATCCCGCGCACCCTTCACATGTCTTTGACCGGCATTAGAGATATGAGCATCGTGGGAACGCCTCCCGAAGAACGCCTGTCTGTCAAGACTTACGTTGGAGCTTATGATGCCGCTCTGGTCAGGCAGGTGATACTGCGAGAACTGGAGAGGAACGGGCAGGTCTTCTTTGTCCATAACCGCGTTCAAAGCATTGCTTTGGCTGCCAGCAAATTGCAGCACCTGGTGCCCGAAGCCCGGATAACTATAGCTCACGGACGAATGCCTGAAGAGCAACTGGAAAAAGTGATGACGGATTTCATCGCGGGCAAGCATGATGTTCTGGTGACTACCACTATCATCCAGCTAGGATTGGATATGCCTAATGTCAATACGCTGATTATTGACCAGGCTGACAAGTTTGGCCTGGCCCAGCTTTATCAGTTACGGGGCAGGGTGGGTCGCGGCATCAACCAGGCTTATGCTTATCTCTTTTTCGAAGAAGGGAAGCGGCTGACTCCCCAGGCTTACAAGAGGCTCCGGACTATCCTTGAGGCTACTGAACTGGGTTCGGGATTTGCCATCGCTATGAAGGACCTGGAAATTCGAGGAGCGGGCAATCTTTTGGGTGTCAGGCAAAGCGGGCATATCACAGCCCTGGGCTTTGACCTTTATTGTCAGTTGCTGGCTGAAGCGGTGGAGGAGCTGAAAGCATCCTCTTCTAACCTCTCCCTTGAAGGGAGAGGAATAAGAGGAATAGGTGAGGGTGGAGTAAGGAAGGGTGTCATTGCGGGCGACCTGCCCGCCAAGACCTGGCAGGCGGGAGCGAAGGAATCTCCCAGCATTTCTCTGCCCCTAGATGCGCACATACCGGAAGAGTATGTTCCCAATCTAAATACCCGATTAAGCCTCTACCACAGGCTGGCCCGGGTGGAGCGCGTCGAGGAAGTAGAGGACGCGGCTCGGGAATTCCAGGATAGATTTGGCCCTCTGCCTGAGCCTGTGGAGAATCTTCTGTACATAGTGAAAATCAAGGTCCTGGCTATGAAGGCTAAGGTAAGCTCCATTGCCACACAAGGACGCCAGATCGTCATAAAGCCCCAGCCCACCGTCATTGCGAGCGCAGCGAAGCAATCTCTGGGCAAAGGCTACGATGCCGCGGTTAAAATAGGCGCCACGCAAATAAGGTTGGACACCAGGCTCCTGGGGGACAGGTGGAGAGTTGTTCTGGAAGAGATGCTGAGCTCCAGCTCCGCCTGAGCTCATCCGAAAGCTGACTCTGCATACAGTTGGTGACCCCCCTCTATCGTCGGGACCTGAGGTGTTCACGGTATTGACTTCTTAGTCGTGTGGGTGTACAATGTAATTTAGGGTTCCACGAATTTTTCTCACAAGATTATCTTCTAAGACTCGGGGGGTTATAGGTTGGGAAAGGAGTAATGGGGTAATTGAAGAACCTGGGTAGGGTAGATACCTCGAGTTCGAACGCAAGAATTAACTAGCCTCGATTAATTTGTATGCGTCGTTCGTAAGATGGGGAGTAGCGAGGTGGGGTCAGTTAAGTCTTTGTTACCAAACGTTACAATTTTGTAACTGTTTCCCGGGTAATTTTATGACTTTGACACTGTGCATTTCTTAGAATGTTATTAGATGGAAGCAGGAAACTGCGAACTATTGCCTGCAAAGAGGGCATGAGGCGACGGGAAAAGCCAATGCAGAATGAAAGTAGCGAAAGGAGGTGGGGGCACGGAGCAAGAGGAACAGATGGGGGCCCTGTTGTTTCCGTTGATAATTTATTGATTTATCTGGCAGCGATGTTGACACATTGTTGAGTGTCCGGGCATTAGACTTTGATTAATCAAATGGAGCCGCGAACCAAATTGCTATGCAGACGGGTGTGGTCATACGGGAAAAGTTCTCATTGGTGGGAAAAGTTAAGAAAAGGTAAGTGAAGTAGCATTGACGCTTATGTTCTAGTATGATATAATCTTAGTTTGTGAGACAACCAGGAGGCAGTGAACCGCTACCCTGAAATGGTCACTTAGGTGGTGGGGAGCCAATAGTGAAACCGGCCCGAAAAGAGGTCGGTTTTTGTTTTCATCAATGCCAGAAAGAAGGAAATGATACATTCACAGAAAAGGACAAAAGAAATCTATGAATTATGAATGTTACATTTTTGTAATTTTTCCTTAAATAATTTTATGACTTTGACACTATGCATTTCTTAAAATATTGAATACAGACAGGAAGCTGTGAACCACCGCCTGCAAAGTGGTCACCTGGGCGGTGGGAAGCAAATGGTGAAACCGACCTGTGGAAAGGTCGGTTTTGTGTTTTACATGGGGGGTAGAGAATCGCTATTAAGCAAGAGCTCTCAGAAGCTTATGAGCTACGACTCGTGCGCCCCAGCCGAGGTCGGTTAGAGCATAATCTGACAAAAAAAGCTAACACAAGCAAAAGTCAACGAAAGGAGGTGATGACACAGGCAACGACAAACGCTAATACAAAAAGAAGGTAATGAAAAACAGAAGAAGGTAATGAAAAACAATAGAAGGAGGAAACAAAATTGATAAAAAGAATGAGAGTTGTTATGCCAATACTGGTCATATTGGCCATGCTGGCTTCCGTGTTCGGCATGGCGATCCCAGTGGTGGCATTGGACGGCGACGTGGAGGCCGGCCCTGGCGAGTTGATAATTCCCGATCCACTGTATGATGTGGGCATGCCCGGCACGCCCCCGGGAATCACGGGTTGGGACATGACCGACCTGAGGCTGGCTTATGATGAGTCCACCGACACCATGTATGTGGGCATCAACGTGGAAACCATACTTGGCGATGCCGATGGCGATGGCGACCCGGGCGTGACTTCAACATATCTGTCTGATATGGGAGGTACAGACCATCCCGATTTAGGCAGTTCAGAGACGGCTGCTGTCTACTTTGACCTGAACCAGGATGGCACCTATGATGTCATTGCTGGCATAGGTGGTACGACGGATTACTACGGCTTCTCTGTGAATGTGTTCACAGGGTTCTTCTACCCTCCGTACAACTTTGGTGCGGCACTGCCCGGCAATATTGGCGACATCAGTCCCAATCCCGATGCTCTGCACCCGGATTTGGAGTTCACAATCACGAATTGGTCCACGCTGCCGGGTCATGATGATGCTCCGGGTTTCTGCGTTGGAGCATTCCTTGGCTCGCTAGAAGATGCCGGCATTGGAGAGGACTTCCTTGATTACTGCGCGAGCCCCTGCATCGAAATCGAAAAGACAGTGGACTGCAACGATGATGGAATCTTCCTGGACGAGGATACCGGCATAGCCGGTGACACCGGCCACTGGAGAATCGTGGTCACCAACTGCGGCGACTGCGACCTGTTTGACGTCGAGGTCTGGGACGACAACGGCATGTCCTACGGTCCGTTCGACTTGCCCATCGGCGACAGCCAACAGTTCGATTATGACACCATAGTCGAAGTGGACACCACCAACTGGGCCTACGTTGAAGGCTACGATACCGTTGGCTTCATGGTGAGCGACGAAGATGACGCCACCAATCTGGTCCTCGTCCCCGACATCTGCATTGAGAAGACAGTGGACTGCAACGATGATGGCGTTTTCCTGGACGAAGACACCGGCATAGCCGGTGACACCGGTCACTGGAGAATCGTGGTCACCAATTGCGGCGAAGCTGACCTGTTTGACGTCTATGTCTGGGATGACAATGGTATGTCCTGGGGCCCGTTCGACCTGCCTGTCGGTGACAGCCAACAGTTCGACTATGACACGATAGTCGATGTAGACACCACCAACTGGGCCTATGTTGACGCTTATGATGCGGCTGGCGGCGATTGGTACGACGAAGATTACGCCACCAACCTGGTCCTCGTGCCCGACATTTGCATCGAGAAGACGGTTGACTGCAACGATGACGGTGTTTTCCTGGATGAAGACTATGGTATAGCCGGTGACACCGGTCACTGGAGAATCGTGGTCACCAACTGTGGCGAAGCCGACCTTTTTGATGTCGTGGTCTGGGATGACAATGGTATGTCCTGGGGTCCGTTCGACCTGCCTGTCGGTGACAGCCAACAGTTCGACTATGACACCATAGTCGATGTGGACACCACCAATGTGGCATATGTCGAGGGTTACGATGCGGCCGGCGGCGCCTGGTACGATGAAGATGGCGCCACCAACCTGGTGCTCGTCCCCGACATTTGCATCGAGAAGACAGTTGACTGCAACGATGACGGCATTTTCCTGGATGAAGACTACGGCACTCCGGGTGATACCGGTCACTGGAGAATCGTGGTCACGAACTGCGGCGAAGCCGACCTCTTTGATGTCGTGGTCTGGGATACCAACGGCATGAGCTGGGGTCCATTTGACCTCGATGCTGGTGATTTCGTCCAATACGACTATGACACCATAGTCAACGAGACCACTACAAATATCGCTTATGTCGAGGGTTATGATGTGGCTGGCGGCGTCTGGTACGACGAAGATGACGCTACGAACGTTGTCACTGGCAACGAAGGCTGCACGCCGGGCTTCTGGAAGAACCACCCCGACCTGTGGCACACGTATAGCCCTGAGGACCTGGTAGGCGATGTCTTTATCATTCCCGCTGAGCTGAGTGCCCTTGCTGACGATACACTGATGGAGGCTCTCAACTATGACGGCGGAAAGGGAGCTATTGGTGCAGCTCGTAACCTGCTACGCCATGCGGTAGCTGCCCTGCTCAACGCAGCAGACCCCGATGTCAATTATGCGATGAGCGAGGCTGCAATCATTGCCGACGTCAACGCTGCTCTGGCAACGCTGGACAAGGGCACTATTGAGATGCTCAAGAACGACCTTGACTACTACAATAATGCCGGTTGTTCAATCGACGCGCACGGCAATCCCATAATCCTGGATGACTAAACACCTGAACTCCCAACACATGCGGAGGGGGCTGGTGAACCAGCCCCCTCCCCGTTTTTGCGGTCATGAAGTGGAATGCCGCAGACGGCAAGAGATTGCTTGGTCGCTGCGCTCCTCGCAATGACAGGAAGGAGATGGCCTGCAATGACGGACGGAAGCGGGCTATGGATCTACCTGGTATGACTTTGTTCTTGCCTGGTCACCCCGGCGCCTCAAGGTGTCAGGAGGGACATCCAAGGGCCGGGCTACTTCCCGTATCGTCAGCATGTCACTTATATGTCCCCATTTCCCATATCTTTCCTAATCTCCTCTTTAACTAACCTATCCTAAAAGTAACTCACTTCAATTAACCATGCAATCACCCAGAGGTACTGGCTTGATTAGACAATAATAATAGGAAAAAAGTCCCGATTGGTAAGAAAAGTCAAGTCTGGTATATTGACATCGCGTTCGGGACGGCCTACAATTTCTATGTTGAGAGCAGGAGGCGATGAACCGCTGCCCTGAAATGGTCACTTGGGGAGCGGGGAGCCAGTAGTGAAACCGACCTTCTTCAGGTCGGTTTTTCTGCTTTCCGATGGGGTATAGGTTTACTGTAGACAAAAGAATTAACCCCTGAAGCCTTTATGCGCTGCCGGTAGTGTGACCCAAGCGGGGTCGATGAGGGCATAAGGCAAGAGAAAAACTAACACAAGGAAAAGGAATAGTAAAACAAAAAGGAGAAATAAAAAAATGAAAAAAAGAATAAGAATGCTTTTGCCAATGCTGGTCATACTGGCCATGCTGGTTTCCCTGTTTGGCATGACGGTGCCGGTGATGGCAAATGGCCTCGACGGCACTGTGAACTCTGGTCCCGGTGTCCTGGTAATTGATGACCCACTCGGGGATGTCGGCATGCCAGGTACTCCTCCGGGAATCACGGGCTGGGACATGATAGACCTGCGGCTGGCTTATGACGGGGCCCACGACACCATGTACGTTGGCATCAACGTGGAAACCATACTTGGCGATGCCGATGGCGATGGCGACCCGGGCGTGACTTCAACGTACCTGTCTGATATGGGAGGCACAGACCATCCCGATTTAGGCAGTTCGGAGACGGCTGCTGTCTACTTTGACCTGGACCAGGATGGCACCTATGATGTCATTGCTGGCATAGGTGGTACGACGGATTACTACGGATTCTCTGTGAATGTGTTCACAGGGTTCTTCTACCCTCCGTACAACTTTGGCACGGCACTCCCCGCCCACACCGGCACCATCAGTCCCAATCCTGACGCTGCCCATCCGGACCTGGAGTTCACCATCGAAAACTGGTCCTCGCTGCCGGGTCATGATGATGCTCCGGGTTTCTGCGTTGGAGCATTCCTTGGCTCGCTAGAAGATGCCGGCATTGGAGAGGACTTCCTTGACTATTGCGAGAGCCCCTGCATCGACGTCCAGAAGACCGTTGACTGCAACGATGACGGCGGATTTCTGCATGAAGACTGGGGTTATGCCGGTGATACTGGACACTGGAAGGTAGTGGTCACCAACTGCGGCGACACCACTCTCTATGATGTCGTTGTTTGGGATGACCTAATGCTCTACGAGAACATAGCGGAGCTTGCCCCCGGCGCCCAGGTAGAATACAACTACGACACGGTTGTCGACGAAGACACCTTCAACACTGTTATCGTCTCGGGTTATGATGCGGCCGGTTTCGAGCTTTTCGCCGACGACACGGCCGTCAACCGCGTCATCAGCCCCTGCATCGACATCGAGAAGACAGTGGACTGCAACGGCGATGGCACCTTCTCTGACGAAGAGACCTGGTATGAAGGCGACGAGGCTACCTGGCTGGTAGTGGTGACGAACTGTGGCGACAGCCCGCTCTACAATGTCGAGGTCTGGGATGGCCTCTATGGCACCCTCGATTTCATCACTGAGTTCGTGCCGGGTGACTCGCGAACATACTGGTACGACACGTGGGTCTATGTGGATACGACCAACTGGGCTTATGCCGAAGGCTTTGACGAACTCGGCGGCACCGTCTATGATGAAGATGCTGCCACCAACTACGTTATCTGGCCTGACATCTGCATTGAGAAGACCGTTGACTGCGACGGAGATGGCGTCTTCCATGATGAAGAGACGTGGTATGCCGGCGACCAGGCCACCTGGCGGGTAGTGGTCACCAATTGCGGCGACAGCGACCTCTATGATGTTCTGGTCTGGGATGGTCTTTATGACGGCGTGTATGGCGGTCCGCTTGATCTCATAAGCGTGTTCCCGGCCGGTGACTCTGAGACATATGAGTACACCACTTACGTCAACTTTGACACCACCAACTTCGCCTGGGCTGAGGGGTATGACGAGCTTGGCGCCACGTGGTACGATGAAGATGAGGCCACCAACTACGTTATCGAGCCCTGCATCGACATCCAGAAGACAGTAGACTGCAACAATGACGGTGTCTTCCTGGATGAAGATATGGGGTATGCCGGTGACACCGGCCACTGGAAGATTGTGGTCACCAACTGCGGCGACAGCGACCTGCATGACGTCTATGTTTGGGACGACCTGGGGTTTTCTCAGTTCATAGGTGACATGGCTCCAGGTCAGGTCGTGGAGTACGGTTACGACACCACAGTTGATGTGGATACCACGAACTGGGCTTACGTAGAGGGATATGACGAACTTGGTGGCTACAAGTATGATGAAGATGACGCCACCAACTTGGTCATCAGCCCCGAGATCTGCATTGAGAAGCTGGTAGACTGTGATGGCGATGGCAGCTTCCATGATGAAGAGACGTGGTATGCCGGCGACATGGCTACCTGGAAGGTCATAGTCAGCAACTGTGGTGACAGCGATCTTTTCGATATCGTAGTCACTGACGACAATGGTCATGACTTCGGTCTTCCGTTCGACCTGGCTGCTG
>Ga0214474_1001543_pt1 | contig 10615 bp, 11 predicted proteins | sample RVTome_2_FD_187335 | JGI IMG/M metagenome (GOLD analysis project Ga0214474, IMG submission 187335) | Soil microbial communities from uranium-contaminated site in the Upper Colorado River Basin, Wyoming, United States - RVT95D214 HiSeq ...
TAACAACAGCCCCTGCAACGTGCCTATAATAGGACCGGTAAACTGAGAAGATAGGGCAGGGTCAAGCATCAACTGAATAGTTGTAGCCGGCGGCTGCGGGTTTTGGGAAGATAAGGCGCCGCCAAGTATATTCTGGCTGAAGTCTGCGGGGAAAATTAACGCCAGTTGACGCTTTCGACCGATAATAAGCTCCTCGGCTTTGGCGGTGGTCAGCGTTTGACCTTCCCACTCGGTTTCAACTTTGAATCCCTTGGACGCCTTTAGTCCCTCAATAATCTGGGTAGAGACACTCCCCTGGTCCTCGTTTACCACGAGCACGGAGATGGAACTTTGGCCTCTAGTAAAAAGACCGCCGAGCGCCGTCGTCATCACCAGGACAAAGCCTACGGGCATGGCAAAGAGCACAAGTAAGGCAGCGCGATTCCTCACCAGTATTTTGAGGTCTTTCCAGGTAATAGCAATAATGTGCCGCAGCATTACTAATCCCTTAATCTTCTTCCTGTCAGGTGCAAGAAGACACTCTCCAGGTTAGGTTCCAATATCTCCAGTGTGGTAACGGCCACTTTGGCTGTATTAAGCAACTGAATTATCTGGGCCAGTGCTTCCTGGGAATGGCGAGTTTGCACTGAAAGCATATTATCCTGGCGGCTTACATTCTTTACCGCCGGTAGTTTCTTTACCTGGGTAATAAACTTTTCTGCGGTAGTTTCAGGTAGACCAAGACGGATTATGCCACCGCCGAGCTTGTCAATAAGTGCTTTAGGTGTGTCCAGGGCGATGATTTGTCCCTGGTCGATAATGGCGACGCGGTGACACAGGCGCTCGGCTTCTTCCATGTAATGTGTAGTGTACAGAATGGTCATTCCTTGCTGGTTGAGTCGTTCTATGTTGTCAAAGATAAAATTGCGGCTTTGCGGGTCTACTCCAACGGTTGGCTCATCGAGAAACAGCACCTGCGGCTGATGCAATAAACCGGCAGCAATGTTTACCCTTCGCTTCATCCCTCCTGAGAAATTGTTGACCAGGTCGTTAGCCCGCTCACTTAGTCCTACTAAGTCAAGCAAATCATTGACCCGATGCTGTAGCTGCTGCCCTTTAAGCCCGTAAATGCGACCAAAGAACAATAAATTATCACGGGCTGAAAGCTGGGGATAAACAGCTAGGTCTTGTGGCACTAAACCGATAATGCCTTTCACTGTGTTAGCTTTCTTCACTACATCATGGCCGGCGATGCTAACCGTGCCGCCGGTGGGCAAAAGCAGACATGTCAGCATGGAGATGGTGGTGGTCTTACCGGCTCCGTTGGGACCGAGCAAGCCGAAGATTTCTCCCCGATGTATAGTGAAGCTTGCGCCCTTAACCGCCTCTGTGCCGTTAAAGCTCTTTACTAAGTTGCTTACTTCAACAATGTTCTCAGTCATCTATTCGATTCTATTGTCCCGCCTCGGCCTTGAGTAATTCGGCTTTGTCCGTCCTCTCCCAGGGCAGCTCCAGGTCATCCCTGCCGAAATGCCCGTAGGCGGCGGTCTGTCGATATATAGGTCGGCGAAGGTCGAGATATCTGATGATGGCTTCGGGGCGGAAATCAAAGTGCTTATTAATCAGGTCGACTATGGTCTTATCCGGAACTTTGCCGGTGCCGAAGGTCTCGCAGGATATGGACAACGGATGGGCAACGCCGATAGCATAGGCAACCTGCACTTCAAGTCGGTCGGCCAGTCCGGCAGCCACCAGGTTTTTAGCCGCGTACCGGGCCATGTAGCTGGCAGAGCGGTCGACCTTGGTCGGGTCTTTGCCCGAGAATGCACCGCCGCCGTGGCGGGCATAGCCGCCGTAGGTATCAACCAGTATTTTGCGGCCGGTAAAACCGGTGTCTGATACCGGCCCGCCGATAACGAAACGGCCGGCGCCGTTAACGTAATACTTGGTATTCTTATCCAGCAGGTCAGCCGGTATAACAGCTTTTACAACCTTTTCTATTATGTCTTTTCTGATAGTATCGTTATCTACATCGGGATTGTGCTGAGCGCCGATAACCACCGAATCGATTCTCTTGGGTACCCCTCGGCAGTATTCCACGGTCACCTGAGACTTGCCGTCAGGCCTGAGGTAATGCAGAATCTTCTCCTGTCTCACTCGAGCCAGGCGACGGCACAGCTTATTAGCCAGCGATATGGGCAGAGGCATAAGCTCGGGCGTCTCGTTGCAGGCAAAACCGAACATCATACCCTGGTCGCCGGCGCCGGTTTTGTCCAGCTCATCGATGCCTTTCTTCTTGTCTCTGACTTCCAGTGCCTGGCTGACACCGGCGGAGATATCGGTTGATTGCTGCTTTATGGATACCAGTGTGCCGCAGCTTTTGTAATCGAAACCGTATTCCGGCTTGATATAGCCGGCGTCACGGACTACCTTATGTACGATGTCAGGTATCTCTATATAGCAATTGGTAGTAATCTCACCCAGAACGATTACCAGCCCCACGGTCACGGCGACTTCGCAGGCGACCCGGCCGAAGGGGTCCTGTTCCATTATGGCATCGAGCACGGCGTCGGAAACCTGGTCACAGAGCTTGTCCGGATGCCCTTCGGTTACCGACTCCGACGCGAAAAAGTAACTAGGCTGCTCATTAAAGCTATTCGACATTTTTTCTCCTTTGATTAGGTTCCTTCCTCCCAGCTTTCCAGGTATTTCTTTTGCTCTCTCGTCAGAGAGTCGATGTTTATATTCATGGCTTTTAGCTTAAGCCGCCCCACCTCGTTATCGATTTTATCGGGCACGGGGTAGACGTCCGGCTTAAGCTTTCCCTTATTCTTGACCAGATGCTCGAGACACAGCGCCTGGTTGGCAAAGCTCATGTCCATGACGCTGGCGGGATGCCCTTCTGCAGCTGCCAGGTTTATCAATCTGCCTTCACCCAATAGATAGAGCCGGCGCTTGTCAGCCAGAGTATACTCCTCGACATAGGGACGCATCTGCCTTTTCGCTTTGGACAGTTTCTCCAGGGCAGGTATGTTTATCTCCACGTTGAAATGGCCGCTGTTGGCCAGTATAGCCCCGTCCTTCATCTGGGAGAAGTGAGCTTTGTCTATTACGCTGATATCGCCGGTGGTGGTGACAAAGATGTCGCCTATTTTAGCCGCCTCGATTAACGGCATCACCTGATAGCCGTCCATCGCCGCTTCCAGTGCTGAGATGGGATCGACCTCGATTACGATTACTAAGGCGCCCATTCCCTGGGCCCGGCGGGCTATGCCTCTACCGCACCAGCCGTAGCCGCAGACAACTACCTTTTTCCCCGCCCACAATATGTTGGTAGCCCGGGTGATACCGTCGATAGTGCTCTGCCCCGTCCCATAGCGGTTATCGAAGAAGTGCTTGGTTTTAGCATCGTTGACGGCGATAATAGGATACTTCAGTTTGCCATGCCTGGCCATGTTTCTCAACCTTATGACGCCGGTGGTGGTCTCCTCGGTGCCGCCGATTATATTAGCCAGAAGCTTGGTTTTCTCCCGGTGGGCGGTGCTGACCAAATCGGCGCCGTCATCTACGGTGAGCTGAGGCTTATGTTCCAAGGCGGAATTTATGTGCTGATAATAGGTCTGGTTATCTTCGCCCTTGATGGCGAAGGTGGGCAAGCCGTACTCAACAAGGGCTGCCGCCGCATCATCTTGAGTGCTCAGCGGATTTGAGGCGCATAAGACCAGGTCGGCTCCGCCCTCTTTGAGGGCTAAAGCCAGGTTGGCTGTCTCCGTGGTGACATGGAGACAGGCTGAGATGCGTACGCCTTTCAAAGGCTTTTCTTTGATGAATCTTTGTCTGATGAGCTTGATTACCGGCATCTCCCGGCCGGCCCATTCGATACGCAGTCTCCCCTGTTTGGCTAACGACTTGTCTTTGATGTGATAGTCCATTTTTCAATCCTTTTCTTAAGAACTCTGATTACAGCGACTCAGCCCCCATCCCCTCCGAGATTCTTCGCGGAGTTTATCCTGTGGAGATTTATCGACGAAGGGCTCAGAATGACAAAACGTGTCATTCTGAAGGAGCGGAGCGACTGAAGAATCTCGAAATTTAGGCATACTTTATTACAGAATCCTTCTGCAACACTTTATACAAATCTCGCCATCCTCTGTTAGTACTTTCGATTAAGCTGACCTTCTTTTGTCTCAAGTAGCCCTTAATTTGCTTCTCTCTTTGGATAGCATATTCTATGTCCTGGAACGCCTCATAGTAGACCAACTTGTTTACTTTGTACTTCTTCGTGAAACCATCTGCAAACTTTTCTTTGTGCTCATAGGCTCTCTTGATCAGGTCGTTAGTTACGCCCGTGTAAATAACGGTATGCATTTTGTTTGTCATCATATAGACGTAATATTGTTTACTCACGCGCCTCGATACTTTCGAGATTCTTCGCTTCGCTCAGAATGACAACGTATTTTAGGCCACCATATTATAGTTTATCTGGTATCTGTCTGCATTAAGTAAGTGTTTGCCCTTACATGAACTGCTCTGCCACATAGTCGGGCACATCCACCTTGCCCATAATTATGGGTTTCTGATGGCAATCACTGCCGCCGGTCAAGAACAGGTCATGACTTTTGGTGAATTGGATGTAGTGCTCGGTGGTCCTGGTATCATTTCTGAAATGCCAGCACTCGATACCATCGATGTATTCCAGCATATATTCTTCGATAATCTTCGTCTGCTCGTCCAGGTCAGATGTTACGCTCTGCAGGGATGTCCCGTGCGGGTCATTGGGATGGGCAAGTACCAGTATGCCGCCGGCATTCCTGATTAACGTCGATGCCTCAGCCAGTGACAGCGGAAACTTGGGGACATCCAACCTTACCAGATATTTATCAAATGCTTCCTGAATACTACCGACGATACCTTTTTCTACCAGATATCTGGCTATGTGAGGTCGACCGAAGGCGCCGTCAACACTGTCCTGTATTTTCTGGATGTCTGTCTTATCTAATTTGGCAATGTGCTCCTTGGTCAATTCGGTATTCAGCCTCTCCAAAATTTCACGGGCTCTTACCTCCCGGCGCTGTCTTATTAATTTAAGTTTATTCTTCAGTTCCCGGTTGCCGATATCAAACTGGTATCCCAGGAAGTCTAGAGAAACGGATTTGTCGGGTACGGGGGGATATTGGAATGTAACGTTCAATTCTATGCCGGTAATATAATTAATGCCATATTTCCTAGCCAGGGACAGGGCTTTTTTCTGGCATTCTATGGAATCGTGGTCGGTCAGCGATATTAACTCGATATTTCTTCTCTTGGCTTCTTGAAGGACCTCGTCTACATACAGATTTCCATCCGAACACGCGGTATGTATATGCAAATCTATTTTCATCTATTTCTTTTGCACGCCGGTCACATACCAGTCCTGAGGCTGGTCATCACGGGTATCGATGATAAAGTGAGTAATACTGAGGTCAGGGTACGTGCTCTTCAAATCGTCCAGATTTACTTCTTCAAACTTCTTTTTATTGCTTAAATAGGCCTCTTCGGTAATTGCGTTCGATTCATAATTTTCCTTGGTGCGCCTTAATATCCGCGCCACGGCGACTTCCTGGGGGCAGTCCGTCTGCATAATAACGAAGGTCAGCTTATGTTTGGCGGCTATGGCGGCGGCACGTTTCCTTAATGACTGGGTGACGAAGGTGGCATCTAAAATTACGCCATCGCCCGTTCTTAGAATCTTTTCCGCGCGGGCGAACATCTCGTCATAGACCAGCGTCCGTTTGTCCATGTTAGAGGCCACTTTTTCATCCCATATTTCCTCGGTTTTCATAACCTCAAGTCTAATCAGGTCAGTCCGAAGTATCGGATAGCCCTTAATCCGGGACACCTCCTCGGTCGTCTCGGTTTTCCAGGTGCCGGGCAGGCCGCAAACGATAAGTAGTAAGCCGGTCCCCAGCTCTTTTTCCACAAATTCAGCGAACGGTTTTCTCAATCTGTTGACTCCTTTAACGCACTATAATGTTTAACAGCCGGTTCATGATATATCATATATACGATTCGGCAAGCTCGAAATACCTCCTGGCGGCAGCCAGAATGCCTGTCTTTTCCTCCCTTGGGATGTAAGGGTCATCCAGCATGAAACTGGCTACCTTGCCTCTTACATACGCCCGGTAGCACTTGTAAAAATTCAATAGTTGAAGTAGTTCTGCATCCCGGCTTATCCGGACATAGGCGTTGACGAAAGCCTGTGACAGGTCGGCATGCCGGAAGCGGTCTAAGTCCATGGCCAGGAAGGCGACTTCCGAGGCGACGTCACCATATCTGAACCTGTCGTTGAACTCGATGCAATCGTAGATACATATTCCATTGGCCAGACATACATGGGCAGCGTGAAGGTCGCCGTGGCAGTCCTTTATTTTGCCGTTCTTAACACGCTTATCGAACAGGGACTTATTCGATTCAAGGAAGTTATCGGTATAAGCCTTGGTTCGGCTATATTTGTCGGAAGGTATGGAAACATCGATATATTTTTCGGTCTGGGTAAAGTTCTCATCGGTATTTATCTTAATCGCCTCTCGTTTCCCGTAGGCGCTGATCTCCGGGCTGGTTACGGCCTTATGGTGAAATGCCGCCAGCTTCTCCGCTACTCTCACCATCATCTGCACGGTCACCAAGCCTTGAGGCAAAAGCTTGTCCATCATCCTCTCGGCAGGTAGCTGCTTCATTTTGACGGCGTATTCGATTATCTCACCTTCGCCGCCAAGATATATTTGCCCCTCTCGGCTGATTATGGGTACCACTTCTAAATAGGCGTCCGGGCAGAGTCGCTTGTTTAACTCTATTTCCTGCCGGCAGAAGAAGCGACGCTTCTCCAGCGTGGTATAGTCCAGGTAGCCTAAATTTACCGGCTTTTTGACTTTATAGGCATAGTCGCCGGTGAGGAACAGGAACGACATCTGTGTCTGCACCAGCTCCACCTTTTGGGGGTGGTGGTCATAGATTTCAGGTTTAAGCAAGGCTTGAACTAAAGCTATTTGAATTGCCATTTTTTTATCACAAATGATGCAGCAGGTTTCTATCAAAAAGAGGTGGTCCAAAGATTCTACATGTAACTGGGCGTAGTGGCTATATATTGTGGTATCAATGAAAAAAGAAATACATTAGACTAGTTAATTTTTTAATTTATATTCCTGAGACGATGTTTCTGCTAGGTACTCCGAGCTACTTGGTCTTGGAATAACATTCCGCAAATCTTGCGATCCCTTTGATGCCGAAGTAGCGATGACCATCATCGGTTTCAAGCAAAGGTAACTCAAATCGCCGTTCGAAGATGGGGTCAGGTGGCAAAATTCTGACCTCAATATTCAGATCAGCCAATATTTTCCTAGCTTCTGAGGTTATATCTGGTCTATCGCTTTCAACCAATGTAAATTCTTTAAGCTTGGCCATATTTACCTCCCATTATTTAATTATTTAGCAGAGCGTTAAGAGCATCTTCGAGGCATGTGTGGTAGCCAACATATTCGGCTCTCACTGTGCCTTCGGCGAAAGGGCCTGTACCAGATGGAGATGCCCAATTCATACCAGCTGGCAACCAATTAGAAACTTGATATGCTTCTACTCTTCGGAGGCAAGTCACAGAATAGTCAATCTCAGCACTGACACCGCTTGATTTTTCTTTCTCGCAATATTTACTTAACACGAGAACTTTTTGAGATTGATCAATCATACGAAAATCGTGAGTTCGTATCTCATCATTGATTAGGCCGTCTATAGCATCAATCTGCCATGCGGGAATTTGTATTATATCCGGTAGAGCGTCCTCATTTCTCAGAGTTAATCCAAGCACTTCAGGAATTGGCCACCGACTAGATAACTTCAATTTTACCAAGGCATCCTCTTTTTTATCTGATGCTGTTTTACCTATGTTTGCAATTAGCATTTCATCAATTGTAACCGGCAAGAAGAGAACTAGATTCTTATTATTTTTCTGGAACTCAAGAGCTTGTTTAAGCATATCATTTACTTCATTCATCGCTTTACAGTTTTTTTGCTGTTGCTTTCTCCTTGGTTTAGAAATAGGAAAACTTACATAAACCTTAGTGATGTTGTCACCGTACAGCAATCTGCCCAATGTTTCAACAGAATGTCTAAGTGCTAGAACATAATTTGGCTTTCGTGGTCTACTAAATTTATACTCTAAGAAGTTGGTAAGAAGGTCCGCTATTAAAATCTCGTGCCGCCGGCCTATTAATAGCTGAGCCAATGTTGGCGTTCCCTTATGATCTTGACCTCCCGAAGCCCTCAGTTCTGTATAATGCCAATTAACAAATACATCATCAATCAAGGTGATTATTGCGTCTGGCTTTAATGACGCTATTTTCTCAAAAATAATAGGTGAACGCACACCATAATCTTTACGAAGCAATGCACCGTGTATAGCTAGGTATATGTCTTTTCGCTTGCGCTCCTGTTTAACTTCACCAGATACTTGATTGAAGGCTTCCTCCCAATCCGCAATTTGATGAGATGGGTTAGGTTGGTCTAAATATTGGAACAATAACCCTGGGCCATAGAGTTCCTCAATTCTGTTTTCGAAGTCGATCTGCAGTGGTTTAGGTCGACCATGAGTCTGTGCCCATTCTCCCAATCGACTCAGAGCTACTTCCTTCTGGGTTCCTGTGGTACCAAGGAAGAGGAAAAGTTTGTTATTATCTCGCTCAACCATGGATCAACATAACTTTGGTGATATTGTAGTCGAGCTCACAATTTCAGTCAATAGTCCTTGTTTATGTCCATGTAAACGTGGCATAATTTTTTGATTTTACATTAATAGTAAATATTTGCTTAATCAATACAAAAGTTAATATATCTTGGCTCACAATGTTTGCCAAAAACTGGTAAATAATAGTTACTGTGTGTTTTTGGTATTTAATTTTCGAGGCTGAACAGCGGTCGGGCTTCTTCGCCGGCGGAGTACTTGTCTCCGGGGAAAACAGCATGCCCCATCTTCACCTTTTTACCCATTATGTCCATGGTCACCTTGTTCGGGTCAATGCCGGTCAGGTTGCCCATTATCCACGGTCCCTCATCGAGCTCCGTCATTACTATAACGTACGGGCATTCACCTTCACGCCCTTCCGGAGCCACGAATACGGTGGTGAAAGTCTGTATTTTGCCCTTACCGCTTAGCTCCACGATATCCATATCGGTGCCGGCGCATTTGCTGCAGGCTATCCTCGGCGGCACGGTGATAGTGCTGCATTGTTTGCATTTCAAACCCAGCAGCTTATTTTGTTTCAGGGCTTCATTATACTGTTTAAAACCAAGTTTATGTTCCAATTCTTTCCTCCTTGTGAATCAGGCGACGCCCTACCAGCCCCTCTTCAAAATCACATTACAGAGTGTGCCGCCATCGCCGCCGAGCGTATCGGTCATGCCTACTTTGGCGCCTTCGACCTGGCGCTCGCCGCATTCGCCTCTTAGTTGCCTGACAATCTCATACACCTGGGCGGTGCCGGTGGCGCCTATAGGATGCCCCTTGGCTTTCAAGCCGCCGGAAAGGTTCACGGGCACCTTGCCTCCAATCTTAGTCTCGCCTTTCTCTACCGCCTCGCCCGATTTACCGTATTCGAAAAAGCCGAGACCTTCCAGTGCGATAATGGTGGCTATGCTGAAGCAATCGTGCAGCTCGACGACGTCTATATCCTTGGGACCGAGCCCAGCCATCTTGTATGACTGCCCGGCAGCCAGCTCCCTGGACCTGAGCCGCGGCAAATACTCCTTCTGGCTGAGTAAATTGCCGGCCGAAGCCTGACCGACGCCGGCTACATAAACAGGCTTCTTGGTCAGCTTTTTAGCCTTATCTTCCGAGGCCAGAACCACTGCCGAGCCGCCATCGGAGAACGGGCAGCAGTCGTAGAGCTGTAAAGGCTGGCATACCATAAAGCTGTTCAGCACATCGTCAATTGTTATCTCTTTCTGGAACTGGGCTTTGGGATTGCGGGCGCCGTAGTAGTGGGAGTTGACCGTTACCTGGGCCATTTGTTTCTTAAGCCTCTCCAGAGGAACGCCGTATCTCTTCGCGTAAAGGTGCGCCAGCAGAGCAAAGACGCCGGGGAAGGTGATTCCAGCCGGGTATTCATAGCGGCTGTCGCTGGCCATGGCGAAGGTCCTGGTAGCCAGAGGCGTGCCCATCTTGGCCGCGGTCTCGGAACCGCCGACCAGCACTATGTCGTAAAACCCTGAAGCCACCCACATGAAGGCGTCGCGGAAAGCGGCGCTGGATGAGGCGCAGGCATTTTCATACCTGTTAGCCGGTATATGGGAAGCACCGATATAGTCAGCCGCGAAAGCTTGCATCTGCGATTGCCCCTCGGCGAAATCGCTCAAGACGTTGCCTATGAACAACGCCTGTATGTCCTTCGGCTTCAAGTTCGACTCGTTTATGGCGTCGATGGCAGCTTCGGCAAACAGCTCAACGGCTGTCTTGTCCTGCTTGCCGCTGAATTTGGTCATCCCGACGCCCATTGCAACTACTTTTCTCATATATTTATACCTCCGCTACTTTTATTGTGTGTCATTCTGAACCCTTCGTCGGATATATCTCCTCAGGATAAACTCCGTGAAGAATCTCGTCTCCTCA
>Ga0214474_1001544_pt1 | contig 10613 bp, 10 predicted proteins | sample RVTome_2_FD_187335 | JGI IMG/M metagenome (GOLD analysis project Ga0214474, IMG submission 187335) | Soil microbial communities from uranium-contaminated site in the Upper Colorado River Basin, Wyoming, United States - RVT95D214 HiSeq ...
ATACGAGCCCTCATGATATTGACCATCAGATCAAAATCTTTCACCAACTTGGAAATCACAGGCTGACCGACAAGGTGTGAAGGATAACTCAGGACAACTCTCTTTTTTTGCATAGGAAACCTCCCTATAATAAGAATCAATGACCAATGCAAAATGGTCAATAACCAATGACCATCGATCATCGACTTCTTTTATTTCTTTTTTATGGGTCTTTCTTTTAATAGTTTGGAAACAATCCCAGAATCCATTAAAGGATAAGGATCAATGACCAATGCAAAATAATCAATGATCATTAACCATTGATAATTGAATTCTTTCCACTATTTTTTGATGGGTCTTTCTTTTAATGGTTTGAAAACAATCCCAGAATCCACTGAAGGAAGAGGCTCAACAGGTTTTGTTAAGAAAAACTTTCCTGCCTCGATCCATTCTTTTAAAATCTGGGTAATCTCCCTGGCCCTAAAATAACTGGAGAGTCCCGCAGTAGGAATCTCTTTCTCTTGTATAGTAATCTTCCCACTTTTAAGTTGCTTGTAGTTCACCTCTCCTAAACTTCCCGGAATAAATTGGGGATAGGCCTCACTATAGTCCACAACTTGGGCCCAGATTTCCTCATCCCGAATGGTTGTATATCGGAGTATTTCCTCATCTAAGATGGGAATGGGAACTCCAATTCCAATCGTGAGAGTAACCCCATAACCGGTGAAAGAAGTTCCTCTGAGCCATTTTGGACTCATCATTTTGAGATCACCCTTTACAGCGAGGGTTCCAGCGGTCATTTTGGGAATACCGCCCTCTGTTCGTTTCACATCAGGATTATGCTGAGTTCCACTCCCTACGACATATCCTATCCCTCCACCCAGAAAGATTCGAGTGCCCATACCAATGGTTTTGTAAAAAGGGTCATTCATGAGGGGACTCAACTGTCCAGCATTGCAATAGTTTGCATTGCCCATCTTGGGTTGAAGAACCCCCATATAGGTATAGATCATTCGATCTGAAAGATTGACGGCAACATTATAGTTTTGGTAGGCATTTCTTATATCGAAAAGAACTGCCTCGTTCATATCCTTGAGGGAGATATAGGTTTCTAAAGCCTTTCTGGGGTAACAATCTGTTCCATAGGCCGTCGCTGTAAGTCTCACATCCTTTCCAGCAACCAGTTCCTCAATCACATGTGCCCCCCCATAAGCGAACTTTCCCGGATAGATTTTATTTCTTGGATCATCATCTGGCATAGCAGTGGCCCCCAATAAAAAATCCACTGCCGCATAACCCGTATAGGCTGGGACATCGTTGAGGTAGGTCCTTCCTCCTCCAAGCTTAATCCGGGGTTTTGTATGGCCCACATTGAAGTAAGCTCCGGAGGAACACATCGGACCAAAAGTTCCTGTGGTAACAACATCTACTTCTTGAGCTGCCCTTTTCACCCCTTTTTCAGCAGCATAGTCAATGATCTCTTCAGCCGTAAAGACCACGGCTTTCCCTCTCCTAATCTTCTCATTTATTTCTTCAATGGTCTTCGCCATTTCTTACCTCCTGATTTAGCCTATAGCGCATGGCATATAGCTAATGGTTCCTATTCTTCAGGTTCTTGTTCTTAACTATTAAGGCTGCCTCTAATAATGTCATTCCTGCGAAAGCAGGAATCCAGAAACTCTTGAAATCACTTGACTCCCGCCGGAGTTTACCCCGTACTTGTTACGGGGCGGGAGTGACAAATTGATAATTATTAGAGGTTCCCTTAACGATTAGCTATCAGCAATCAGCCAAGTTCCCCTTTCGGAGTGATACATGATCCATAACATATCACCACCCCCTCTTTTCACAATGACCAAATTCCAATAGTCAAACGTTGTTACGTGATTGGTTATTGGTAATTGGAGCTTATTTGGAAATTGTGATTTGGTTATCGGAACTTTTTTTGAGTTCATTAAAAACCCATGTGCTGATATAGCGTTCTCCAGTATCAGGCAGGATGACAACGATCATCTTACCCTCGTTTTCCTGTCTCTTAGCCACCTCAATGGCCGCCCACACAGCTGCTCCTGAAGAAATTCCTGCTAAGATCCCTTCTTCTCGAGCCAACCTCTTCATGAACAATCCTGCGTTCTCATTCGATACCTTGACCACCTCATCAATCAAATCCATCCGAAGTACCTCCGGCAGGAAACCTGCGCCAATTCCCTGAATTTTATGAGGTCCAGGTCTCCCTCCGGAAAGAAAAGGTGAGGTCTCCGGCTCTACAGCAATGGCTTTAAATTCTGGCTTCTTCTGTTTGATCACTTCTGAAATCCCCGTAATGGTCCCCCCTGTTCCCACACCTGCCACTAAGATATCAACTTTACCGTCGGTGTCTTCCCAGATTTCTAAAGCCGTAGTTTTCTTATGAATTTCCGGGTTGGCAGGATTCTTGAATTGTTGGGGAATAAAATATCGTGGATCCTTTGCTGCCATCTCTTCTGCTTTCTTCACCGCACCCGCCATCCCTTCATGACCATTTGTTAAGACCAACTCCGCTCCAAGCATTCTGAGCAGATGGATCCGTTCTGACGACATCGTATCGGGCATCGTCAGTACCAATCGATAACCCTTTGCCGCACAGATAAAGGCCAATGCAATCCCTGTATTTCCGCTGGTGGGCTCCAGGATGATTGTATCTTTTTGTATCAGCCCCGCTTTCTCTGTCGCTTCAATCATTGAAACGCCGATACGGTCCTTGATGCTTCCACAAGGATTAAAAGACTCCAGTTTTGCCACCACTTCTCCTCGGCAACCCTGAGTAACCCGATTCAATCTTAATAGGGGTGTATGTCCTACCAATTCAGAAATGAGGTTGGCTATTCTCGCCATCTTCAATCTCCCATCAAAAACGGAAGTTCAAAACTCAAAATCCAAACCCGTAAAAGCGAGATCAAATCAATGACAATTGTATCAATTTAGCCCTTTGAAAAAAATACACTCGATGACAGTGTTTTAGAGGCTCGTCATTCCTGCCCCGTATTAAGTACGGGGTAAACTCCAGCAGGAATCCAGGGTTCCCGGTGAAAACCGAGACCCAGTCTTTGAGATGGTTCCCGACTTTCGTCGGGACGACGTCTGGATTCCGGTTTTCACCGGAATGACGGACATAGACGGAGCCTTTTTCAAAAAGCTAAAGCGTTACTGACAATTTAATTTCAATACCCTCTTTTTTCCATTATTTGGTTTAGCTTTTTGTTTCAATTTGAGCTTAGACAATTGGCATTTCTGCCTATATATCGTACATTGGAGAAATCAGACCTTCTTTCTCTTCCTTCCGATTGAGCATATCTTCTAAGGTTATTGAATGAAAAACCTTATATATCGCTTCTTGAACGTCCTTCCAAACATCACGTGTTACGCAGGTTAGGACTTTTTTACAGGTGTTTGGATTATGTAAGCATTCGACCAAATCGAGTGGCCCCTCCAAAATCTCAACCAGATCATTCAACCAGATTTCAGAGGGGGGTTTGGCCAATGAATACCCACCTTTTGAACCACGAATCGCTTTGACTAAGCTAGCCGTCCGAAGGGGAATAATTACTTGCTCAAGGTATTTTAAAGAGATATCTTCTTTTTTTGCAATCTCCTTTAAATCAATAGGCCCCTTTCCATAATGAGAGGCAAGCTCCAACATTGCTCTTACCCCGTATCTAACTTTTGTTGAGATTTTCATAGGTTAGAAAATCATACTTTTTCTATAGGAATTAGACCTAACTAACCCAATTCAATATTGTTGTCAAGAAAGAATCAGAATATTTGTGGGGTTGAGACGTTCCAAGAGTGTTAGCGAATTGGTGTAGGCATTCTGATAAGGGATCACAACTTCGATGGTTTCTTTCTCCAATTTACAAAAATGATCCCTATGGAGACTAAAGGGAGGCCCACCATCAAAGAAAAGGTAAGTTCCTCCTTCAGGAAAAGGATACCAAAGAGGACCCCGAAGACAGGGGTAAAGAAGGTGAATGCAGAGAGTCTGCTGACCGAATAGTTGTGTATCAGTTTGAACCAGACGAAATAGCTCATAAAGGCAATGATGACCGATTGATAGACGATGGAGCCAACGATATAAAGGTCAACCCTATAAACCCACTTTGGCTCAAGGATGAAACTCATAAGGAATAGGATGGGAATTGAGAAGAAGAGCTGGTAGAGAAAGGTATTGATTGGGTGGACTTTTTCTGCCATAAACTTTTTGATATAAAGAGTCGTCGCCCCCCACAAAAAAGCGGCTGTAATCTCCAAAAGGTCTCCAATGAACATGGTCGGTTTGGCTGTCTTTGGTCTTCCAGAGAAGACGAAGACGATGCCTGTGAAAGCTAGGAGGAGGCCCAAAGTCTTTAGAAAAGTTAACCGGTCTCCCTTGAGAAAGAAATGGGCTCCAATGGCCACCACAAAAGGACTCAGGTAGACGAAGATGACAGAGCGGGCGGCATCAGTGTAAAGCATCCCGAAGTATATACAGGCAAACTCAAGGCCAAACAAGAGACCTACCATGAGCCCATGAAAGAGCATGATATCGGTGTGGAATAGCTTCTCTCTCTTTCTCAAGCAATAGATGATCCCGCAGATTGAGGCGATGATAGACCGCAGAGCAGAGGTAAAGCATGGAGATAATCCTTGGTTAGAGAATTTAATGGCAGCATAGTTAAGGCCCCAAAGCAAAGTTAAAATGAGAATGGCAATAATGGCCTCTACATCCAAATACTCCTTGCTCTCAATACTGGGCAGCTCCCCTTTTTGACCCTCCATTTACGTAACCCCATTAAAAATTTAATCGAATGACTCGAATGGAGCCCCACGGGCAAGCCCGTGCCTGCACACCGAAGTGCCCTGCTTGGTTGTCTTTCTCGACAAGAGTTACGGCACGCAGGCGTGGTCCCCAAAAACTATACCCACCTACGCCAAGGCTTCGGTGGGTCATCCGCCGGTGAGCGAAATCCGCCGAAGCATGATAGATTGATCGCTGAAATGGTATATCGCGCATTAACGCATTCCTCCACGACCAAGGCCGTGGTCTCCTGCGTAGGCGGATGAAACCAGATTTCACGAATAATATAGAATCCAACTAAAATATTTCGATTAATTCGCTGCCATTCGTTTAGTTTTTTCAGTATTCTCTAAATCAACCTTGCAGTTGCATAAAAACGTTCCCAAAAGGCGGTTGGGTATGCTGGGAAACCTTTACAGCGGGACCTCTCAATGTTTTGCTACTACCTTTCCAAGTGTATTACGGAAGTCACTTAAGGTGAAATCGTATGTTGCCTATAAAACATTTCAAAGACCCGCATTGTAAAGGTTGGGAAGAATACCCAACTGCCTTTTCAATGCAACGTTAACGTCAACTCTATCCTCAAAACCTTTTCCGTCTTCTCCGTGACCTTTACTCGTTCATTGATTCTGTAACCAACAATCCAGGCGATCATCTCCCCTGAGATGAGCAAGGGAATCTTCGGTCTCTCAAACCTTGGGATCTTATGGTCGATAAAGAACTTCTTCAACTTTTGGACCCCCTTTACCCCCATGGGTTGAAACCGATCGCCAGGCCTAAAATTCCGCAATCTCAATGGAAACTGGAGACATTGGTAATCAAGAAAAGCAACGTTACGAGTTTCGTTCAGACTTTCGAATCGAATATCTCTGCTATTGGTCTCCTCAATCACCACTTCTCTACCGATCTCTTTGATCAAAGTACAACCTGGGGAGATAAGTTCAACTTCAAAAGGCGGAACCGCTTTGACCCTTCCCTTACCCAGTGAGACCCTATCATACCGCTTCTCAATAAAGATCCCATGAGGTAGCTCCATAAGAAAGCTTGGAGAGGGTTGCTGCAATTTCCTGTAAATTACGCTACCCCCCCACCCTACTCCCTCCTCAATCATTTCTCCACCAGAAATCTTATCCAATATCTTCTGGAGGACCCTCCTTTGAATCGCCTTATGCAGGAAATCATATTCCGAGAATCTAAAGGAGAGAGTGTCCTTCTCTTCACGGACGATCTCTTGATATGCATCCTCTCCCCCTCTTTCTAAAAAATCATTCTCCTCTCTGAGGATAGTTGAGGTTCTCATGACAACGGCTTTGAAATTGGATTGATACTCCCTTTCGATTAAAGGGATGAGGGCCAGACGAAGCCGGTTCCGAAGATAACTTTTTTTAAGGTTCGAAGAATCTAAGAGAAAAGGAATACTATTCCCCGTGGCAAAAGATTCGATCTCTCTTCTCCAAACTTCAAGCATGGGCCGAATCACCCTTCCATCTCGAATGGGGAGCATCCCCTTTAGACCCTTGAGTCCAGCTCCCCTCATCAGTCTTAGAAGGACTGTCTCTACTTGGTCATCGGCATTATGGCCCAATGCAATCTTCTGGGCATGATATTTTGAAAGAAGGTTATTGAAGAAATGGAAGCGTATTCTTCGACCCGCATCTTGGAGAGAGAGTCCGGCCGCCTTCTGAAACTCCTTCGCATCGAATTGCCCGTATTCGAAGGGCAAGCCGAGCCTTTCGGACTCTTTTTGAACCAGTTCTGCCTCTCTTGCTGATTCATCGGGCCGGAGGCCGTGGTTGACATGGGCCACAATAAGGAAAAGATCCAACTTTTGACGATAAGCATTCAATACATGGAGGAGGACCATTGAATCCATTCCTCCAGAGACACCGACGATTAACCGTTCGCCTTTCTCCAATAAATGATAGGAATCAATGGTCCTTTTGACTTGATCTAACAACATGCCAGACTCTTACATCTTCTTTTCTCCCAATGGGCCGACTCGAACCTCCACCTCTGTAGTTCCATACCATCTTTCGGTAATTTTGATTGTGCAGGTCTTATCTGGTTTTGAAAAATTGAGTATAGAGTCCTTTCCTTTAAAACTGTTCACGAGCTTCCAATTATCTTTTTCCATATGATAGGTAAAAAAATCGATCATGGACTCCACATCGAGTCGCCATTTTGAAAAACGTAAAATACCTGCTTTGAATCTCGCGGTTTCGTAGAGGAACGATTTGTCCGGATTATATTTTAATTCGCTTGGGACACGGACATCGTCAAGATAATACCGACCCATGCCCTCATCTTCTGCCTTTATCTCTCGTGTTGCTCCTGTTACGGGTTGACCCTGCTGCCGCTCTTTAACAGTTGTCGAGCACCCTGCCCATACCATGCCCAAGAAGATAACCAACGACAAAGTGATAACAGATCTTCTTTGAAAGAATATTTTTCTCATAACTCTCCTCCTTCAAGATGAAATAAGAGATGATAGAAATTTTTACCACCCTAAGACGATAAAAGCAAGAGGAAAAAGAAAGGACCCTCAAGATGAGGGCCCTTGAATTAGAAACTGTTTCGAAAGATTAGTATAAAAGGTTTAATCATTCTCTGGCCAAATAAAGTCTGTATCTCTACTCTCGTCTTTTGTAGGATCATAGAGATCGATACTAATATACCCTAATCTTGGGAGATCTCCCTGATCGAAGGGGCTAGGTAGCTTGAACTGCTCTTTTACTCCTGAAACAAACTCAAATGGAAAAACCACCTCATTACTCCAATTGCCTGCCTTATCAATAATAGAAAGCGTCAATGTAATTCGCGTCCACTCACTCAGAGGACCTCTTGAACTGAAGGTATTCCATTGGATATATCCTTTCAAGTGATTCCGATATTGAGGCTTTATATTGATCCAATCGGTTGGATAAGGTCCAAAACCAGTCTGACCAACCACAGAGGCAATTCTATACATATCGCCATCCGGATCCTCTGCCTCAATATAGATTCTCCAACTATATCCATATGGCCCCGTTGTTACAGCGTAAAAGTTTGTAATCACAGGTGGTTTAGTCTTTGGGGGATTCTGTTGGGTTCGTCCATTAGAAGCGATAAAAAGCACAAATACCAAAGCAAAAGAAGTGAGCCAGAAAAGTCTTTTTGAGTTCATCTTAATTCCTCCTTTCGCTATAAATATAAATACTCAAGGTCAGGATTTCAAGTAAGCCATTGCCTCTTTTTTCGCTTCCTCGAAGATCTCTTTAAGGGAAATTCTCTTTTCCAATGCCAATCTCTTACAATCCTCATATTCAGGAGAGACATTGATCATCTTTCCGTCCCACCTTGCCAATTTGAAACGAATCTTTCCGTATTTTGTCCGAAGACTCAAGATTTCACGATCAGCTCGTGCCCTCACTTCTTCACGCCATCTTAACCCGATGGTGGTCGTTTCTTTTAACAGAAATTTAGTAATCGAAGATAATTTTTCAGGTGAGGTAACAATGGTAAGCAAAGTGGCTGGACGATTCTTCTTCATGATGATGGGAGTAAGAAAAACATCTTTGATTCCCATCGCAAAAAGCTCCTCCATAACAAAGTCATAGAATTGAGGGTTCATGTCATCGATGTTCGTTTCAATCACCATCACTTTTTCTTTTTCAGAATTTGATACAGAAGTTCCGATGATCAATCGAAGGACGTTTGGATGCGAAAGCTCATCCCGTCCAGCCCCATACCCAATCCGTTCCACTTTCATTAAAGGCATGGGACCAAATTCTAAACCCAATGAAGTCAGAATTGCAGCCCCTGTAGGGGTGAGAAGTTCTCTCTCTACACCGGAAGAATAAATGGGCTTTCCCTTCATCAAATACAATGTGGCAGGTGCAGGGACAGGAAGCAGGCCATGTTCACACCGAACAAAACCTGTCCCGACATTAACCTTTGAGACATGGATTTGTTGAATTTCCAATTGATCAAGGCCCCAGACCGACCCCACAATATCGACAATGGAATCCAATCCTCCCAGTTCATGAAAGTGGATATCATCCACTGGTTTCTGATGAATCTCAGCTTCGGCTAAAGCGATTCGTTCGAAAATCTCTTTGCTCTTCTTCTTGATATGAATCTCTAAACTGCTTCTTTCAATAATTTTTAGCAATTCTTTCAAATCTCGATGTGGTCTCTCATTCTTTCTACTTTCTACAATAACCTGAGTTGCAGAAATCCCTCCCTTTAGAACTTTCTTGACTCTTAAACGGATATCAGGAATCCCTAATTTCTTTAAAACCTCCCTGAATAAACGGGGGCTTAATCCTGCACCGATCAAAGAACCAAGGATCATATCTCCGCTTGCCCCAGAAAAACAGTCAAAATAACCGATCCGCATTGTCTTTCCCTCTTTATCCATTTTAGATTATTATCAATGAGAACTGTAGTAAAATCAATTGAAATATTTTCTTGGTGGTAACTCACATTTGAAGAGGGTCAAGAATTCAAGGATTCGGGTGAAATGTTTTTTAAAGATTACAAAGAATCATGAACGTAAAAGAAGTCATATTGAAAGGGCTCAAAAGGATAAGAAATCAAGTGGTCAGACCACTCGTGCATTTCTAATCTGCGTAATCGCTTCATAATCTATGTAATCAGAGATTTCCGGAAAAGTCCGGAAATCTCTAAGATTTTGATTGACAATCGAAAGGGATTAAGTAAAAATTCGGTTTGATCTGGCGGTGTAGCTCAGTCGGTCAGAGCATGCGGCTCATATCCGCAGTGTCCGGGGTTCAAATCCCTGCACCGCCACCAATAATTTAATAGGTTAGCTCAAAAATCCTATGGTGCAGATGTGGTGCAAAACCACTTACAATAACCCTCACAGAAAACCACTCCTTATGCCTGGTCTCGCTCTATAATGTATCGGATACTCCTATCCTCCCATTTAAGAATCCTACTATTTTCAGGTTAGTTCTGTCGATTACGGTCCGAAATCAATATACGGATCCAAATGGAACCCCTTTGGAGGTTGTCAGGTAGGAAGTATGATCTCACCAATGATCAATAGAAATCTTCAGTTTTTGGGTATGTATCCATAAACTCATAAACCGATCAATTGCCTATCTGGGGACATTCGGAGGTGCCCAATAGAATGTTACTCCCAGAAGTCAATAATTGCCAGGTTTTAGAAAAACGTTTGGCTTCCAATTGGTAATCGATATTTCGCTTTTATTTCAATTAATATAATTGGAATTCTTTTCTTTTCCATGGTATACTTCTTTTGGAATAAGGAGGGTATATTGCCAAAACATGCTGGAGCTCATAAAGGGGAAAAACGGCGAAAAGAATTATCCCGCCAGAAAAAACAGGAAGAGAGAAGACAACGACGATTTCATAAAGGAGATCGTCCGTCTTCAGACGCCGAGAAGGTCGAGCAAGAAGAGACAAAACCAACCAATCCTTAACTCGACAACCTTTTCCCGGGGAAAAGACTTCCTATTCTCCTTTACCACGAATACTACAGAGTCCACCCCTCCAGTAAGGGAGGATGTGGTTTTATCAGGAATGGGCAAGGTTGATACAATCGGTTGAAAGTGACTCGTGTGTGAGGACTCACACCCCCACATTGCTCAGGCGGAGCCGGATGGAATGTGGGAAATTGATAGCCCATTCCCCCAAATGATTCGGGCATTCAACAAAAGCAAGCAAAAGTGGCGAACGCTGAATGGCGGGCGCTACCAATCAAAGGTCGTCGCCCAAGGCGACGCAGAAAAGGAGCGTAAGAAAGTATGGCTAAAAAACTATTTGTAGGGGGTCTGAGCTGGGACACGAAGGACGA
>Ga0214474_1001545_pt1 | contig 10610 bp, 9 predicted proteins | sample RVTome_2_FD_187335 | JGI IMG/M metagenome (GOLD analysis project Ga0214474, IMG submission 187335) | Soil microbial communities from uranium-contaminated site in the Upper Colorado River Basin, Wyoming, United States - RVT95D214 HiSeq ...
TCTCCGATTATCTCCTCTGAAGCTAAATCCATCACGGGAAAGGCATCCTGAGGTGACACATTTTCAACCGCCTCACCCTTCTTGAGCCTTTCGGCAGTTTCGTAAGTCAGATTGAATTCCCTCTGAAGCGCCTCTGTGTGAAGATTACTGCCGACTGCACTGTCCCTCGTAAAAACTGAGATGCCTCCTTTGAGGATGTTCATGTTTATTGTACTTGCTCCAATATTCACTATAGCAATATTCTTATCCGGCTCAATTTCATAGTTAACCTCATAAATATTCTCAAGTGCGAATGAATTAACATCAACAATCAAAGGGTTAAGACCTGCTTCTTTGACAACAGATAGGTATTCATTTATTATGTCTTTCTTTACAGCAACGAGCATGACATCCATTTGACCCACTTCTTCTTTGGGTCCAAGTATCTGGAAGTCGAGGTTTACATCTTCTATATCGAATGGAATATACTGTTCTGCCTCAAACTTTATGGATTCAGAGAGCTCCTCCTCTGACATCTCAGGTAGAGAGACCCTTTTAATTATTACTGAAGAGTGGCCGGCTATGCTAATAACAGCATCCTTTGTCTTTATCTTAGCCTTTTTTAGCAGCTCCTTCAGAGAGTCTATAAGACGCAGAGAATCTATTATTGAACCATCGACAATGAGTTCAGGAGGAAGAGGCAGCATGTCAAATAATTCAAGTTCATAGCCGCCTTTTGTATCTTTAAGTTGCACAACCTTAAGATAACCTGAACCGATGTCTAACCCGATAGAACTTTTCCTACCGAAGACCATAGCTTATTGAATACCAGAAAAAAATCATCTTGTCAAGTATTTTTTTTATTTAATATAAGAAGATTCAGTATAAATCTTAATAAATTAGTTTAACAATGTGACACAAATCACAAAAAATATAATTTTTATAGGAAAAGAGTTTATTTGGAAGAATGAAGAATATATTTATTATTATGGTTCTTTCGCAAAAAAGTTGGAAGCGCCATAAAAGACGAACCTTCTGGATTCCCGCTTAAGGACTGCGGGAATGATAGAAATATAAGCCATGTGCTCTTACTTATGGTATCCTTAGTAACAGGGTCATTCCCGTGAAAACGGGAATCCAGCATGTTTTTGCAATACAAATACGAAAGGGGGATTATTATTTATTATTAAGACTCGTGTTTCTCCATTAAGGAAAACTTCCTATAAGCCTTTCTATTTTTATATAGTTATTCTCTACCTTTCCTATCCCGAATAAAATATTCTCAGGGCTTTTAAGCCTAACATATTGATTTATAACATATAATCCCCCATCACCCTTGCCCTCTCCCGCCAGGGGAGATTCCGAAAGCTTTCGGGACTCCCTCGACGGGAGGGGTTGGGGAGGGTACTCATTTGAGACCTTTGCAAGGGCCTCGGATGATAATATTATTGGCGCACCATTTCTTGCCTTTTGATAAGAATCTTCATCGAGTATTATTTCATTTAGATGTGAGATTGCTGTATCTATTGAGTAGCATGCATTTTTTTTGCTGATTAGCTCTTCTATAGATGCTGAATCTTCAATTCTGAACATGCCTATCCTTGTCCGCTCTAACGAAACCACATGAGCACCTACGCCGAGGGCATTCCCAATGTCATCGCAAAGAGTTCTAATATAAGTCCCTTTTGAACATGATATTTTCAGATCAAGATAAGGCAGGTTAAAACATACGGGGGCTATTTTGTAAATATTTATTGTCCTCACAGGCCTTTTTATGTTCATCCCCAGCCTTGCAAGTTTATATAAGGGTTGCCCACCTATTTTTATTGCTGAGTACATTGGTGGTATCTGTTTTATCCTGCCTGTAAAATTATTCAGGACTTTATGAATATCAGCCTCATTTATAAAAAAGTAATCCGTCTTCTCAACTATCTTGCCTGTTAAATCATATGTATCTGTTTTTTCGCCAAATTTTAATCGCACAATATATTCCTTATCGAGGTCTGATATAAATCTCGTTATTTTTGTTGCCTCGTTCAGACAGACAATCAGTATGCCGGTTGCTATTGGGTCGAGTGTTCCTGCATGGCCAGCCTTTTTGGCTGAAAAAAGCCTTTTTACCTTTATTACAGCCTGCTGTGAAGATATATTTTCAGGTTTGTTAAGGTTTATGACTAAATTTTCTGTGTTCACTCTTAACTACTTTTATCAGAGATTCCTTTGCAGATTCAAGACTCGCCTTTACCTTATAACCTGAAGCATTCCTATGTCCGCCACCTTCAAAAAGTGCAGCAATCCTGGCGACATTTATATCTCTCCTTGAACGCAGACTTACCTTCCAGTAATTATTACCTATTTCTCTAAAAAATGCGGATATCTTAATATCCTTCATCATCCTCGGAAAATTGGAAAAATTCTCGGTATCCTCGGAACCTGTCCCTGTCTTTTTATACATCCCCTTTGTAACAACGGTTATAGCAATGCCGTCTCTTATTTCAAGGGTATTTAAGGCCATTATAAGTAAAGCAAATCTCTCTTTAGCCCATGTTTCATAAAAGTGGTTCGATATGTATGCCGGGTTCGCTCCTGCTTCTATAAGTTCAGCGCCAACTCTTAAAACTTCAGCAGTCGTATTACTATATCTAAATGTCCCTGTATCAACAGCAATGGCAGAATACAGATTTATGGCAATATCTCTCGTTATCTTCAGACCAATTTCCTTTATTAGATAAAATATCATCATTCCGGTTGCTGCTGCCTCTGGTTCTACCCACCTTATATCGCCGAAGTTCTCTTCTGTCTCATGGTGGTCTATAACAGCAGAATACTTGAAACTCAGCCTCTCAACCCCGGCCCTCTCTAAGCTGTTACAGTCAAGCAAAATAAGGTTGAAAGCTGAAGGTTGAAGGTCTAAGGTTGAATTTTTAAATCTCTCATGCCCTGGTAAAAACCTGCAAACCTCAGGCACAATATCGCGGTCATAAACAACCGTCTTTTTGCCCTGGGATTCAAGCGCCATTGAAAGGGCAACGGCAGAACCAATTGCATCGCCTTCAGGATTGACATGGGTTGCTATAAAAAAATTATCTTTTTCCTTTAAAAATGATAGGAGTTTACGAGGTACTTTCACCTTCTCCCTCAATCTTTTTTAGGAGTTTGTCTATCTTGTTTCCATACTCGATGGAGGTGTCGAGCCTGAAATCGATGCTTGGTATAGATTTCATCCGGAGTCTTTTTGATAGTTTAGAACGTATAAAGCTTTTTGCGGAATTTAATATTTCAAGTGTGGTCTTCTTATCTTCATCTTTAAAGATGCTTACATAAATCTTTGCGATTTTAAGATCATCCGTGACATCAACCCCGGTGATTGTTACAAATCCGATCCGGGGATCTTTAAGTCTGTGAATGACTATCTCTGCTATTTCTTCTCTCAGAAGATCGCCAACCCTCTGAGAACGTTTATAAGGAAGCATAATTACAATCTTGCTGCTATTTTTTCAACTATATAATTCTCGAATATATCTCCAACCTTTATATCGTTGAAATTTTCTATCATGATGCCACATTCGTATCCTACCTGTACTTCTCTTGCATCCTCCTTGAATCTTTTAAGGGAAGCAATCTTACCATCGTATACAACAATATTGTCCCTGATAACCCTTATGCCATCGCTTGAGCGGATTATAGAGCCATCAAGTACATAACATCCTGCAATAGTTCCTACTCTTGATATTGGAAATAATTGGCGGACTTCTGCCCTCCCGAGCGTTTTTTCCTTGAGTGTAGGTTCAAGGAGACCTTCAAGCGCCTTCTTAACATCATCGATTGCTTCATATATCACATTGTAGAGCCTGATATCAACGCCTTCTTTTTCTGCTGTCTGTGAAGCATTAGGCTCAGGTCTTATATTGAAACCTATTATAATTGCGCTTGATGCAGCTGCAAGCATGACATCTGACTCAGTAATGCCACCAGCAGATGAGTGAATAACCTTCACCTTTACCTGTGGGTGTGTAATACTTTCAAGGGCTTCTTTTATTGCTTCAACCGAGCCTTGAACATCACCCTTTATTATAATATTAAGTTCTCTTATCGCCCCCTCTTTTATCTTTGCGTAAAGTTCATCAAGTGTAAGTTTTCTCGTCTTTGCCATCTCAGCAAGCTTCATTTTCTGTTGCCTTGCAAGAGCTATCTGCCTCGCCCTCTTTTCGTCTTCAACGACTGTAAATATGTCTCCGGCTGAAGGGACCTCCTGAAACCCGATTACCTCAACAGGTGTTGACGGTACTGCTTCCATTATCCTTTTACCTGTGTCGTCGATCAATGCCCTGACCTTTCCTGCGTGGGTACCTGCAAGGAATGCATCGCTAATCTTAAGGGTACCAGATTGCACAAGTACAGTTGCAACAGGCCCTCTTCCCTTATCAAGCTTTGCCTCAATAATTGTACCCCGTGCTTTTTTATCAGGATTGGCCTTAAGCTCCATTACCTCTGCCTGAAGGAGTATCATCTCAAGCAGGCGTTCTATGCCTATGCGTTTTTTGGCAGAGACCTCTACAAAGATGTTCTGTCCACCCCATTCCTCTGAGATTATACCGCGCTCTGATAGTTCATTCCTTACCTTGGAGGGATTTGCCTCGGGTTTGTCAATCTTGTTTATTGCTAAAACAATCGGTACATTTGCTGCCTTTGCATGGTTAATAGCCTCAACAGTCTGCGGCATGACGCCGTCATCTGCTGCTACAACAAGGACTACTATATCTGTAACCTTTGCCCCCCTTGCCCTCATTGACGTAAATGCCTCATGACCAGGTGTATCGAGAAACACAATATCTTTGCCCCTCAGATTAACTTTATATGCACCTATATGCTGAGTGATACCACCAGCCTCGGTCTCTGTAACCTTTGTCTCTCTTATTGCATCAAGGAGTGATGTCTTACCATGGTCTACATGTCCCATTATGGTTATAACAGGAGGTCGTGGTAATAATTTGCTAACATCCTCGGGTGCCTCTATAACAACAGTATCTTCTTCAATAGGATAAAGTGTAAGCTTTGTCCCAAAATTCTCTGCAACTAACAAAGCGGCATCATTATCAACAGGCTGGTTTATTGTAGGCATATATCCCAATTCCATAAACTTCTTTATAACATCAGACAGCTTAACCCCTATTAGTTCTGCAAATTCTTTTACGGTTGCTCCTTCCGTGAGTTTAAGTGTCTTTTTCCTTACTACTACAAGCTGGTCCTGAGGTTTCCGTTCCTCCTTATAAAATGTCCTGGTCCTTCCAGCCCTCTTGCCCGGTCTTTGCTCATGCCATTTTTTGGGCTCTATCTTTCTGATAGTCTGAAAAGCCCTTTGCATTCCTGGTTTTGTCTTGAATTTTTCTATCTTTTCTGTTTCCATCTCTTTTTTGAATCTATCAGGGATCTTTAATTCTTCTTCTTCGGGTGGTAAGGGTTCCTCATGTTTCTCTGTCTCAGGCATTATTTCAGGTTCTTCTTCAATCTCAGGTTTGGCTGGCTTTACTTTTTCCTCAGGTAACTTCTCAATCGAAGGCTTAACAGTTTTCTCTGCAGCTATATCTTTTTGGGGAGCAAGTTTTTTTGATGGTTTAACATCTTGTTTTCGGAATGTGTCTTCTATTTTTTGAGCGACTTCTGTTTCTATGCTTGAAGTGTGGGTTTTACCCTCTATACCAAGTTTTGAAAGCTCACCAAGTATAACCTTGGTTGAAACCCCTATCTTCTTTGCCAGTTCATAAATTCTTATTTTTGACATTTATTTCCGACCTCAATCTTTAAACCTTTTTATACTTGTCATCGCGATGGCATACCGACCATGGCAACCTTTTTTTAAAAAACAAAATTGCTTTCGTTTCACTCGCAATGACAGCTTATTATTTTAAGTTATTCTTGCAACGATAACTTTTAAATGTTATCATAATAAACCTTTTTAATGCAACGAGTGAAGATATAAGGTAATGGTAGTTTTCTAAAATCACCCTCACCCTAACCCTCTCCCGCAAGGGGAGAGGGGACTGTTGAGTTGTTCTCTCCCGCAAGGAGAGAGGGATGCGGAGAGTACTCTCCTAATTGATAGGGGTCTTTCCACAGTTTCCCCTCCCTTGACGGGAGGGGATGTAAGGGGAGGGTGAGATAAATTTCAAAAAAAACTTAACTGTTACGAAGGAGGCTAAACAATATGGCAAGTTGTGCTACATGCGGCAAACAAAGGACAATCGGTAATAATGTCAGCCATGCAAACAATAAGACCAAAAGGCGGATAATGCCTAACTTGCAACGGATGCGTGTGATTACCGATAACGGGGTTAGAAGGCTTTATGTATGTACCAGGTGTCTCCGCTCCGGGAAGGTTAAAAAGGCTGTTTAGTGAAGAGGGCAGATTCCCTGCTTCTCCCTGTCATCAAGGAACTCGGGATTAATGATGGGGTAAGACTCGCTGAGATTAAAAGGAACTGGTATAATCTTTTCAGTAAGCCCCTTTCGTACCATATAGCGCCATCTATGTTATCCAAGGACGAGATTCTTCTTAATGTCGACTCGCCTGTATGGCTCCAGGAATTAAATTTTTGCAAAGAGGATATAATAAAAAAGATGAGCTCTTATGGTGTCAGGGCTGTACGCTTCAGACTCGGCAGGGTATCAACAAAGTCAGAAGTCAGAAGTCAGAAGTCAGAAACCAGAAGTCTCAGACATGAAGAGCTTTCTTATATAGAAGATACAGTTTCTAAAATAAGTGATGAAGCACTCAGGGAAACTGTCAGAAGGACAATAGAAAAGGCATTCATTTCAGGACGAACAAAACACTAAAACTTTTACTGCTTGATGCAGTTTTTTTCTGTTTCTAACTCAAAACTCTGAACTATTTTACGCTGACTCTGCCTGCTTTTCATAAATAAGTATAGGTTTCTCGTTTTTGACAATAGTCTCTTCATTTATCAGACATTCCTTGATGCCTGTCTGTGAAGGGATCTCATACATCACATCGAGCATTATGTCTTCGAGTATAGCCCTTAATCCTCGTGCACCAGTCTTTCGTTGTCTAGCCTTTTTTGCTATTGCTGATAGCGCACCATCTGAAAATCTGAGTCTGACATTATCAAAAGAGAGGAGCTTCTGATACTGTTTTATGAGGGCATTTTTAGGTTCAGTCAGTATCTTTATCAGGGCCGGCTCGTCAAGTTCGTCAAGGGCTGCTACAACAGGCATTCTTCCTACAAACTCGGGTATAAATCCATATTTTATCATATCTTCTGGTTCAACAAGGCTGAGTATTTCGCCTATCTTTCTTTCCTTTCTTATCGCCATATCAGAAACAAACCCAACTGTTTTCTGCCCTGTTTTCTGTTCTATGATGGCATCAAGGCCGATAAAGGCGCCACCGCATATGAAGAGGATATTTGTTGTATCCACCTGAACAAATTCCTGTTGTGGGTGTTTCCTTCCACCCTGGGGCGGGATATTGGCTACAGTCCCCTCGATTATCTTGAGAAGGGCCTGCTGCACGCCTTCGCCTGATACATCCCTTGTTATAGAGGGATTCTCTGATTTCCTGCTTATCTTGTCAATTTCATCAATATATACTATGCCCCTCTGTGCCTTTTCAATATCGTAATCTGCCGCCTGCAGTAGTTTCAGGATTATATTCTCGACATCTTCTCCAACATACCCTGCCTCTGTGAGGGTTGTCGCGTCAGCTATAGCGAATGGCACATTGAGTATTTTTGCTAAAGTCTGGGCAAACAGGGTCTTGCCGGTACCTGTGGGTCCCATCAGAAGTATATTACTTTTTTGTAGTTCTATATCTGATTCCGCAGGGCTGTATATCCTCTTATAGTGATTATGCACGGCAACCGAGAGTATCTTCTTTGCTCTCCCCTGCCCTATAACATAATCGTTAAGGAACTGATGTATCTCCATTGGTGTTGGGAGCTTTGGGAATACAGGACCTTTTACTTCTTCATGGAATGCATCCGCAATTATCTCGTTGCACAGCTCAACACACTCATTGCATATATAAACAGTGGGCCCTGCAATAAGCTTTTTTACTTCAGCATGTCCCTTACCACAGAATGAACATTTAAGCGCATTTTCATCCTTTTTAGCCATATACTTTCTCATCCTTTACTTTCTCATCCTTAATGCTCCGGATTACCTCATCGACTATGCCGTACTCTTTTGCCTCTTCTCCTGACATGAAAAAATCCCTGTCAGTATCTGCCTGTATCTTTTCAAGAGATTGACCTGTGTGGACTGAAAGTATTTGGTTGAGCGTTTCCTTCATCCTTAGTATTTCCCGGGCGTGTATTTCTACGTCAGTTGCTTGCCCCTGAAACCCTCCCATCGGCTGATGTAACATAATCCTTGAGTGAGGCAACGAAAACCTTTTGCCCTTTGCGCCGGCTGAAAGCAAAAGCGCACCCATGCTGGCTGCCTGTCCGATACAGTAAGTTGCTATAGCCGGTTTCACATACTGCATGGTGTCATATATTGCAAGGCCGGAGGATACTATGCCGCCTGGTGTATTAATATATAGATGGATGTCCTTTCCAGGATCCTCAGTCTGAAGGAATAATAGTTGAGCTATAACGATGTTAGCAACATAGTCATCTATTACAGTGCCGATAAAGATGATCCTGTCTTTGAGGAGTCTTGAATAAATGTCATAGGCCCTCTCAGAACGCCCTGTCTGCTCTATAACTATAGGAATAATACTCATTTACTCTCCTTTCTCAATTACAGCTTTAGATAGAAGCATATCCATAACCTTATCTTCATAGATTGAATGTCTCAGGCCTTCCAGAGAGCCTTCTTTATAATGATAGAAGTTCTTAACTGCTTCTGGTGTAGCCGAGAGCTTCTGCGCTACCAAAGAAATCCGTTCATTCACTTCATCATCTGTTACCGTAATCCCCTCTTTTTGACCAATAGCATCAATGATTAACGATGCCTGAACGTTTTTCAACGCCTTATCTTTCAGTTCAGTCTGTAATTTTTCTAAGTCCTCTTGGGATCGGCTTGCAACGACTTTTCCCTCTTCCGGACTGCCAGCTATTGAAATTGTTTCTTTAGCTTCCCGTTGGGACAAACTTTCATGCATCATAAGGGATTCCAGTTCTCTTCTTACGAGGGTCTCCGGCGCTTCAAAACTATGGGCTTCAAGAATCTTATTTACAATTATTGCCTTCTGTATTCTGACAATATGTTCTTTTTTGACTGCAAATATTTTTTCTTTTATCTTTTCCTTCATATCAGGGATGTTTTCGAGACCAAGGTCCTTTGCGAATTCATCATCAATTTCAGGTAAGTTTTTCTTCTTTATCTCCTTTATCGCAACTTTCATGTCAATGGTTTTCCCGGCGAGTTCTTTTGACTTACAGTCTCCATTGAATGTAGTAGTGAACTCAACTATATCGTCTTTTTTCTTGCCGATCATTTTTTCCATTATGTCGGGAGGCAAGATCTCATTACCCATTTTTGATATCTGCTCTTTGAGAGCCGCGGCATTTTCTTCACCTGCTATTTTAGCGTCAACGTACTCAAATGAGACCAGGTCATCTGTATCTATCTCTTTCTCAGAAACCTCGTATATAGCTTTTTCTCCCTGGAGTTTCTTAAGATAATCTTCGACCTCGGCATCATCGACAGACACCGGAATATCTTCAACCTTTATATTTTCATAACTAAGATTTTCAATCTTCGGCATTACCTCAACTGTTAATGAAAGATTTATGGGATTGTTTCTTTTAAAGTCTATTTTCTCATCAAATACAGGCGTTGTTACAGGCATGAGTTCAGCTTCTTTTAATGCCTTACTGTAATATTCAGGGATTATCTTATCAAGTACCTCTGCTTCAACCTCTTTTCCAAAACGTCTTTCTATTAAATTAATTGGCGCCCTGCCGGGTCTAAAACCAGGAATTTTAGCCTTCTGTCTGACCTTCTCAAGAGAATTACCTATCTCCTTTTCAATCACATCTGATGGTATCTCTATCCTGAGACGTTTTTTTGTAGTATCAATATCCTCTACTGATTTGAGCAAATTCAACCTCCTTGAATTTTATTTACTGTAAAATACATACTGAACCTTTGTCAATTTAGGGAAGTCTTTAATATAAATTCTTAGGAAAGTTCCAACGGATTGATTACTTCGGGGATACAGTCTCGCTATTACAATTCATTTATCTGCTACTTCTCTTACCCTTCTTAAAAACTCTTTTAAAGAAATTGGTTTTGGGATAAAATTAGACTCGCCTTCATGTATCCCATCTTTCTGACTTTCTCATTGTCTTCTGCTAACAATATTGTCTCTGTGCCACCTGTTGGGGAGGTTATATCTGCGTGTCTTATTTCTTCAATGCTTGATTTATTTACCGGCAAATATATCTTAAATTCTGTACCTTCCCCAATTTTACTGTATACATTAATATAGCCGTTGTGTTGTTCAATTATCCGATATACTATTGAAAGCCCGAGACCTGTGCCTTTCCCAAACTCTTTAGTTGTAAAGAAAGGTTCAAATATCCTTTCTTTCGCCTTATCATCCATCCCCGCACCTGTATCCATTACAGAAATAAGCGCATATTTCCCAGCTTCTACATAATTAT
>Ga0214474_1001546_pt1 | contig 10609 bp, 8 predicted proteins | sample RVTome_2_FD_187335 | JGI IMG/M metagenome (GOLD analysis project Ga0214474, IMG submission 187335) | Soil microbial communities from uranium-contaminated site in the Upper Colorado River Basin, Wyoming, United States - RVT95D214 HiSeq ...
CGAGAAGAACCGAAAACTACGCCGCCTGCGAGAGCTGTATCCCGAGGTCAATATAAAGCTTCTAAATAAGAACGACTACCTGCGTCTGCTGGCCAAGTACGGCTACGGTCGGTTGGGCGAAAACAGGATGGAAGGCATTGACCACGTCTTGTTTACCCATACCCAGATCCAGCGGCGAGTTAAGGCACTGGCTAAACGCATTACACGCGACTACAACGGCAGGAAACTTATACTCGTAGGCATACTCAGGGGTGTCATCTGTTTCATGGCTGACCTGATGCAAAACGTTCCCCTACCACTGGCAGTCGACTTCATGGCGATATCCTACTATGGCAGCGATAACGCGTCCTCGGTAAAAATCACCAAAGACCTGGATACCAGTATCTCGGGCTGCGATGTGCTCATGGTCGAAGATATCGTGGATACGGGCATGACGCTAAACTACGTCCTTAATCACCTGGCCTCGCATAATCCGGCAAGCCTCCGCGTTTGCACCTTGCTCGACAAACGGGTCCGTCGGCTGGTTGACGTGCCTCTCGATTATATAGGTTTCGAAATTCCAGATGAGTTCGTGGTGGGTTACGGGTTGGACTATCACGGGGAATATAGAAACCTATCTTTTATAGGCGCACTTAATCCGCAACTGATTGAAAATGGGTAGTTAAAAAAGTAGCCCCAAGTAACCTCGCCTTTTCCGGTTCCACATCCTCTGGCGCTTTTCGGCCTTCGCCTACCTTGCACCAGCACCCTGCCTCCCCGGTCTTAGCTCGATTGCTTGGGACTTTTATAAGAGTAACATATTCCACCCGTTTTGTCAATACCTCACGATTAAGATATAATACTTCTACGAAGGTATCACCAGTTTCCCCCGGAATCGCGCACCTTGCCTTCTCTGTCCGAGTAAAGCGAACAACTTCGTCATTTAGAATAATCTTACGGAGCCAACCATGAAAAAAATCTATATCGTTGATGTAACCAACCGGGACGGTGTTCAGACGGCCAAACTGGGCTTATCGAAGCTCGAGAAAACCATGCTGAACGTTTATCTTAATGAAATGGGCGTTTTCCAATCTGAGTTCGGTTTCCCCACCACCAGACACGAGTCGCTTTACTTACAGGCAAATCTGGAGCTGGCCGAAATGGGTGTGCTCAAACCCATGCGCCTTGGAGGTTGGATAAGAGCCCAGGCGGACGACGTTAAGACCGCGTTCAAACTGGTGCCCGGCATAAAGCATCTCAATCTCTCCGTCTCCACATCGCAGCAGATGATTCAGGGTAAGTTTCAGGGCAGAAAGACCAAGGACGATATTCTAAAGATGATGGTGGATGCGGTAGATGCCGCTAGGGAGCACGGTGCCGAATCGATAGGGGTTAACGCTGAAGACGGCTCACGAACGGACCTCGACTATTTAATCAAGTTCGGGTCGGCGGCCAGAGACCACGGCGCTGATAGGCTCAGATACTGTGATACGTTAGGATATAACGATCCTTTTACTATTTATGAGACGGCTAAGGCACTGGCTGAAAACGTCGGCCTGCCTATAGAGATACACTGTCACGGAGACCTGGGAATGGCCGTAGCCACTTCGATTGCCGGAGCCAAGGGCGCCATCGACGGCGGCCAGGATGCTTACATCAACACCACGGTAAACGGCATCGGCGAGCGGGCCGGCAATGCCGACCTGGTAGCCACCATTCTGGCAGTGACTAAATCCAAAGGCTTCGCCGGCAAATATGAACTGGGTATGCCCATCGACCTGTCCAAATCGTGGAAAATGGCCAACTTCGCCAGCTATGCTTTCGGCGTGCCCATTCCAATAAACCAGCCGGGAGTTGGTGCCAATGCCTTTGCTCACGCCTCCGGCATACACGCTGACGGCGTATTAAAGGACCCGCATAACTACGAGTTGTACGACTATGCGGAACTGGGCAGAGGCGAACCTGTCACGGTAGAGACCGGCCGAGAAATATGCTCCGGCGAATACGGAGGCATATCCGGTTTCAGACACTTAATGAAGAAAATAGAGGATAAAGTGGGTGGGAAAATTGAAGAGCAGGTGGGCGATGTGGTCGAGATAGCCTTTGCCAGTGCCGAGGAAGCCGAAAAAGTGCTGGAGCTGGTGCGCTACGCCAATGTCTGCGCCCAGAAACCGCTGGTCGAAGATGAGCTCCTGTTCATCGCCAGATACCCGGAAATCGCCAAAAAACTATTAACTCTAACGCCTCTTACCTAGTATCGGATTAATATCATTAGTCGAGTTATTGGCTATGGCAATAGAGATAGCGCCAATCGGTTACGTTAGAAGCAAAATCAAGGAATTGCATAGTAAAGACTGGGAATCGGTTACCTCCGATATTGTTGTTAATGAGGGTTTTACTGAAGCTCTAGACGGCTTAGAGGCATTCTCTCACATCATCGTCGCCTACTGGATGCATCGGACTCTCCCCTCTGAGCGCTCTATTATGAAGGTGCATCCCAGGCGAGATCCAAAATTGCCTCTCATCGGCGTCTTCGCCACGCGCAGCCCGGCGCGCCCCAACCCTATCGGTATAGCCACGGTTAAGCTGCTGGAACGTCGAGACAATATTCTTAAAGTTATCGGGCTGGACGCCATCAATGGCACGCCGGTCCTGGACATCAAGCCTCACATACCCGGCTCCGACTCCCCTGCCGCAGCTAAAGTACCTGAATGGCTCAGCAAATAGGCAACCATTACTCCGCTCATCCTGAGCTTGTCGAAGGATGAACCTCCCGGGTTACGTGGACCATCTGCTCCACGCACGGTATCCATAGTTCCAACAGTAATAGCTAAACAGCCAGATACTATTATGTCAACTATAATTTACAATGTATTGACACTCGCTGTGACGGGCGCTAATATAAACACCACGCGGGTGTAATTCAGTGGCAGAATGCTTGCTTCCCAAGCAAGACGTCGGCGGTTCGAATCCGCTCACCCGCTCCAAACTGACCGCAGGCAAAGCTTAACCGGATCTACTATTGGATAAATGTTTATCCGGAGGTGATTATTTTTCTTTGCCTTCGTATTTGAAGGAGACCCTTACCTTAGCCCGGTAGTTCGTAATCTTGCCGTTCTCGATCTGCAGGTCGAACTGCTCTACTTCGGCGATTCGAAGGTCGCGCAGGCTCTTCGAAGCCATCTCTACAGCTGAGGACGCTGCTTTCTCCCAGGAATCGGGACTCGTACCCACCAGGGTGATAATCTTGTAGACACTTCCAGACATGATGCCCCCTTTCGAGAATTATTGCGTGGACTCGATTCGATATTACAGGTTAACCCTCTACATGTCAATAGACATCGAGCGTGAATATTTTACGTGACAAATCGATGTCCACCAATTAAGCCGAACACTCCAATAATTCGGTCCACGTTTATGTATACTTATACATACGTTCGTAGAACACTTATACTATTTTGATTACCGAGTTCCAGGTGTGCGATGCGCCACAGCCAGCCAGCACATCCTCCTTGCCTGCTACCCTACCAGTAAGTTCTGACTGAACCGGTTGTGGTTATCTTCGGTTGAATATCAGGGCGTCCGACTATATAATATTGTGTTACTTATGGGCCGTTAGCTCAGTTGGTAGAGCACCTGACTTTTAATCAGGGTGTCACAGGTTCGATCCCTGTACGGCCTATTCAGATTCCCCGTCTTTCATCCTTTTTGATCAGTCCCACACCCAGTACGAAGGTAATACTATTACTAATTTACTAGCTACCTATTTACTAGCCTCCACGGTACTAATTCGTGATTACCAATGTCATAGACGGTATGTATAATTAAATTCAGTTAAATATAAGAAGCTACTGGAAAATACTCTAAAATATCGTGACTAAATTCATGCAGAAAGGAGGTGATATTCAATGACAGTTGCTACCATAAAGGATACATTGTCCGAAATGGCCAAAGGACTGGTAGGTCCAGGAGAAATGGGGGGCCCTTGGGTAGTGATGATTGCGGATAGCGATGGGATTGTTCTATCAGCCTGGGAGTCTCAAGATAATAAAATCAGCCCTGAAATGTTCGGCGGATTCATCCAGATCATCAACTACGCCAATAATGCTTTTAAAGCATCCGCTGTGGGATTCACCAAGATCGATGACATCACAATCGGTACGCCATTTACATATATGATAGTAAAGCCCATAGCTGCCGGGGCTTGCTTTCTATTTGTAAGTGCTCCCAAAAGTGTGCCTCTGGGTATGATACGCATAGCGCTGGCCAATTATGCTCCCAGGCTTGAGCTGGCTCTGCCCGGCAACGAGGCGTTATTCAAGAAGGACGGTAACGGCATAGGTATAGCCAACAGTATAGGAACAACGAACACTATAGGGACAGCGGGCAACGGTTTAGGCACGATTCTACCCTAAACCTAAGGAACCAGTGACCGGACAAATTCTGAGCCATCATTGCATCTGTTAATCAAAAGCTCGGAATCTGACCGATACGCCCCACCAGTAAGGTATCATTACCTTATTTTAGCTTCGGATTCCTTAACTGGCTATTTGTTACTAACTCTAATTTGGAGTACCTTGTGGCCAGGTTTTCTCACCTAGAGCAATGCGGCACAGGTCGGTGATGAATATCTTGGGCAGGCCGAACTGTGAGCTAGGACGCCGGAACACTGCATCACACATAGGGCAAGAAGTTATGATGGCATCGGCACCACAGGCAATAGCGTCCTCGAAGTTCTTCTTCTGTATATCAATGGCCAACTCCCTGTTGGCAAATACAAGTGGCCCGCTGCAACATAGGGCATTCAACCGCTCATATTGCCTTTGTGGCCGTTCCACGCCGATAAGCTGGAATATCTCGTCCAGAAAGGCATCATTTTCAGGTATCCATCTAGTGGCGCAATTAGCCTGATAAGCGACCTTTTTGTTCAGCTTGGTGACTTTGTCCTTGTGGTCTATCAAATAGTTGCGCAGGTATTCAAACAGATGCATGTACTTGAATGGAACTTTGAAACCGTACTCTTTGGCCTTAACGTCAGCCAGCACAAAGCCCTCGTTGTGAATGTACACGATGTCTTTTCCCAGTTTGGCCAGCCGGTCAAGCACACCCTGGCCGTACTTTTTCACGAAGCTCTCCCCACCCATGTGCACATAGCCGGCAAGAGAAGCATACTCATTACCTCTGACCACCGTCATGCCTTTGAATAGCTGGCTATCAAGCGTGCCTTCGGGGAACTGCTCAAACTGGAAGGAGTCGAATGAAAGGACAGGTTTATCGGGATCTCCCAGCATGACCTGGCCGGAGTCTCCACTGCCTTCGAGTACCTTAGCTAATGCCTCGCGCGCCGGCTTGCCGACTGCCACTATGGGGGCAGTGCCTATCTTTTCCTGCATCTGGAAGATGAGGTTAGCAGGGTCGGCGCCTGTCTGGCAGTAGTCCATACAGGCCATGCATGTGGTGCACTTTTTTAGTATTTCGGCGTCTTTGCCATCCATTAGCAGTTTGATTTCAGCCACTGCTTTAGCCTTATCATAGTCAACGTAGCGGCACTTCACCAGGCAATCACCGCATAAGTTACACTTCGAAGCATTCCACATTATGGCACCCCTTTCTATAGTCTGGATTATATTTTTGCAGGCATTAGCTGTCAAGGCATTGTAATTATCATCCTGAGACGGACATAATGCATCAGGTTTAGACCTTTTTATATATTGCCTCAGAGTGTTATACTTGCTTTCAGATTGGTGGTATCCAGCACTGGAAGAGTAAACACCAGCCAATAATATGAGGAGGTGAGCCACAATGCCTCAATTGAAGTTCAACAAAGCCAAATGCGCGGATTGCAAAGCTATTAGCTGCCTGGGCAAATGCCAGTACATTGATTTAGATAAAAACGAGGCAAAAAAAGAATGGCAGAAGGTAATCAACGGTGAGGACTCTTTTATTTTACGGGATTGCGTTACCTGCTATGCCTGCGAAGAATATTGTCCATTCGGTAACCACCCGTTCTACTTAATCGTCGAACGGCAGGAACAGAAGGGCATACTACCGGCGCCAAGGCCGGTCACAACTATGTGGATCAACCAGTGCCAGCCTGTAGGCCGGTTCATGGTAGGTAAAGTCGAAGAGAAAGCGTTATCGTACTGCTTCTTGCCCCACTTCAATGCATTGGTTAAAGGCAAGCTGTTTGATGATCTTGCCTGGTCTGTGATTTTTGGCCAGGAGTTCTTCTGTAACGCTGTGTATCTGCATTACGCTAAGGCATCGGTGATAAAAGATAGGCTTCCTAAGGTGGTTGAAAATATTAGAAACCAAGGAATCAAGGAGCTTATATGCCTTCATGACGAGTGTTATGGCACATTCACATCTTTGGCGCCGGCCTACGGTATCGAAATACCTTTCAAGCCCATTCACTACTTAGAGCATATGTACGGTAAAATTAAGGAACTTAAGAAGCTGGTAAAACCGCTAAATGTCAAGGTAGCCTACCAGCGGAATTGCTCAGCTCGCCTTATTCCGGAGACAGACCATCTTATTGATGACATATTCGAACTAATCGGGGTGACAAGGCTTGAGCGTGAGTATGACAAGGAGAATGCCCTATGCTGCGCAGAGATGTTCCGGATGTCAAAAGGTCCAGCTTTAGCAGACGATGTGCAGAAGAGGAACATAGACGATATGGTGAATGCGGGAGCAGAGTATTGCGTGTTTAACTGCCCGGCTTGCTGGGATTCCCTAGCCGATAAAGTGGCTAGAAAGGGTATAAAGCCGATACATATTATAGACCTGTGCAAGCTGGCCATAGGTGAAGAGCAATCATTGAAGCTACCTGAACTAGCGGCGGAGGTGTAAAACCATGGTAACTATGAGTACTGTGTACGAATCTTTAGTCAAAATAGTCGGCAAAGATCACGTTTCGAACAGGAAAGAAGAGCAGTATTTCTATGCTCGGGACGGCGGCTTGATGCCGGCACATGAGCCGGATTATGTAGTACTCCCCAGGACAACCGAAGAAGTAAAACAAATAGTGACGCTGGCCAATAAAGAGAAAGTGCCGGTAGTACCCATAGGGGCGGGGCTAGCACTGACTGGCCTGGTTATACCTCACAAGGGCGGAATCCTGTTGGACATGAAGATGATGGATAGAATTGTTGAGGTAAACGAGAAGGCCAGATATGTAATAGTCGAAGGCGGCACGACACAGGGCGCACTAAAGAGCTACTTGCAGAAGAATCATCCTGACCTGAGACATAGCATACCAGACGCGCCGCCGGTGGCCACTGTGGTAGCCAATGCAGTGATTCATGGGCAGGGGCGCCTGTCACATCAACACGGCTTTAATTCGGATATGGTTTCCGGATTAGAAGTGGTGTTGCCAACGGGAGAGGTCTGCCTTATCGGTTCGTGCTCCGTATCGCCGTACTGGTTTTCAAAAGGGCCTCCGCTGCCCGACCTCAGCGGGCTCTTCCTGGGGTGGTTCGGGACCACCGGTATTATCACTAAATTGGGCTTGAAGCTTTATCCCTGTAAAAAAATGAGGGATATAATGCTGTTCATCGCGGACAGGGCAGAGTTGATTCCAGATATCATGCTCAAGCTCAGCCATACCGAAATGGTCGAAGACGTCACTATTTCAGCCCAGCCCCTTCCGCTAAGGTACAAAGGGACTTTCTGGATCATGGCTTACATCACCGGGGATTCAGAAGACGAGCTTGAGTTTAAGCGTAAAATGGTCTGGGATGCACTCTGGGTTCACTATGAAAAGCGAGACCTGGGTTTTCTAAGCGTTTCACCGGATATGAAACCACCCTTAATGTCCATGCCATCCAAGGATACAACGAGATTTGCCGATGTGGCCAAAGGCGGAGGATTTCAATATGCCGGACCTATAACCCCCATTGAGAAGTTCCCCACTTTTATGCAAAAGTTGGAAGAGGTGGCTAAAAAATATAACGTTTTTTATTCTTCAGCCACCCGGCTTATCGGTTCGGGCCATTGTATGATGTTCTCTTTCTCGTTTTCGTTCAATAGGGCCAACCCGGACGAGATGGCCAGAGCTAAACAAGCTTTGGATGAATGTAGCAAGTTCGCGCTCAAGGAAGGTGGCGTTCTTTGGAAAGCGGACCTGGACGAACAGAAGATGCTGATGCAGAAGATGGATCCGAATACGCTTAGTCTTATGAAAAAGATAAAACTTTTATTAGACCCCAACGGAATTATGAACCCGGGTAACTGGGAGGTGCAATGATGCAGCAGAAATACGTTAGTCAAATCCACAGGTGTTTTAGATGCGGCTATTGCAAATTCCCTACTGATTACTCGTCATTCAATTGCCCTCCTTACAGGAGATTTAGATTTGACACATATTCGACCGGCGGCCGATTATGGCTTATCTACGCCTGGCTTAAAGGAGAAGTCGAATGGTCGGAACATCTGGCAGAAATTTTATTCACCTGTACGATGTGTAAAAACTGTGCCGAGCAATGCCCGATGAAGTTTGCTCCCGATATAGTCGACTGGATAGTTGGAGCCAGGAGCGACATGGTGGAAAAGGGCAAGATACCACCACGGGTCGCCCGATTTTTCGAAGCTGTCCATGGATACGGCAACCCTTTAAAACTACTAAGGAGCGATAGGGCTGCCTGGGCTAACGGTACAAAGCTATATTCAGCCGGTGATGAGTACCTCCTATATGTAGGGTGTTTGGGCTCATACGATGAACATGGCCAGAAAATGGCCAAAGGCATTGTTGATATATTGAACAAAGCCGGGGTGTCTTTTGGAATATTGGGTAACGATGAGGAATGCTGCGGCAACGAAATCTACATGCTGGGTGAAATGGGACTGTTTCAGAATTTAGTTGAGAAGAACAGCCAGAAATTTAAAGAGCTCGGTGTCAAGAAAGTGGTCACACTTTGCCCCCATGGCTACAACGTCATGAAAAACAATTACCCGGCACTAGGCGGGAGTTTTGAGGTCTGTCATTATACCCAGCTTCTGGCAGACCTTATTAAGAAGAAAAGAATAAAGCTCTCCCGAAATAAGGCAAAGGTCACCTATCACGATCCTTGTTTCCTCGGTCGCCATAACAATATCTACGATGAACCCCGGCAGATACTGCAAAGCATTCCTGGTCTTAAGCTGGTAGAAATGGAGCGAAATAGGAGAGATGCCTTCTGCTGTGGCGGAGGCAGCGGCAATTTCATCATGGACCTACTGGCTGGAGATGAGGATAGCCCGGCACGTGTCCGGGTAAGGGAAGCTTACGCTACCGGAGCCGACACCCTGGCGGTGGCCTGCCCCAGCTGTATGACCATGCTCACCGATGCCGTGAAAACCGAAGACCTCGACGGAAAGCTTACAGTTAAAGACGTCTCCCAAATAATTAAGGAGTCATCGTCATAATGGCTAGCAAGTCAACATTGCCTGATTCAGATAGACAATATTCAGGTCAAAATCGCTCCGTATTTCCCATTCCATTCGAGTATTTCTGTGATATAATTATAAAAATTTAGGCATATGCTATTCGATTAAGTGCGATTTGTACCCTGCTAATCATAATAATTGACTAATCTAAAAGGAGGCAACTGTGAAAGTCAGTAAGATTTATCGAGGTCAGCTATCGTTAGTTTTCTCAATATTTTTGCTCTCGGTACTACTGGTCACCTCCGTTTTTGCAGCTTGTGCACAACCCACAACCACTTCAAATAAACCGTCGACTGGATTCCAGACCGTTCAGCCGGAGGACGTCGGTTTCTCCACGAAAAAGCTAAACGAAATCGATACAGTATTGCAGACGGACATCGATGCCAACAAAATCAACGGCGCTGTGCTACTGATAGCTCGAGATGGGAAAATCGCCTACTTCAAGAGTTACGGGTACAAGGATAACGAGAAACAGGTGCCCATGGAAAAGGACTCGATTTTCCGCATGTACTCTATGACCAAATCACTAACCGCTGTAGCCACAGCAATGTTGAAGGATGAGGGTAAACTGTCGTTCGAAGACCCGGTTGAAAAATTCATACCCTCCTTTAAAGATATACAGGTGGGAGAAGTCACGAAAGATGAGGCTGGCAAATACGTTGTCACCATGAGGCCCCCCACCACTACCATGACAGTTCAGCACCTGGCCACGCACACTTCGGGACTGAGCGGCAATCTTATCCCCACGCCAGGCATCCGGGAACTCTTTAACGAAGCCGGTATGAACAAAACCGCAGGATTAACCAATGCCGAGGTCTGCGAAAAATTAGCCAAGCTGCCGCTAGTCGAAGATCCTGGAACTTATTACCGCTACGGTATGGGATACGATGTATTAGGCCGTGTGGTGGAGGTCGCCTCCGGCATGACGCTGGATAAGTTCTTCGAAGAACGTATTTACAAACCACTGGGTATGGTCGATTCCGGCTTTCAGGTCACTGGCGATGACGCAAGCCGGTTGGTTTATCTGAGCCCGACATGGCCTCTATACGTTGATCCCACCGATCCCAACAGAAAGTTCTTTAGTGGAGCCAGCGCCTCCGTATCGACGGCGGTGGACTGGGCGCCCTTTGCTCAGATGCTTCTCAATAGAGGCGAATTTGAAGGCAAACAGATGTTGAAACCTGAGACCGTGGATTATATAACT
>Ga0214474_1001547_pt1 | contig 10600 bp, 14 predicted proteins | sample RVTome_2_FD_187335 | JGI IMG/M metagenome (GOLD analysis project Ga0214474, IMG submission 187335) | Soil microbial communities from uranium-contaminated site in the Upper Colorado River Basin, Wyoming, United States - RVT95D214 HiSeq ...
TCTCAAGATAGCGGGGCTGACAAGCCCACACATCACGACGATATGAAGAAATAACTGAATCCCCAAAATCAGATAGGTCATCCCACATATTCACCTTTCTTGGCCGTCTTGTCCTGTCCTCAATCCATTCCCAGGGGATAAACCCCTCCTTCCTTGCCCCTACCAATGCAGTGGAAACCGCTTGATACTGACCCCGGTTATTTTCTATGATTTGTCTGGAAACAAGCTGATAGTAGAGCTGCCTCAAGGTCATCGGATTGTGGGCCTCAAGGATTGAATGTGCTGCTTCTAAGATATCCATTGTCTTTTGATGTTTACTCATGATGCCTTACCTCCAGGACTCCCCCTCTATCCAGACACCCTTTGCAGATTAAACCTCTTGTAGTGAATTGTAGCGTATCGTCACCTATCACCTGGGCACTACAGGATTGACAGGTAATTCTCATGTCGATAGGTGGCAATTCCCCACTTCTTCGCTTCTCCCAGGTCAAAACAAATTCCCTAACTCTCTCTTCGATTGTTCCCATTTAAGAGTCCCAAAATTCTTTGCGAGTTGACTGGATATTGAAGCTTCATTGACAAGTAGGAGTCCCATCGACGCTCTTCCCCCTCCCTCTGTGCTTTTATTGTGCACCCGACCAGGGGAAGGGATAGTAAACACCATGTAAGGGAGTTACCCTTATCAAGCAGACTTCTCAAGTAAGATCGAATGAGAGCGAGTAAGGGAGAAGATAAGGGTAGCTTGAGAATGTATATGGCATTCAAGAGGCCGACGGTTCGATCCCGTTCAGCTCCACCATTTGACTTTTCTATTTGGAGCTTTCCCGGTTTACAGCCCAAAGGGCAGAGCGGTCGTATCGACAAGCCGCGAGTTTGATCCCCATCCCCTCCGCCGTTAAAAATACGGGATATCGTCTAGAATCTCCCATAAAGACTCCGTAGAGGATTATCTCATCGAGAACACTTCCCTGAAGGTGTGATTCTTGTTTTTCATCCACAATGCACCGGTTTACAGGAAATGATTAGCAATTGACAGAGAGGTATCCACAAATTGAGACAGGGACCCATGAGATGATTGATTGGAATGGAGGCAGAGAGTCCACCGCACTCCTGAATACGGCGGACTCTCAGCGGTTAAAGGGTGAATAGGGAGGAAAAGAGAAAGTGTTTTCTTTGTTAAACAAAAGTTAAAGAGAAGATTCAATTTGGATCAAAGTTATCTGATGGGTTGGATCCGATTTTAAGAATCGCGTCTATAAAGATTATTAGAATTATGAAAGAATTGATGAGCGCCAATTCGGTGGCCGTTGGATTCATCGTAGGCTCCTTTCACAATATTTGATTTTTAATCAAGCACGTTTCATGCCAATAGGTGATATTTCTCAATTGCTTGAAACTAATAAGGATTCTAATAGCAGATGATGTGAATTTAATTGCTAAATAAGAAAAAAATTCAAATTTTTTTGGAGGAATTTACAAAAAACGTATTAACAAATAGAAAAATAAGGAGAAACTTATTTGTGACACGAAGTCACTGACGGTTCCGGTAGTGTCCAGGATCGAATCGGCCAATTCCTAAAGAGGGGAACGATGGGACAGAGAGACGGAGAGATAGGGGAAGATAGAATGTATGATGGTCATCAACAATGGAGAGATTTACTGATAGGGGCGGTGGTAAAATATTTCAGTCTCCCTGTTCGGAAACACTATCCCTGCGCCGATCGACTACGAAAATGCTGCGGGGAAAAGATTTGGCATAACTTTTCAGTTCCGCGGCGATCTCCCCGATCTGGACGTGATTTTGCAGCTTCTGGCTCTGGTTGGTGACCACTGCGATGGCCAGAGTCATGATGGGAAACGACACTCTCTGCCCTTGCCGCGTCTCCCCCTGGATGTAACCGCGTTGCCGGTCTTCCAGATCGTAAAAATCATGGACCATTTTGTCAAAGGAATTGATGATGGCAAGACAAATCTTTTCATGCCTTTTGGGAGAAGTGACCACCACGAAATCATCTCCCCCGATGTGTCCGACAAAGGCTCCTTCATTTCCTTGTGACTTGACCACTTCGGTCAAAATTTTGGCTGTCGCCTGAATGACCTCATTCCCCCTGGCATATCCGTACCGATCGTTAAAAGCCTTGAAGTGGCTCAAATCCAGTTGGCAAAAGGCCAGGGGTGTCCCTTCCTGTAACTTGTGATTCAAGACATTTTCGATGGCTATGCTTCCGGGAAGGTGAGTGAGTGGGTTGGCGTTGAGATTGATCTCTTCGAGACGTTTCAACCTCTGTGCCATCCGCTGAAAAGCCTGAGAGAGATCTCCCAATTCATCCTGATTACGAACCTCCGGGAGACGGTCAAACTTCCCTCCCGATATCTCCCAGGTGGAAAGTTTCAGCTGATGGATGGAGTGGGAAATGTGACGGGTAAGGGTCAGGGCAATGATGATTCCCAGAAGGAGCCCGCCGATACTCAATCCGGCAGTCATCCAGAAGGCTGAATGGCCAACACTCAGGGTCTTCAGACTTTTCTCATTCTGGTCCTTCCTGGCATCATAAGAGATCCCTTTTACCAGCTGCATGAGTTCTTCCCGCCTTTGCTTGATTTGCTGATCACGATCCTGGAAGGCCCGGGGAGAAAGATCTCTCTGCTTCTCTAATTCTGTTTTAAAGAATTGGTTATACTCTTCGTGAAGGGTGGAGAGTCGATCGAGTGGAAGGTCGGAGACCTCTGGAAGATTACCCATCTGCTGCAAGAGCTTTTTGAATTCCTCACTTCTTTTCCAGAAGAGTGCCTCCATCTCCGAACTCCTGAGGATGAAAAAGCGACGTCCATAGAGTTCCTGGGCCAGCAGAGCCTCGATCATTTTATCGGCAAATTTCACTAAGGGAACATCACGCCCTATAATCCGATTATTGATTTCATTCAGTCGTTGCAGGCTGGAGAGGGCGATGAAGGCAATGAGGAGGGTCAGGATCCCATAGGATAGGAATCCGAGGAGCAATTTCTTGGCGATGGTCAGGCGAAAAAGCTGAGCCAGGGCTCTTTTCATGGATAATCCATCTTTTTTTCTGACTTCAGGTCTATTTAAAAAAACACCTCACTCCCCTGAACAAAGAGGCTGATACCTATTTCAGATTATCACAAATATGAATTTAAAAACAGTGCTTGATTATCTTGGTTGAAAACTTGCGCTGCCCGGGACCAACGTCCGCTATTTCCAGGGGAAAATCAAAAATAATGAATTGGATCTTTTAACTGGTTTCTGGAAGATCCTGCTGGCTCGGTTTGATTGACACTGCCGTCAGGAAGCGGGCGGTGGTTTTGGTGCGAGGCTTGTTAAGAAATTTCTAAAAGTCGTCATATCGTTCGGAGAAATGTCTCCAAATTTCACTCCAGTCCGATAATCCCACGTCCAATCCTTCCTCAGACGAATACCCATCCATATCACCTGAACGACCGTCTCAACCATATTTAATCCAGAACGGGAAGGGAAAAATAATTTCAACGCCAGTTGCTGACCAATATGCATCTTCTCTGGAAGGCAGACAAGTAGTCCCCCTTCACTGGCATTGGCAGTTCGGGCGCTCTTAAAGAACGAATCGGTGGTACTATACTTCACCGGGAAATCGGCGCTGAATCTCGGAGATTTTCTTTTTTCTGAGGATACGGTCTTTTCCATGAACGGCATATTCACTGCTCCCATTTGATTTGATTTTACGGTATTTTATAGCAAAAATTATGCCAGAGAGAAGTGAACTCCTTCAGTTTCGTAACCAATAGATGTTTAAAGCCTAATTTGAATTATAAATAAAGGTTCAAGTTGGAATATCCCCTCACAGGAGGTGACATATTGTCGGGAATAGAACGATTTTGGACGATTATCCCATTTGAGATGAAAGGTGAACTGAAGATCATTAATAAGGGTCTCAAAGATAGTAAATAGGCCATACACCTCTCCCCCTTCCTCTTGCCACTTATTCATTGAAAATGAGATGAAATTAAACTATCATTATTTTAATTAGGAAGAGAGGATAGGATGGGAGAGGAGACCAGCCAAAAACCTGCGATTGACCCTTTCCGTTGGGATAAACTTTCCGAACTTCATCCAACAGATGTGTGCAACCGAACGGAGGCCATCTATCAACCCGCCCGAGAGGGCTTTATATTGCCAGTCTATAATCTGCGGTACCTCATCCTCCCAGGAGAAAAAAAGATCCTGAGAATGGAATGGAATGATAAACCCGTTGAGGAATCCTTCCGTCCTTACTTCTCTCTGATGGTCCTCGTGTATCTGACAGAAGCCAAAGACATCAAACCAACGCACACCTGGATCAGTGAAAAAGATCTTAAGGGAGGGTCCACCTTTTTTCGGGGACCTCATCGTCTTGAGGTTGAAGAGCTGATCCACTTTTTCGGAAAGGATCCGGAGGCATTTCTTAAGACAGGCAAGAGGCTGGGGGGAAGTGAAATTCTTTACGGGGATAAGGGATTCGCTTTAGAGGTATTTCCAAAAGTTCCCCTGGCTTATATTCTGTGGAAAGGGGATGCGGAATTCCCTCCAAAGATCAGCGTTCTATTCGACTCCACGATCGAGTTCCACCTTCCTTTGGATATCATATGGTGCATGGTGATTGAAACCACCCGCCGTCTCACGGAACCTCTTCTCCTCTAAGGAAACAACACCGAGAATCTTAATCTTGACCCCACTGGCTCTGCTCTTGCAATCCAGAAGAACTTCATTTATAGTTCCCAAGTTCTTATCAAAAATCATTGGAGGAGGGAATGGGCTTATGAGAATGATCAAGTTATCTGTATTCGTATTAGTGGTTCTTGCTCTGGGAATGTTATGGGTGGGTTGTTCAAAACCGCCTGAAATAGAAAAAGAAGCTGCCAAGAAAGCAATGGATGCCGCACTCTCCGCTGACGCAGATAAATACGCCTCTGCTGATCTGGAAGCTGCCAAGAAGGTATGGGAGTCCGCAGAATCCCAGATGAAAGAGAAGAAGTACAAGGAAGCAAAAGAGAGTTACATCAATGCCAAGGCTGCTTTCGAAAAGGCGGCCGCAGCCGTTGAGGCAGGAAAGAAGGCCGTTGCCGATCAGGCGAATGCAGTCCTGAAAACCCTTGAAGAGGAATGGAGGAAATTGGGTGTCACGGCCAAAAAAATGGAAAAGAAACTGAAAGACAAGAAACAGGTTTGGACAGCCGATGCCAAAGCGATGAACGACGGCTTAGGAAAAGCAAAAGAGATGATTACCTCGGCGCCTGCCGAAGCGAAAGCTAAAATGGATGAGTTGAAAACCATGATCAATAGGTGGGAGAATACCTTCAAGGAAATGGCTAAGGTTCCGGCAAAAACGAAACCCACCAAAAAGAAGAAATCATAGGGAAGGTGTCTCCAATACAGAGGGCGTTTCTGCTATCAGACAGAAATGCTTTAGGCACCATGCCCTATGCGTTTTGGGTCTTGAATAATATGCTTCACGCCATGCGCTATCTGTCCTCCACAGTACTACAGGGCTGGACGAAGGATGGATGCGTGTATCGGGATGGCCAATCTTTTCATAATGGGTGCAAAATCTCAATTCCTGAAATCTGACCCACAGCCTTTGACCCGGAGCCTCGATGGGCTGGAAGCCACCCGATGAGGCTTCATTCTGTCTTTTCTTGCTGTAGTTCTTCAGAGAACCGTTCTTCGAGAAACTGGTAGATTTTCACCCCGATCTTAAGCCCCAGCTCGATGAACTCCGGTCCATAGATTTTCCCCGTCTCCGAGCGGAAGGTTTCTTTGATCCCAGAAATTCCTTCCATTCCCTTCGGAAACCTACGAATCAGGGGTGCGATGCGCGCCCTTGAGGAACGGAGCATTTGCCAAAGGGTCTGTGTAAAATTGTCCGGGCCCCAGCGGAATTTATCGGCATCGTAAAGCGCATCACTGATCATCTGGCCAACAGGCGAGTGAATTCTCTTCGCTTCAACGAAGGCTTCGTGGTTGGCAATGGCCTGCACGACGTATTCTTCTTTTTCAGGGAAGATGGAGGACTCCTGTAACATTCTTGAAGCCGCAGAAGCGCTAGCCTTGGCGTGGTCTTCCTCATTACGCCTCAGGTCATGCAGGAGGCCGCTGATCTGGGCCAGGAGGCAAGCTTCGCGTCTAAATAATTCCTCCAGGGAAAGCCTTCCCCCTTCGATGTAAGCCAAGGCCCCGGCTTCCAAGGCCACTTTTTCACAGTGTTCGATTCCATGGCCGAGGTCTTCCTTTAGCTCCTTCAGGACGAGGGTACGGCATTTCCTAACCTGTGCGTCCTCATCGAAAAGGGAACGAGACAGGTTAAGCGGCTCTTTGCAGCAAACATAGAAACTGGGTTGAGGAAAGGAGGCAGCAATGGCTCGAGAGGCAGCGATCATCTCTTCATAAATATCTTTCATCAACCTACCCCGGAAATCAGGTCATCTTTGACGCGTTTTTGGATGAATACCTGATGACCCATGCCTGGCACCTGAATCACTGATAAGCTTTTTTGTGGATGACCCACTCTAATCTTTCTGTCGCCCACTGGCCTTTCCAAATGTTCAGAGTTTATTGTTTGGCCTTGACCCTGAACCCTTTTCGCTCAAGGCTCCTTGATCAGGATGTACAGGTCCCCCTCATGTCGCAAATGCCCTGCAGTTAACTCCGCGTAGGGGCCGCTTCCCCAGAAGATATCTGCTCTTCCGGCCCCTTTAATCGCCCCTCCTGTGTCTTGGTTGACGACAAAACGATAGAATTCGTTCCACCCGATGATATTTCCCTGGTCATTGACAAGGGGTTTCTGGCATACGACGAACCCGAGGGAACCCTTTGGAAAAACCTTGGAATCTAAGGCAACCGATCTTCCCGGCGTCAGGAGGACACCGAGACTGCCCAAGGGGCCGTTCTCCACCTGTCGAAAGAACACGTACGAGGGATTATAATTGAGAACCTCGTCAAGGACCTCTGGATTTTCGGTCAAGTATTTCCTGATCGCTTGCATAGACATCTCTTCACCCGTAAGAAACCCCCTCTCTATCATGTACCGCCCGATACTCCGGTAGGGTCGCCCATTGGAGGCCTGGTAGTGAACCAAGAGTTCCTTTCCATCGGGAAGGCTCAGCCTGCCTGATCCCTGGACGTGGAGAAAAGCCACATCCAAGGGGTCTTTTAGCCACGCCATCTCAAGACCCTTCCCCGCCAGCGCCTTCTCTGCCTCGATCTGGTACCTGGAGTAGTAAGGCAGGACCTTTTTGCCCTGGATTCTCGCGACGATGTTCTCTCCCTTGAACTTCTCGCTGAAGAGGGAGAGGTCAATTCTTATCAGATCGTCAGGCGAACGATACAGTGGATACTTGAAGACCTGATCAGGAGCCAGGCTCCCTTCATAAATGGGTTCATAATACCCTGTGAAGAGTACCTTTCTGTTTTTAACCCGACCCGTGGCCCGGTAAACCCGAAACTTCTTCCTGATCTCTCTGCTTAGATGATCCGGATCAAGCCCTTTTGCCAGGAGATCCAGGAAAGCCTCTTGGCTCTCACGCACCTGCTGGATGGTAAAATCGTCAGACCCGTAGTGAAATATTGTCTCAGGGTCGAGGCGATCCAGGTGCTCCATGTTTCTTCTGATGGCCAGGATCAAGGAGTCACGATCCATGTCATCGCGGAGCTCGGGAAAAAAGAAGCGGACCTTTTTGAGAGCCTCCTCCGGCCGCTGCGCCTCCTTTTTCAATACAGGGCAGCAGCCGACTTCCAGAAATAGAACGAATGCCAAAGTCAGAGGAAGGAGGGCGGCAAGAAAACCTTTTCTAACACCTTTCATCGTCATCGAGGGTCCTGCACTTCTCTGTCACTGTTACACGTTCACATCTTCAATTTTCTTTCCAGCTCCTGAACCAGCCTTTCGATCTCATCCCGTTCTTCCGTGGTTAGCTGATCCTCAGCCAAGCGTTTCTTTAAGGCAAGGAGTTGCTGCTGGTAACGATATTCCTCACACGATGAAGCCATCGAATGAACCCTCACCTTAAACAGAATATAAACTCCGCCATCCCTGCCTTCCGTTATGTGGTGTTTCCTTTATCTTTGCCTATTCAACCCTGGCGTAGGCTTGGTTGAGGACTATTCCGCGGTCAGTACGGGACTGGATCAGGTAACGCCCGCCCTTATCCATCCATCCCTCTGTCACGAGAGTGTCGCCGGGATAGACCACTCCAGAAAAACGGGCCTTGAACTCCTTGAAGCGTTTCACATCTCCATCGCAGACCTTGTATAGAATGGCCCTCACTGCGTAGCCGTAAGTACAGAGACCGTGGAGGATGGGGCGGGGAAAACCACCCATCTTGGCAAAATCGGGGTCCACATGCAGGGGGTTAACGTCGCCGCTGAGGCGATAGAGGGCCGCCTGGTTTTCGGGGATAAAATAGGAGGCTGTGAAATCCGGCTTCGCCCCTTGGGGAGGATCGAGCGCTTCCGTCTTAGGTCCGGGGTCACCGCCGAAGCCCCCTTCGCCCACATAGAAAATGCCGCTCTCGACCTCGACCAAAAGCTCACCCTTCTCTGTCATAACATTCATTCGCCAGACAAAAAGTGCCCCTTTACCCTTGTCATAAATATTCGTAATCCCTCCTTCGATGAAAGCCTTCCCTTGGGGTGGAATCGGGTGATAGAGCTTTATGGTCTGTTCCCCGTGAATGAATCTGGAAAGGTCCACATTCTTCATATCTTTGAAGAGTTCCTTAAATAGAGGGCTGCCCATCACGACGCTAAAGCTCGGGAAGACTTTTAACCCGCCTTTGGCGTTCTCGTAGACAAAGGGGAGTTCCTCTGCCTGCGCACCGATACCTATGGCATATAGGACCACGTTCTTCCATGTGTACTCAAAGGGGATCGGACCGTACTTCTTGCCAATCAGGTTCAAATCAATCATGCATGCCCCCTTCCTCTTGTTTGGAGTGGGCCAACCTTTTTATGGCTGGCTCCGGATTTCATTCCTCCAATTGGGTTAACTTGCTTCCCAAACGAGACACATAAATATGCGAGAACTCCGAGTCTTTCGTCGCACCGTGCCAGTGTTTCTCGCCGGCAGAAATAATCACAACATCTCCCGGGGTGATCACTTTCTCTTCAGTTTCTGTGGCAATCATCCCCTTTCCAAAAGTGACGACCAGAATTTGTTCGCTGTCGTGGGCGTGAAATTTGTTGCGAACCCCTTTCCCAAAATTCACAACATTGACGCTGAGCTCTTTACTGTCCGGTAAGAGGACTTGCCTCGTCACATTCGGGGCGGTAAAAAGGGGGCCGCCCAATGATTCCTTTTTTACTTCACCGATTTTGACAACTCTCATTATAACCTCCTCAAACCCTATCAAAAAATGGTAAGAACTCGCTTTGGCTTAGGTGGAATATAAGAGAAACGGAGTTCTGTGTCAAAAAAAAGACCCTCTATGGAGCGCAGGAAGTAAATTACAGATGATTACGGATGACCTTGATGAGCGTCTGGATCTCTTCCGCGGTGAGCTTGCCGTCTTTTCTGAAGATCAATTTTCCCTTGTTGTCAAAGGCGAGAACATTACTGCTGTCATCAGCAATCTTCCAGGCATTCACCAGCACTTTCTTGTAATCCCGCACATAAATGGTTTTGGGATAGCGCTTCTGTTTATCTTTAAGGGCGGAAGAAATGGCAAAATTGGGAAGCCAGGTGGCTGCCATGTTAATGATCCCAACCGATTGAAACTTATCGCTGGAAAACTTCTCTCTGTCCAGAGCTTCGCTGGCATCATTGTTCGTATCTTTTTCATCAGGATCGACGTAAAAAAGAACATAGACTTTCCCCTGTAACTCTTCGCTGCTCCAAGGTTTTCCATCCAGCCGTCCTCCCAGTTTTTCTCTTAACTCCACCTTTGGAGGAATCTCGCCTAATTCAACCGCCAGGGCAGCCTGGTTTATCAGAAAGAAGGCCAAAACAAAGATCAACCCTTTCATGACATGCTTCATCACCAATCTCCTTAATTTTTGACGTGAAGCTCCCCGCCCAGGGCGGGGCTTCCCGGCAAGGTAATTTCATTCTATATTGTGCCCCTTGCGGGGCACGTTCCGGCCAACTCGCTTCTGGTTTCGTTAAGCAATGAAAGCTTATGCTTCAAGACCTGCTTCAAGACCTGGCCCCAAGATCCGCATCATGAAACATGGCTCAAAATATCCGGTTTATCGCTGGCAATGCCATCAACCCCCTTGGTTCTGTATTCTTTAGCTTCCTGTTCTGTATTGATTGTCCATACAATGACCTTCAGACGATTCTTGTGAGCATCCGCAACGTTCTTCGTATGGATAAATCTATAAAAAGGGACCAGATACTGAGCATTCAGCCCTAATGCGGCATTGAGAGGATTCTTATGTCTTGTGTAAACTAAGCCTGTCTCAATCTTGGAGTCTAATTTCCTGGCATTGGCGACTGCCTGCTCGTGAAAAGAGATGATAATGACCCTCTTATTTAGTCTTTCCTTCCTGATGGATTCCAAAATCCTCTTCTCATAGCCAACCTCCTTCAATTCCAACAAGATTTTTTCAACCTTTTTATCTACAAATTCCAGA
>Ga0214474_1001548_pt1 | contig 10599 bp, 9 predicted proteins | sample RVTome_2_FD_187335 | JGI IMG/M metagenome (GOLD analysis project Ga0214474, IMG submission 187335) | Soil microbial communities from uranium-contaminated site in the Upper Colorado River Basin, Wyoming, United States - RVT95D214 HiSeq ...
TTGCAGGAAAGGCGGCCAATCTCATCCCAGAAGTGAAGGCTAAACTCGGTTTTGGAGACCCTTCATGGACCATCTTTACCGCCGGTGTTCTCGGCTATCCGAGGTTCAAGCAGGCCGGCCTCGTTCCACGTCAGTACCGTCCGGTCACGTGGTTCCGTCCAAACTCTAAAGGGCCGGAGATAGAGGAGTAAAATGCCTGAACAGAGTGATGAACTGGCTCTCGGCGTCAGCGATGAAGCATACATCATGAGATTGGACGAAATTGTATTGCATAGCAACTCACAGGCACTGACGACGGATGAACGAGTCAGGAGAATCTACTTGGGGGTATAGGGAGAACGATAAGGAGGTGTTAATGGTTCGCAGTGTTCCTTTTTGGGAGGGTGCCTTTGAGGAAGATCCCGGAGGTGGCAGATTACTCGGGAATCAATGTAAATCTTGTGGCAGGATTTATTTTCCCAAAGCCCAGTTTTGCTTCAACTGTTTCGACCAAAAGTTGGAGGAAGTGGGTCTAAGTCGTCGTGGTAAACTTTATTCTTACACCATCGGGCGTATGGCCTCAACTCACTTCCAGCCTCCCTATGCGGTAGGCCTCATCGATCTCCCCGAAGGGGTCCGGGTCTTTGCACCACTCAAGATGGCGAAAGACGAAACTTACAGAATTGGCATGGAGATGGAAATGGTGATCGAGGAATTGTGGCAGGAGGGGGATAAAAAAGTGATCGGTTATAAGTTTAAGCCTTTGTAACTAATCGAATAGATGGGTTGGTGGGTTCACTGCGCCCTTCGACTCACCATTCGTCCTTAGCCTGTCGAAGGATGAATCCCGCGAAGCGCGGGACTCAGGGCAGGCTTAACCCACCCTACTTTTGTCTTTAGATTTTTATGGTTACGCGATGCGCCCCTCACCCCACCCTCCCCCCACCGGGGAGAGGGAAAGGGTGAGGGGAGTGCAAAGCGATTTTCCAATCAGGGAGGAAGTCTTCGATGAGAGAAGTGGCTGTCATCGGGGTAGGACAAAGTATGTTTGGAAAAATTCCGGAGAGGACTGCAGCCCAACTTGGCGGGGAAGCTGTTTCAGCGGCACTTGCGGATTGCGGCATTCCTCCAAAGAAAATTCAGGTTGCTTATGCGGCAAGAAATTATGATACGAATTGTACATCACAAGGCGTCTTAAAAGAAGTGGGGATTAGAGGAATTGAAATGGTGAATGTTGAGAATGCTTGTGCTGGTGGTGCCACTGCCTTCAGAGGAGTCTGGAAGGAGATAGCCGATGGTCGTTATGACGTTGGTATAGCCATTGGTGTGGAGTCAATGACAACCAGTCCAATAGCGGGGAAATTGATTCCTCCAGAGAAGAGCGACCTTGAGGGACATTTAGGGATGACCATGCCGAGCATGTTCGCAATGGTGGCCAGAAGGCAAATGGAGGAACACGGAGTCACGATTGAAGATTTTGCACAGGTATCGGTCAAGAATCATCATCACGGTTGCCTGAATCCAAAAGCCCAATACAGGAAGGAATTTACTGTAGAAGAAGTCCTAAATTCTCGGATGATAGCTGATCCTATTACCCTACTTATGTGCTGCCCAAATACCGATGGAGCCGCAGCAGCCATCCTCTGCTCGATGGACATAGCGAGAAAATACACTACCCTGCCAATCCGGGTAATTGCGTCGACACTGCTATCAGGCGACTACAAATATCTGCAAGAAGATATTTGTGTCTCTCCTGTTGGCAGAAAGATAGCGAAAATGGCCTATGAGATGGCGGGGTGCGATCCAAAAGATATAGACCTTGTTGAGATGCATGATGCCTTTGCCAACGAAGAAATACTTCGATACGAGGATCTCGCTTTATGTAAACCTGGGGAGGGGATATCTCTCCTTAGATCAGGGGCAACGAAGATAGGGGGGAAGATTCCGGTCAACCCAAGTGGGGGACTCCTCTCTTTGGGACATCCTTTAAGCGCATCGGGCGTTCGTACCGTTTGTGAGATTGTCTTGCATCTAAGAGGTCAAGCTGGAGCAAGACAAACATCCAATGCAAAGATTGGACTGGCTCACATGCTCGGTGGTTTGGTAACAGGGCTTGAACACGGAGCAGTGGCCAGTGTTCACATACTTGCGCGATAGAAAATTACGTATTTCATGGATGACCCAGGTTTATTTATGAAGTTGTCACAGATTTCATTCTTAGCACTGTAGCGATAAAAGAGGATATTAGACAAACCTTCATTAAAATTGAAAGAAGAGGGGAGCCATGAACTATTTCGACCTGAACATGAACTTAACAGAGGAAGATAACATTTTAAAGACAGAAACCAACAAGTTTGCAAGAGAGGTTATGCGGCCCGTTTCAATGGATCTCGACAAGATGACTGCCGAGGAGGCCATTGCACCTAAATCCCCATTTTGGGACTTCATGCGAAAGGCATATGAGCTCGGCTATCACAAGATCACGCTACCAGCAGAAGTTGGAGGAGCCGGACTTGCCCCATACCAAATCCAGATGGTCATGGAAGAGCTGGCTTGGGGAAGTTTTGGCTTGACCCTGGGCCTTAACACAACGCTGGAGGCCGTGTGGGCGTTGGCAGGAACCGAAAAACACATCAAAGAGTTTACCATCCCATTTTGTCAGTGCAAGGATGGGAGCGTTGTGGGTTGCTGGGCCATCACTGAGCCTGACCATGGATCCGATACAGTCATGCCCGGTTATCCCAGCTTTCGGGACCCAAACATCAAGGCCCAATGTACAGCCCGCCTGGATGCTAATGAATGGGTGATTAACGGACAGAAGTCTTCATGGGTCTCCGGTGGGACCATCGCCCAAACGGTTCTTTTGATGTGTCAGATCGACCCTTCGAAAGGGCATGCTGGAAGTGGCATATTTATCTTTTCATTGGATCGCCCAGGGGTTTCAAAAGGTGCACCCCTTAACAAGATCGGCGCACGGGATCTAAATCAGGGTGAAATCTTTTTCGACGACGTCCGTGTATCAAAGGATGCTCTAATTGTGCCGCCAGAAGGTTATGAGGCTGCTCTGGAAAGCTGGCTGAGTTGCACCCTTCCCATGGTAGGCACATGGGCCACTGGATTGGCTCGGGCAGCTTTTGAAGAGGCGCTGGATTATGCAAGGAAGAGAGTCCAGGGCGGGAAACCTATCATTGAAAACCCTAATGTCCAACGAAAGCTCTTCGACATGTTTCGAAAAGTTGAGGCCAGTCGCCAGTTGTGCCGAGCAGCCTTTATTTACAACTGGTCCTTTCCAACGCAACCTGAGAAGCGTTTAATAGAGTACGCGGAAGCTGCCAAGACCTTTGGGACCCAGGTCTCTCTGGAGGTTACCAGTGATGCGATCCAGATTTTCGGAGGCATTGGGATTTCGAAGGATTATTTGGTGGAAAAACTCTTCAGGGATGCCCGAACCACCCTCATTTGCGATGGGTCCAATGACGTACTTGAAATCACGGGTGGATACAAAGTCGCCCGCACGTATCCGCGAAAGGCTTGATATGAAGGAGTGAATGGTCAATGCAGCAGCCTTTGCCCTGGTACCCGCAGCTTTCACAATGGTTCTCGTTTTTGCATGAAACTGAAGAGTTCAAATTGGAAAGGAGGTGAGAAGTTTTGCAAAGAGGAAAATAATTTTTAACTCTCGTTTGTGGGAGAAAAAGCTTGGGAATTCTTGAAAGATATTGTCAAAAGTTTTTGAGAAGAAAGGAGAAGAGAAAATGAAATCTTCAAAATTTGTTGCTTTGGTAATAATCGTCTCATTGTTTGTGGCCTTTCCATTGGCTGCTCACTCGAAAGATAAAATTGTTATTGGTATGGCAACCTCTCTTAGTGGCCCATTAGCTATTATTAGATCAGCTGGATTTCAGCCAATCTATGAGATGTGGGTTGATGAGGTCAACAAGGCAGGCGGTATTAATGTAAAAGAGTATGGCAAGAAATTACCGATAGAGCTAAAGATATATGATGATAAGAGTGATGTGGGAACGATGACGAGACTATTGGACAAATTGATTTTAGAGGAGAAGGTCGACTTTTTGTTCGCCCCTTGTGGCACCGCCATGCTTTTTGCCGCTGCCCCTATAACCAATAAGTATGGGTATATACTCATTGGACAGGAGGGTGGATCGAGGAGTCTCCAGAAGGTTAAAGATGATCTACCCTATTTCTTTTCCGTCTTGAATACTGACGTTCAACAGATGCCAGCTCTTGCTAAAATTTTTGCTGAGAATGGTGTGAAAACAGTAGCCATAACCTATCTTGAAGACCTCCATGGTTTAGAGTTTTCTGGTGCGGCAGCCACGGAATTTAAAGCGAAGGGGATTAATGTAGTTTGGTCTAAGACTATTCCACCTGACATTAAAGACTTAACGCCCATGTTGAAGGCGGCTCAGGCGGTTAACGTCGATGCCTTTTGCTGTTTCGCTTATCCTGATCAAACCATTCTTGCTACTGCTCAATCAATGGAGCTGGGCTATAACCCAAAGGCATTTTTCCTCAGCGTTGGGCCCTATGCGCCTTTCTTTAGAGATATTTTTAAGCCAGCGGGAGTGGAGGGGATCATGGGTTGTGGAGCCTGGAATGAGAAAAGTTCTCGCCCCGCCAAAGAATTCTCTGATAAATATAAGGCACGCTTTAAACAGGACCCCAATTACTGGGGCGGGACAATATTTTACGCATCGCTGCAAATTTTTGAGCAGGCTATCAATATGGCTGGAACCCTTGACCAGAAAAAGATAAGGGACATAATGGCAACACAGAAGTTTAATACGGTTCTGGGACCGACTTGGTTTGAGGGTACATTTTATGCGTCTTCTTGTTATCCTGGTCAGATTGGTCAGTGGCAAAGTGGGGTGTTTGAAGTCATAGACTCTGGGGAGAAGCGCACCGCAGCACCTAAATTCCCAAAACCGGCGTGGCCGAAGAAGTAGCTATTGATTTTGGGAGTTTAGCGTAACAATAAGCAGGCTGTTTAAAAAGCCTATTTACGAGAGAGATAACCACTCCCAGTATCTTGTGCATTTTTAGGCAGCCTGCAATGTATTGATTGCTAAAGATCGGAAGCTATCATTATATGTAGTTGTGATGATCCTAAACATAGCGATTTCTGGTTTACCCCGTTAGAAATAATTCCCCGCTGCTATGCAATCCCGCTATAGCGGGATTACATTCTAATTAATTCCGGCAGGGTTTAACCCGCTGCGCCAGCACTTGCGCGGCGAGTACCCCACTGGAATTTCTAATGGGGTTTACTGCGTCTTATTGAAATGGAAAAGGAATATTGCCAGATAGAGATGCTGGCCAATTTAGACATCCTACCTCTGGATCAGCATGATGGTTTTGCATTAGTGTACAGGTGGAGCATCCCACGGAAGATTTTCTTTCACCACGCTTCTTCATCAGAAGAAAATGACATTCTAAAAAATCATTTCGTATAGACTTTCCACTATATCTATTCCATCCTTCATTATTACACATTGAATTCTCAGAATTTATTTCTAACATTTATATAAATCCTCCCTCAACTCCTCCCTCTCCTCTAAGGCCTCCCTGCACGAAGCCGCTTCGGTGAAGGCAGGGGAGAGGGGAAGGGTGAGGGGGCAAATTCCAAATATCATTGGTTAGATATCTCCAATGAATAAGAAGCGGAATATACGTCCATAAAAATATATTGATTTTTATGCCTGAATTTTAGTACATTCTTATTGAAAATTTATGTTAACTCTCAATTAGCCGGTATATTAAAAGAATTCAAGGGGTCAATGGTCAGAGAATGGAAAGTAGAGAGTAGAAAGTGGTCAAAACCCCATTCCACCTTCCACTCTCCACCTGCAAATCTTTGAATCCTGGAATCCTGGAATTCTCGAACCCTATATTGGAAATCTGAAAGGAGGGTAATTATGCTGAACACATTATTAAATTTCTATTTATGGATTGGCTGGGAACGGCTCACTTTATTAATCTTAGTGATATTGATCATCCCTTCCTTAAGGGTCATCGGACCTACACAGGTGGGGCTGGTCATTAAGAGATTATCATTTAAAAAGCTTTCAGATGATAACCCTGTCGCTTTCAAGAGGGAGCCTGGATACCAGGCAGATCTGCTCATGCCCGGCCTTCGATTCAAGTTCTGGATACTTTACAAAGTAGAGAAACATCCCTGGGTTCAGGTGCCGGCTGGTGAAATTGGAGTTGTGATTTCCCAGGTCGGGGCACCACTCCCCATCGGTGCAAAATCTGCCGTTTATAAAAAGGTATTCGGTAATTTCACAAATATCAGGAAATTCGTCATGGAAGGCGGTCAGAAGGGGGTACAGAGACCGGTACTCCCTCCAGGAACGTCAATTCCTATACATCCCGTGGGGGGATTCCTGGTGATCACAAAAGACAAAGCCTATGGCTTGCCGGTATCTCCAGAGCTGAAAAAATTGGTGGATACGACTGGAGGGCTGAGTCCACACTCATTCGGTCTTCACCCCGAGCAACTGGAAGTGGTGCGAATAGAGCCTGTTCCTGCAAAGGACCAGGGAGGCAAAACAATTGACATGGTTGGCATCATCACTGTTTTTGAAGGGGAACCGTTGCCTTCCGGAGATATCGCAAGTCGTCTTGGTGGTTTTGCAGACATAGAGGAGTTTGAGAAAAAGGGTGAAAACGATGCCAAGATGATTGAAACAATTCTGGGAAGCAAAAATAATCTCCACAATAACTATCAGGATCTACAGTCTTTTCTTGACAATGGGGGCAAAATCGGCTTACAACATGATCCCCTGCTCTATGGAGCTTACACACTTAATCCATTCCTTATTTCCGTTCAAAAAGTACCAATGTTGGTTGTTGAGCAAGGAGAGGTAGCCGTAATAAAAGCATATGTTGGACTCGCACCGGAGGATACATCAGGAACTGAGTTCAAGTTTGGCACTTTGGTAAGACCAGGCCATAGGGGGATCTGGCAAGAACCTTTGAGAACAGGGAAATACCCTATTAACCCAAGGTGCTATCAAGCCGAGATTGTGCCCACCTATATCCTTACGCTAAACTGGGCTGACGCTGTGTCTCAAGCCCACAAGCTGGATGCTAACCTCAAACCAATTGATGCTAAAAGTTGTGAGGGTTTCATCTTTAAGATAGATCTTCAAGTCCAGATTCATATTCCGGATACATTGGCTCCAAGAGTTATCTCAATCGTTGGAACGATAAGTAACCTTGTTAATGAGGTACTTCAAGCAGCAGTAGGGAACCATTTTCGTGATAAATTGCAGAGCATGCCCGCAGTGGACTTTATTAAGACACGACAGAAGGTACAAGAAGAAGCATATGAACACATCAACAAACATTTACTACAGTACAAAGTTGAGACAAAGGGGGTGTACATCCAGGATGTATTACTTCCTGAGAGTTTAGTTGCTGTCCTAACTGCGCGAGAAATCGCAAACCAGCAGATCGAGACTTACCAAAAGGAGAGGGCCTCGCAGGATGAAAGGATCAAGATGGAGCAGGCCAAAGGAATTGCTGACATGCAGTCACAGCTTGCAAGATCAGAAGTTGAGGTGAAAATCAAACAGAATAATGCAACAGCACGCAAGGCTGAAGCTGATGGGGAGGCGACCTACATTAAGGAAACCGGGTCGGCAAAGGGGGCCGAAGTTGAAGCAGTAGGCATGGCGAGAGCAAAGGGATATGAAGCACAAGTTAAAGCACTTGGTCAGGTCCCGACAGCGGTTGTCAATGCTGTTACAGCCTTAGCCGAGAAAGGCGTCAAATTTGTTCCTGAAGTTCTCGTTACAGGAACCGGAGGGCCAGTAGCCGGATTGGCTGGTGTGCTCACGCGATTCTTCTCTGGCCAGATTTCAAGTCAATCTCATCCTCCCATCGAAAAGGTTGCTGAAACTGAAAAGGTTTCTCCTAAGCGTTAAGCCAAGGGAGATTTTGAATTAGAAAGTTTTTTCGCAGGAAAGTTATGTACCATTGGTCAAAATACAAAATGTAAGAATAAGATGACAATAAAGGATATTCAGGATAAAATAAAAGACGGTGGATACCGATTTTCAGATCATTCAGTAAAAAGGATGATCGAGAAGTCTGTAGACCGTCATGAGGTTGAAGAAGTTGTATTAGGAGGGGAGATTATTGAGGAGTATCCGTACGATAAATATTCGCCAAGCTGTCTTATTTATGGGAAGACGAGTAAAGGGAGAAATTTGCACGTCCAGATTTCATACCCCCCTGTAGTGGTGGTGATCACGACCTATGAACCTGATCCAGAGGAATGGGTCAATGGAAGAGTTAGGAGGTAATGCAAGATGAAGTGCGTGTTTTGTGGAGGGAAAGTGGAAAAAGGAATGGTAACCTTCAGTTACGAAGGAGATGATAAACATCTTCTTGTAGAAAACGTGCCAGCAGAGGTTTGCACGGCGTGCGGGGAAAAGACGTATTCCCCCGAAGTGACTGACGAATTGTTGAGGTTTGCGAACGAGGACCTGAGACCTAAAAAAGTTATTAAGGTGCCTGTGTTTGATTTTGCTGAAAGGGCCTGATTTGACAACCAAATAAAATTTAGAGGAGGAACAATCATGGCAGAAGACGAAATCAAGGTTTATTCGACACCGACCTGACCCTACTGTAAGATGGCGAAAGAGTTTCTTTCCCAAAAAGGTTACAAATTTACAGAGTACGATGTGACCAAAGACCGGGCAGCATTAGACGAGATGGTGAAGGTTTCGGGTGCACGAAGCGTTCCGGTCATTACTGCATGCAATGAGGTGATGGTAGGATTTGAACGGAATCGCCTGGAGCAGATGCTAAGTTGTATCAAACAAAGAACTGAAGTGTAGGTTGAGGTTTAGGTTTAGGTTAAGAAATTTTAACATACTCTTTAACCTTAACCTTAACCTTAACCTTAGCCTTAACCTTTTATTTTGTTCATTCGTTGTCTCAAAAACTGTCCTGTATAGGAATGTTTCGAAGCCATGATTGTTTGGAGATTGCCTTCCGCAACAATCCTCCCCCCTTCCTCTCCTCCTTCTGGACCTAAATCGATGATGTAATCCGCCCGTTGTATTAGGTCGAGGTTGTGTTCAATGACGATGATCGAATGTCCCTGGGATAGAAGTTTTTCAAAGGTCATAAGCAGCAGTTCGACATCAGCCATATGGAGACCTGTGGTGGGTTCGTCAAAGATGAAAAGATTTTTCCCCTCCTGGCTTTGACCGATATGCTGTGCCAATTTTATACGCTGTGATTCCCCTCCGCTCAAAGTATTGGTGGACTGGCCGAGGGTGAGATATCCGAGGCCCACCTCTTTTAAGATTTGAAGTTTTGACGGTATTCGACGGTGGCCTTGGAAAAAGGTCAGTGCTTCATCAACCGTCATATTTAATACTTCTGAAATATTCTTATCTCGATACCTCACTTCAAGAATCTCAGGCCGGAATCTTTTCCCCTCGCACGTTTCGCATGTGATGGTGACGTCCTCTAAGAACTGCATGTCTAGAACTTGAAACCCTGCACCCTGGCAGGTTTCACATCGGCCCCCTTCTGTATTGAAAGAGAAGTGGCGGGGCTTGAACCCATATCTCTTCGCGTCGCGGGTGAGGGCAAAGAGATCCCGGATATCGCTGAATACCTTGACGTAAGTGGCCGGATTCGATCGAAGGCTTTTCCCGATGGGAGATTGATCGACTAAGATGAAATCATGGATCTGTTCTAACCCTTGGATGAAGTCAAAAGCTCCCTTATCAAAGCCTGAGTTTCCATTGCCCTTTGCTCCCGCGTAAAGAATGTTGTGAACCAGGGTGGTCTTTCCGGCTCCGGAGACGCCCGTGATGCAAACCATCACGCCCAATGGAATTCTGACATCGATTCCTTTGAGATTGTGTTCCCGTGCATTGCGGATGGAGATCCATCCCTGAGGTTTTCTAAGAGACCTGGTTAGAGCAGAGGGTGTTCCATCCCTCAAGTAATGGGCTGTAATGGAGTCCTGGTTTTTCAGAAGAGATTCTACGTTTCCCTGAAAAACCACCGAGCCCCCCAATCTCCCGGCGCCTGGGCCAAGGTCAATGATCTCATCCGCTGCTCGTATCACATCCGGGTCATGTTCAACTACAACCACCGTGTTTCCTCCTTCCCGTAATTTCCGGAGAGAGCTAAGCAGACGATGGGTATCCCTTGCATGGAGGCCAATGCTTGGCTCATCTAAGACATAAAGAGTTTCAGTCAAAGCCGAACCCAATGATCTTGCTAAGGTGATCCTTTGATATTCACCACTGGAAAGGGTTCTCGTTTGGCGAGAGAGCATTAAATATCCCAATCCAACATCCACCATAAATCCGATTCGATCATTAATCTCTTTGAGAAGGCGCTCTCCGACTTTCTTTTGGAAATCCCTGATCGGTAAATTATGGAAGAAGATCTGGAGATCTGAAATGGGCATGTCACAGAGCTGGGCGATGTTCTTTCCTGCAAGAAGAACGTTGAGGGCCTCCTCTTTGAGCCGGGTATTGTGGCAAGTGGGGCAGGGGGTGTAGGCTCGGTATTTGCTGAGAAAAACCCGGTAGTGGACTTTGTATCGCTTTCCCTCCATCC
>Ga0214474_1001551_pt1 | contig 10587 bp, 8 predicted proteins | sample RVTome_2_FD_187335 | JGI IMG/M metagenome (GOLD analysis project Ga0214474, IMG submission 187335) | Soil microbial communities from uranium-contaminated site in the Upper Colorado River Basin, Wyoming, United States - RVT95D214 HiSeq ...
GGCTATATCATCATCCGTTGCGCGATCAATCCGGCCCTGGCCCCAAATTATGAGGTCCCTCACGTACCGCTCTCGCAAAAAATCAAGACAGTCTTCACTCAGATATCTCCCATTGTCCTGGTGATATTCGCGGTAATCGGGAGCGTCTTTACAGGCATCGCGACGCCCGGGGAATCGGCCGCCCTCGGTGTTATAGCGTGTTATATTCTCGCCGCCATCTATCGCAGGCTTTCATGGCAGACGATCAAGATATCCGCCCAGGATACGATCCACGTGACGATCATGGTCTTTTTCATCGTCGTCGGATCGATAAGTTTCAGCCGCATACTGGCCACGACCGGGGCCATTTCCACGCTGGTCCATTGGGCAACAGATCTCAATGTTCACCCTATCTTACTCATCATTGCCACTCAGATGATCCTTGTCTTTCTGGGGGCGTTCATGGATCCTGCGAGCATCGTCATGATTACCACTCCCCTCTTCTTCCCTCTAGTAAAGGCCCTCGGTTACGATACGCTGTGGTTTGCCGTTATATCGCTGATGAACATACAGCTCGGTCTCATCAGTCCGCCCTTCGGCCTGGACTGCTTTACCATGAAGGCCATCGCTCCAAAAGATGTGACCCTGGGGGACGTCTTCAGATCGTCCCTGCCGTTTATGTTATTGGGCTTCCTGACCATGGCTATGGTCATGATATTCCCTCAGATCGGGCTATGGTTGCCGAATTTGATGGAAAGGTAGAGGATAAAGAATTTGGAAAAAGAAAACTTGACAACCAGATCACTCCTTTTTACTCTTACTTCAGCCAGGTCATTATCAAAATAAAGAAAAATTCTATTATTCAGCATTCATCCCCGCTTTGAAAAGCGGGGTATTATACTAAAATATCATAAAAAAAGGAGGTATTTCCATGAAGATTAAAGCAGCGGTTTTATATGAATTATCAGGCCCTTTCATTGTTGAAGAAGTTGAACTCGATGATCCCAGGGATGATGAGGTTCTTGTACGCGTGGCAGGCACAGGACTATGCAGTACTGACCTTGGATTCCGTGACGGATCAATGCCCACAGAATTTCCGGTTGTCCTTGGTCATGAAGGCGCAGGAGTGGTGGAAAAGGTGGGAAAAAGGGTAACAAAGGTGCAGCCCGGTGATCATGTTGTAATGACCTTTTACTATTGCGGCAGATGTGCCCAATGCAGGAAAGGAGAACCTGTAAGATGTGATTTATTTATGCCGGGAGTTTTTCCTGGAAAGAGATTTGATGGAACTCCGACAATTACAAAGAAAGGCAAGGCCATCAATGCTAAATATTTCACTCAATCCTCTTTCGCGTCTCATGCCCTTGCCAGTGAGCTCAATGTCGTAAAGGTAGATAAAAGCGTCCCTCTTGAAAACCTCGGCCCCTTAGGCTGGCATACAGACAGGAGCAGGCGCCGTAATAAATTCCCTTAAAGTGGAACCAGGCTCAAGTATTGCTGTTTTTGGAGCGGGTTCGGTCGGCATGAGCGCGATTCTCGCCGCTGCCGTGAGCGGATGCGCCACAATAATCGCAGTTGATGTAATGGACAATCGTTTAAAGAAGGCCAGGGAACTGGGGGCAACACATACAGTCAATTCAGCGAAAAACGATCCTATTGAAGCAATAAAGAAAATCAAACCTAATGGTGTTGACTACAGCCTTGACTGTACGGGTATTCCGGCTGTTATCAATAAGGCAGTCAATTCCATAAAAGATGGGGGAACCTGCGGACTGGTCGGGCTTCCAGGTAAGGATAATATAGCACATCTTGAAATTCATACACTGCTTCATAGAACAGTATACGGCGTCACAGAAGGGGATTCTATTCCTGACATATTTATTCCCCAGCTGATAGAATTCTATAAGGCAGGCAAATTTCCGATCGATAAGACCATGACTTATTACAAGCTTGAAGATATCAACAAGGCTGTTGAGGATTCACGCTCGGGCAAGACATTGAAGGCGATCTTAAAGCCATAAAGGATTTTCCCTTCGGAGCTTAAAAAAGAAACAGGTGGGACGACAATGACGGGCGGATACACAGGAAAAATTCTCAGGGTAAACCTGACTGATAAATCGACCACTACTATTCCCACGGAAAAGTATGAGGAATACGGCGGGGGCCATGGAATGGGCTCCGCCGTATTCTTTGATCTGGTCGGCGAACTCCTTCCGTTTGAGGCATTCGATCCCCGCAATCTTATCATAATGATGGCCCATCCGTTTGCCGGAACTTTCACACCTGGTTCCGGACGATGCGAAGTGCAGGGTCTGGGACCCATGCTGTATCCGTTCGAATGGTTTAGCCACAGCAACTTCGGAGGCCGATTTACGGCCCAGCTTAAATTCGCAGGATGGGACGGCATTGTGGTTGAAGGAGCGGCAGACAAACCTGTCTGGATCAATATTGTTAACGATAGAGTCACGGTTGAAAGCGCCGATGGGATCTGGGGGATGGACACATGGGACACCCAGGAAGAAATCTCCAGGCGCGTGATGCCCAGCCTGAAATACGGCGAATGGGCGGAGTTAAGCGACAGCTTTTCCACGCAGGTTCCGGCCGTGGTCTGCTGCGGGCTGGCCGGGGAAAATAAGAGCCGTATGGCCGCCCTCCTTCACGGCCCAGGTTCACAGGCGGCGCTATGCGGTTTTGGCGGCGTCTTCGGCTCGAAAAATCTCAAGGCAATCAGCGTCATCGGCACGGGAAGCGCGCCCATTGCAAATCCAAAGGCATTCATGGAAGCCCGGCTGTGGTTCCGGCAATTTCAATTTAACGTGGACAATCCGGCCAGGAAGGATATGACGGGCGGAATGTTCTTCTGGGTCAACGGCTCGCCCGCCGGCGCGAATGTAACGAACAACCCGTATTTCGGGACTAACGCCATTCCCCTTGTACCGGCGCGTGCAGCGGCCTGCGCCTCCTGCCCCAGGGGATGCCGCCAGCGTCTGGCCAGCGAGGACAGCAATGAATCCGTATGTGCCGGCACTGCGGCTGTCTGGCTTGATAACGCCAGCCTCAAAATGACGCGCCAGGGCAACGATATGATGCAGAAATACGGCCTCAGCCACTGGCATTTTATGACCATGACAAACTATGTCCGGGATCTTTACAGGAGAGGGCTTCTGGGCAAAGGGAAACAGATCGAATCCGACCTGCCGCTGGATCAGTCCGGGACCATAGGATTTATGGACATGTTCATGAGGCAGATCTGCACCCGGGAAGGAATCGGCAAAGACTTGACCGAAGGCCTCGCCAGGGCCGCGCAAAATTGGGGAACATATGACGAGGATTACGCCAATGGAAAACTGGGGCTGGCCTACTGGGGCACCTCAATGCACTATGATCCCCGAGATGAAGCGGAGTGGGGTTATGGATCTCTCCTTGGAGAGAGGGATCTTATGCTGCACAGTATAGCCAATTATCCTCTCCACTGGATGCCGGTTGCATTCCAGATGGCCGGCACAGAACCGTATCTGACTGCCGAGCAGGCGGTTCAGATCACGGCTGACGCGATGATCCCCTATGAAGGGGATGCCTTTATGCTTGATTACAGTGACGGACCCACCGGGATTTACTCGGAACATAAGGTCAAGCAGGTCGCCTGGGTCAAGCACTACGAGAAATTCTGGATCGGATCCAACGGATTTTGCGGCTGGATGTGGCCCATGTGTTTCACAAACAATTCCGCCGACTACAGGGGACCGACGCCCCAGGCCGAGCCCAGATTCTTCAATGCCGTTACCGGCAGGAACATCACGTTTGCCGACGGCATGGAGCTTGGGCGCAAGATATTTGCCCTGGACCGGGCAATCTGGACAATACAGGGCAGACACCGGGATATGGAGGTCTTTCCGGATTATATCTACGAGCAGAGTTCCAGGGGAGAAGTACTGCCGATGTATGACGATAAGACCAGGAAATGGTCTTACTCTGCCGGTTCGGGCCGGAAACTGGATCGCGCCAGGGTTGAGGAGTGGAAGACCAGATTCTATGCCTTTGAGGGCTTTAACACGGCCAACGGCTGGCCTACCAGAAAAATCCTTGAGGACATGGGCTTAAAGAAGGTAGCTGATGTCATGCAAAGCAAGAACAGGCTCGGTTAGGCCGTCCCTCTCCACATTTCTATTCGTGGAAAAGGAAGCTCAGTACACGTTCCGTATGAATGGCAATACTTTTTTTAGACAGGATATCTGCTCCCAATAATTTGTTGGTCAGGTCCCTTGTGGCGATGGGAGTCTCGACCAGTGCGCGCACATACACGTTAAAACTTTCAGGATCAAATCCTTTAAAATACCCGCACTTCTGGGCATTTTTAAAAACAGGTTCAATAATTGAGTGCAGGCGTTTCTGTCTTTCCATTAGATATTCAAGATGGGGGCTGGACCTGCTGTTATCATGCAACAAAATCTTAGAAAGCTCAGGATTTTTAGCTACCGTATATATGTAAGATGCGATGAAATGCTTGAAAATCTCTACAGCGTCATCCGATTCCCGCGATTTGAGGATTCTTAATAAGCTGTTTTCATGTAGCTTTAATCCGTAATCAACCACTGCTTTCCACAAATCATATTTAGAGCCAAAATGATGTCGAATCAGGCTATGGGTTGTGCCGGCAAGTGCAGCAATCTCCCTTAATTTGGCGTTATAAAATCCTTCCCGGGCAAAGATCGCAAGCGCAGCCTTGAGAACTGCCTCCTTTGTTTTTTCACTTACCTCTCTGGTTTGTTTACCTAATTGTCGTTTGCTTTTCCGTTGAGTCATAGTTTCAATACCCAGTGTTATATCTGAATTGTCTTTTTTCACTCCGCTGATGATTATCCATAAATACTGTTTAATTCAATGAATTTTTTTAAATTCTGATTGACATTCATACTTTACAGCCGTAAATTATATTTACTTTACAGCTGTAAAGTATAAATGTCAATTTATAATTTACTATCAATAACGGAAATCCTGATACAATGAATAGGAACAGATGGATCATGCGTTACCTTCATCGCCGTTGTCAGCGCCGTTACTCTGCCGGGCAAATCCCTTCCATTTTTATGAGTCCACCCAGGAAATTTGCTCATATAGAAACATGACATTACAAGGAGAAAGCCATGGATACACATAAAATACTGATAGACTATGAAAAATGCACAGGATGCAAAAAGTGTTTCAAGGCCTGTTACGTCGATGTCATCGTTTGGGATAACGCAGCCAAGAGACCGATTGCTAAATACCCTGAAGAATGCGCAACATGCAGTTGGTGCGAGCTTAGCTGTCCGGAAGGAGCGATTCAGGTCATTCCCTGCAATCCGGTATCTATTCCCGAACCTTATCCCAGGTCATATTATCCCAAATCTTATGTTAAATAATACATGGAGGTTAACTCAATGTCTAATTTAGATAAATACGGAGAGGTTTTCTCAGCCGACGTACTGATCCTGGGCGGCGGGCTGGCAGGATTGATCCTTGCCAACATGGTCAAGGAACTAAACAGCAATCTGGACGTCCTGATAGTGGAAAAGGCGACCACCGGGTTTTCCGGATCAAAGGCCAATAAGGGCGCCGGAGTAATGTGGGTGCTTGATGAAACCGACGACACGGACAAATTTCTGGAATTCTATGTCAATGAAATCGGACATTACTTGGAAGACCAGGAGATGGTCGGAATATTTGCCGAATCTTCGCTTAAGCTTGTTAATCTTCTGGAGCGTTGGGGTATCGAAATCATGCGCGACGAAAACGGAAAGCTGTCTCGAATAGAAGAAATACCACTGTGGGCACTGTGCGCATATGACCTGGATATTCTCCTGAAGCTCAGAAAGCTGGCAATGAAAAACGGCGTCCGAATGGTGGATAAAACACAGAGTATCGAACTGCTTACTGACGGCAATACTGTAACCGGTGCTGTGGGCTTTGATATTACAAACGGTGCGTTCCGTATTTTTAAGAGCAGGGCAACGATTATCGCAAACGGCTCATGCAACTGGATGGCCACCAACATGTGGTCTAGCGGCCGGGGTGACGGTATCGCCGCAGCTTATCGGGCAGGAGCCCAGTTGCGCAATGCCGAAATATCCAATTTTTATAACATCGGTCTGCGAGGTAACATGTCCTCCATCGTGGGCGGTCAATACGCCCTCTACAATGCCCTTGGGGAATATATTCCGCCTAGATACTGTAAAGAATGGGAACCGGATTTCGATATCAACATATTTTTAGGCATGGAAAAGGAAGTCATGGAGGGCAGAGGTCCGATCCTTTTTGAAGAAACGGAGATCTTTGTCAAAAATCCCATTGCCGCCGGAGGATTTCTTTTTAAATGGGATCGCAAATGGGCCGGAAAGTTCTGGAATACTCTGATGGCAAAGGAGCAGAAATACACATCAGATGAGGGATGGCGTCCGGAGGTTGTGCCCCTGTTCATTGGCGAGATGGGTGCCATCAGTGTGGACCACACCATGAAAGCCACACTACAGGGAATGTGGGCACTCGGAGATTCTTGTAAGGCCGGGTCTGGTTTCTGTGGAGCCACACCACATCCGTCCCGCCTCAGGGGGTCAGGCTTGACATGGGCAGGGGTATCTTCCCTTCTTGCCGCAAAATCCGTTGCTGAATATGCCTCTGCCGTACCGGATCCCGTACTGCATGAAGAACAGGTGGTGCGGTTTAAAGAAGAGATCTTTACCCCTATGCAACGTAAGACGGGAATGAATCCCCGCGAGGGGATCAGAATGCTTCAGGAAGCAATCACGCCGCCGCGTTACAGCATACGCAAAAGCAAAGATCGTATCGAAGAGGCCCTGAAGGTCATCGACAGGGTATATGAACTGGTGGACAATGACGTATCGCCTGAAGGAGACTTTCACATGCTCGGGCTTTGTCACGATCTCAGAAACATGACCTGTTGCTCAGAACTCTACATGAAGGCTGCCCTTGAAAGAAAGGAAACCCGGGGATGGCACGTAAGGGAAGATTACCCTGATCGAGATGATCAGAACTGGCGTAAATGGATTACAGCGAAATCGAAAGATGGAAGAATTCAGCTTTCCACTGAAAAGATCCCTTTTGAGAGCTATAAATACAATCCTTAGGAGGTGGCAATGACATTTCAAATAAGAGATCCAGAATTGACTCCGGAAGAAAAGACAAAATCTTATTCCAAATATTTCTACAAAGAACTGACGCCGGCCGCCCCTGGCGCGTTAGAGCGCATGGAAAAACCCATTGATCCGGCAAAGGCCCTGCCCCTCGAACGGCTCAACGATATGCTGGATCCTGGGTACCACGAGATCGAGGCGGGGTGGTGCTCCCTGCCACAGGGTGGCCTTTATATCGCCAATCACCTGAAAATGCCCGGAGTGACGGTTGAGATGATCGACTGGTGGTTCGGCTGGCATGGCCTTGAGGATCTGCGCTATAAAATCTGGTATCCACCGGGTCATTTCGGTGTCTCCATGAGCGAGCGTGACAGGGCTATCGTGCTGGATCCTGATACTCCCCTCAAAAAGAGATACCAGGGTATCACTCATTACGTCCTTGAAGATACCGGAGGACCAAGCGTGGAGAAGATTGCCATCAGCTTCATGTCACCCGAACAGGTTGGTTTTGATATGAAACGCTTCAAGTCACCCAATGTGGGCACTCTGATAGCCGCCAACGGTTCGTCCAAGATGCTCAATCCGCCGCCGGGGATCCCAGATCAAAAATCACCGGCATTCATGATGCACTTTATCCGGGAAATACCTGAAGGCGTTGAATTTCGCACCCGGTTCTGGATGGGTTATCATATTTTGGACAAAAAGCCCTATTACTGTCTTCCCAAGACAGCCAAACTGCCGGAGATAGTGGCCAAGGGATTGGCAATGCACAATGTCCTGGAATACACCAACCTAGCCTCATTTCTCCCCCAGATCTACGAGGAGCAGAAAGGGAATATGCAATTCTGATTGTGCTAAATCTATTTAAATACAAGGTTTCTCCTGCTGGTCGAAATGACAGATTGTGCGGGTAATGCATTCACAATTGTTTTGACTCATAAGGCTCCTATTCTTATACTTATATCTTAAAAATTGATCTCTTATCATTTCAATCACCTACGGACAAAGGAAGCATAGAGGTTGTCTAATAAAAACCGATCAAGGCATGCGGATAATTTGTAACCTGTCACATCAGGAGGACAAAGAGAGATGAAGAAAAAATATTATTATCCGGCAGGAGTTTGTTTTGCAGTTATATTATTATGTTTTTCCTGCTCAAAGGTTATTAATGATACTTCAACCGCACTGAGGGTCACCGGACCCATTGAGGTGACTTCAGAATCATATCCCTTTAACGCGGCCGATCATTCGGCTGTGCCCCAGGATCTTGCTGCATCCAATTACATTGAAGAGGAATATTTTGTAAGCGGCAAGGCTAATGTATATGATTATGATGCTGATGGGAAAATTGTTGTCAGGGCGCCTGACGCGCCCTATACCACAAGAATCCTTGTAAGGCGGCCGTCTGACAAATCCAGATTCAGCGGAAATGTTATTGTTGAACTGAATAATCCGACAGCCTTGCACGATATGGATCTTCAGTGGATGTTCTGCAGGGACTTTTTTATTGAAAACGGCGACATATGGGTTGGTATTACAGTGAAACCGATAGCGGTTAAAGCCCTTAAAAAATTCAATCCTGAACGTTACGCTTCAATGTCCATGAATAACCCTCTTCCTCCTGACAAGAGATGCGAACCCAGGCCTTCAACCCTTAATGATACTACATCCGAAACCGAGAACGGTCTTGTGTGGGGTATTGTAAGTCAGGTAGGGACATTGTTAAAGAGCAAGGCTGAATCAAATCCGATTAGAGATTATAATATACAATATCTCTTCGCCACAGGTTATTCACAGACAGGCGGATACCTTACCACCTATATAAATCTAATACATCCTCTTGATACTGCCAAGCTTAGCAACGGGAATCCCATATTTGACGGCTACATGATAGGTGACGGCGATGCCTTTATGGTACCCATAAATCAATGTGCCGATACTTTACCTCCAGGAGAATCCAGCGTGGTAATAAAACCGCGAAAGGTGCCCGTAATAAGCGTGGTAACCCAGGGCATATTGAACATGACAGCCATTGCCAGACGGCCGGACAGCGATACACCGGAGGATAAATACAGGCGTTATGAGATACCCGGTTCAGCCCATATTAATCAGAAAAGCAATGATAATAAGCCCGGTCCCGCTGATATCCAAAAGGCCGGAGTCCCGGCAACAGCAGCGAACTGTGCAGACATCAATGAATATGGCGTGACAGATTTTCCAATAGAATTCTTTATGAACAGCGCCTACAATAATCTTTATGCCTGGGTAAGAACCGGCGCTCCCCCGCCAAAGGCCGAGCCTATCTTGACGGAAAAGGTGGGAGAAAAGGGTGAGATCCATATAAGCCTCGATGAATATGGAAATGCACTCGGCGGAGTAAGGCATCCCTATGTTGAAGTACCAGTGGCAACCTATTATGGACAAAGTCAGCCTCTGGATGAGGGAAGCGCCTTTTTCTGTTCGCTTGCGGGATACAAGGTGCCATTCGATAATGCCAGAATACAGGGTCTCTACCCCACTCGTGAGGATTATCTGAACAAAATAAATGCCATGGTGGACAGGATGGTAGAAGAAAGGTTCTTAACAAGATCTGATGGAATGAGGATAAAGCAAGAGGCACAGGGAATTAAGGCGTGGTGATTTACTGTGTTTTATGTCCTCTGGTTGCCGCTGACTAATAATTGTTAACTGTTCAAGGAGAAAAAGATATGGGTAATAAAATTGTCTTTATTCATGGAGGCCCGCGTAAAAATGGCAACACAAGGGCTGTCGCGTCAATAGCAATCGAGTCCGCGAGGGAAAACGGGGCAGTAGTCACTGAGATTGATGCCACTACTCTGAATTTTAAGGAACCGGGATGTATCGCGTGCTTTAGATGTCAACAGTCTGATGAATTTAAATGCTTCGTGAATGATGAGGTTGCCGAAAAAGTAGCCACTCTGCCTGAATATGATGTTATTGTTCTGGCTACCCCGCTTTATTTTTGGAGTTATCCGGCACAATTGAAGATCTTTATTGACCGCATGTTTTCATTATCAAAATATCGTGTTCAGGATTATCAATCCCGGATATCAGAAAAGACACTGGGGCTTTTTGCCACTGCCGGAGGGCCACTGGAAAATAATCTGGAACTTCTGGAATCTCAATGGAAGAAACCGGCAGATATGCTTGGATGCAGATTTTTCTCCTGTCTTTTTCCAAATGTCACACCGGAAGGTTCACTTGTCAGTGATCCGTCAGCCGTAGAAAAGGCAAAAAATTTCGGCAGATCATTAGCTTCTGCTTGAAAGGTGTAACGGGGAATTATTGGGGATATTCATACATGGTGTGAAATAAAACAGCTGTGCACGTTCCGCACGAACGTTATATATCCAAAATACAAAGGGATATATTCCCCCATATAGCATAGAAAAAAATTATTTAATAGCTATCCAAAAAAGAAACCTCCTGTTAAGAAGAAAAATATTCTTGGCAGAAT